>Ga0210039_1002322_pt1 | contig 15901 bp, 15 predicted proteins | sample CryGeyCG2114_250_3_FD_185460 | JGI IMG/M metagenome (GOLD analysis project Ga0210039, IMG submission 185460) | Groundwater microbial communities from aquifer - Crystal Geyser CG17_big_fil_post_rev_8/21/14_2.50 (SPAdes) (version 2) | ecosystem: Environmental > Aquatic > Deep subsurface >...
TACCCAAGTAGTTCCACCATTTAGGCTATAATCCACCCAATATTGACTATTCGTATTTATTAAGCTGTGTTTAATATCAAAACTTAATTGAGGATTGGTTAACCCAGTAAAATTAAATATAGGGCTTTCTACCCAAATTTGAGTCCAACTATTGCCATTTGCTTCTACATACCAACTTTTGCCTTGTCCTTGTGATCCGTTAAGGTAAGTAGCTGGCAAATTCCCGTGTTTAAAATTTCTACCGTTGTTTAATGGTGGTGCTTGTCCTATAGCTAACCAACCAGAGTTGGAGATATTGAAATCTGCAGTATAAGGATAAGTAGCTACGAGTTGTTGCCGTCCATCTAATAAAGTGTCGTTTGGCAAATAAGAATCATTCGTTAAAGAGGTATAACTTAAAAAATGGTAAGCGGCATCTACTGTCATATTAATGGTGGTAGCAAAGGTAAAGTTAGCGGTTGCTCCTCCGGGAATTAGAGGGCCTGTATAGGTTCCGGTTAAAGTAGCGGTTGTTCCACCTGTAATTTCGCAAGTAACGGGAATATTGGTAATAGGTTCAAAGCTATAGTTAGTAATTTGTACGGTAACAGTTTCAGTTGCTCCATAGCTTTGAGCACAACCTAAATAATTAGGTAAAATAAGTTTACTTACACCAACATCAGGATTGGAATAAAGTACAATGTCATCTAAATACCAAAAACGTCCTGCTTGTCCACCATCGGTATATCGAAAGCGAACCATAACATTGGCTTGATTGGCTGCAATTGAAGTAATATCAAAAGTAGTATCTTGAGGAGCAGCTAAAGTGCCTCTTGTTAATTTTTCATAATCTATTAATTGAGTCCAAGAAACTCCGCCATTATTGCTTATTTCTATATATCCGTGGGTAAATTCAACCCCAAACCAATGATGAGAAATTTTAAGAAAAGCAGTATTTCTATTTGTAAAATTAACAGTAGGTGTTCTTAGCGTTGCTTCGTTAGGTGTTACACCAGCACCTAAAACAAAGTCATCGAATACAATATAGTTGCCAGCAGATGGTGATGAAAAAACAGGTGTATTTCTAATAGTCCAAATGGCTGTACCTTGCTGAGCAGAATTTGTCCATCCAGCAGGAAGTACTCCAGCTGTAAAAGATTCATTAAGCAAAATATCCGCAAAAATAAAATTGCAGAAAAAAATGCTAATTAATAATGAAACTAATTTTTTCATATAAATGAACTTAATTCTAAATCGATATAAAAATACGTACATTTTAAATGTAAGATTTACATGTTTTTTTAAAAATTTTCAGTTCTAATTTTATATTTTTACGTTAATTTATTTGGAACAAAAAGTGTAATTTGGACATTTTAAAACAGTTAAAAATGATGAAAATATATCCTTTAAATACAGGTAATTTTAAGTTAGATGGGGGAGCCATGTTTGGAGTTGTTCCAAAATCGTTGTGGCAAAGAACCAATCCCGCAGATGAAAATAATATGTGTAGTTGGAGTATGCGTTGTATGCTCATTGAAGATGGTGATAGATTGATGATTATTGACAATGGTATGGGGAATAAACAAAGCGATAAATTCTTTGGTTATTATTATTTGTTTGGCAATGATACATTGGAAGGAAACCTCAAAAAATTAGGATTTCATCCTGATGATGTAACGGATGTTTTTCTTACCCATTTGCATTTCGATCATTGTGGTGGTGGAGTAAAGTGGAATGCTGACAGAACCAAATATGAACCAACTTTTAAAAATGCTACTTATTGGAGTAATAGTCAACACTGGCAATGGGCAACAGTGCCTAATCAACGAGAAAAAGCTTCTTTTTTGAAAGAAAACATACTTCCTATGCAAGAATTTGGTCAGTTGAAATTTATTGATAGAGAAGGGTTTAATTATTTTGATGTTTTATTGGTCAATGGACACACCGATGCTATGATGTTGCCCCATATCAATTACCAAGGAAAAAAGATAGTTTTTGTGGCAGATTTATTGCCTTCTGTGGGACATATTCCACTGCCTTATGTGATGGGTTATGATACTCGTCCGTTACTCACGCTAGAGGAAAAAGAAATATTTTTGAATGAAGCAGCCGACAAAGAGTATGTTTTGTTTTTTGAACATGATGCTGTGAATGAATGTTGTACCGTGCAACATACAGAAAGAGGGGTGAAATTGAAAGAAACTTTTAAATTTAATGAGTTGTTTAGTTAAAAAAAATTGATGCTTCTTCTTCGTCTAATAATTTTATTTTATTTCAGTTCTACTTGTTTTTTTGTAGTGGCTCAAAAAAGTAATTTAATTTTCACTTCTAATCAGAACCTCGAATTTAAAGTAACTATTAATAATATAGTTCAGCATACTGAGTTTACGCAAAAACTATTTGTAGTCAACATTAAAGGAGAGCAAAATTACATGCTGCTTATTTCATTTAAAAATGACACTTCTATCATTAAACAACCCATTTATGTAGTGGATGAAAATGTAACTCATTTTTATGAAATAGAGCCAACCAAAGTGGTACTAAAAAAAATGGTGATAGGAAAACATTCCTTTGAAAAATGGGATAAAAATGAGATAGTTCTTTTTAGTGGAGTTCTTGTTTTGGCAAAAGATACATTGAAAACAGAAAAAGATTCGTTGGCAATGGATTCTGTAGTTGCTGTACCTTTTGAAGATCAGTATAAAATGCCTGATTATGAAGGAAAAATTGGTTGTCCTTGGCCGTTGAAAAATGAAAAAATAGTAGAATTAAAAATTCAACTTCAAAAATTAAATTTAGACGATAGAAAGATAGAAACAGCTAAAAATTTTAAAGAAAATACGTTTGATTTTTGTATTACAATAGAACAAACAAAGGATTTAATGACTGAATTTCTTTTAGATGAAACAAAAATTGAATTGATAAAATTCTTATATCCATTTGTTTATGACCAAGATAATGTCTTATTTTTGAAACCTAATTTTAGTTATGAGAATTCATTTGATGAATTAAAATTAGTTCTTGGCATTTAAATTGTAAACCGTGAAAAAAAAATATAAACCTTTTAAATTATAAAAAATGAAAAAACTTTTTCTCTTAGCGACAGTAATATCGACCATGTCAATTACGTTGAATGCTCAAAATTGCAATGCAGTATTTTTTAATCAGGATGGAACACGTTTTCATGTGGTTTTGAATGGAATACTTCAAAACATTAATTATGAAACAAATGTGAAAGTAACGGATTTAAAATTTGAAGGAAGTTACAAAGTTACCATCAATTTTGAAGATGCAACACAAGCATCTATAACAAAATCTATTTATATGATGGATAACAATACTGAGTATTCTTTTGAAGTTATGAAAAACAAAAAAGGTGTATATGTACTTCGTCCATCAGGAATGGTAGCTATTACACAAGCCCCAACAACCCCTTCCCAATCAGTGGTTGTGTATTCAACAACTCCACCAACGACAATAGTTTCAGCTCCTGCAGCAACTACAAATGTGAATATTACAGAAACAACCACCACAACTACAACAAGCGGAACAACTGGTAATCAAGAAAATGTTTCTATGGGTGTAAATATGGGAGGAGTTGGTATGAATGTAAATGTAAACATTAATGATGGTGGTATGAACACTGGAACTAATGTTCAATCAACAACTTCTCAAACGGTTACAACAACAACAGTAACATCTAGTTCAGCAGGTTCATATAATGATGGAATGACAACAAATCCAGTGCATGAAGCTATCCCTGTTGAAGCGACTTCAAGTGGTTGTTATCAAGCTATTCCTACATCTGATTTTAGTGCAGGAAAAAAATCTATAGAAAACCAATCTTTTGCAGATACGAAACTAAAAGTTGCCAAAACATTTACTAAAAACAACTGTTTGTCAGTTATCCAAATAAAAGAAGTAATAGGTTTGTTTAGCTTTGAAGATGGGAAATTAGAATATGCAAAATTTGCTTATGATTATTGTGCAGATAAGAAAAACTATTATCAAGTAGGAGATGCCTTTACTTTTAGCGGGAGTGTTGATGAATTGAATGAGTTTTTGGAAAGTAAGTAATTAGCGTTTTATAACGAAATAAAAAATTATTAAACCTCCAAGGTTTCAAAAACTTGGAGGTTTTTTTTTGAGGTTTTTTTGTTGAAAAAAACGACCAAATAACAAATTAAAAAGCTAATCGTAATCATAATTTCAGTTAATTTCGCAACGTAAATTTGACACAAATTTTTTTATAGTATGAACTTCGATAATACAGAAATAGCTTTTGCTGATAAAACCAATGCAGACTTAAAAAAAAGCTATTGGCTTTTTAAAATAATTGGGTGGAGTTGGTTGATAAAAATTGGACCAACAGTATTGAAAATTTTCATGCCTTTTTATTTTCCAATTCCAATTATCAAAGCAACTATTTTTAAGCAATTTTGCGGAGGAGAAAGTATAGAAGACTGTGAAACAACAATTTCAGAATTAGCTAATAAAAATGTTAAAACAATTTTAGATTATTCGGTTGAGGGAAAACAACAAGAAGAAGTTTTTGAGGAAAATTTACAAGAAGCATTAAGAACAATTCAAAAAGCAAAACAACATCCTTTCATTCCTTTTTCAGTGATAAAACTTACAGGGTTTGCTCGGTTTGAGTTACTTCAAAAAATGAATGATAAAAAACAATTATCGGAAAAAGAAATTGCAGAATTTGAAAAAGTTAAAAATAGAGTTAACATTTTATGTGAAACTGCTTTTAATTCAGAAGTGCCTTTGTTTATTGATGCAGAAGAAACATGGATTCAAGATCCAATAGATATGCTTGTGTTGGAAATGATGCAAAAATACAACAAACAAAAAGCAATAGTTTACAATACCGTACAACTCTATCGTTGGGATAGACTTACTTATTTTAAGCATTTATTGGAAATAGCAGAAAAAGAAAACTTTTTTATAGGAATGAAATTGGTTAGAGGAGCTTATGTTGAAAAAGAACGAGAGAGAGCTATCAATATGAATTATAAAGACCCTATCCAAAAAACAAAAGAGGATACGGACAAAGATTTTAATTTAGCACTAAAATTTTGCGTAGAAAACATTAATCGTATTTCGTTTTGTTGTGGTACGCACAATGAAGAAAGTTCTCAATATTTAATTGATTTAATGAAACAACATCAGTTAGCTATTAATGACTCAAGAATATACTTCGCACAACTCTTGGGCATGAGCAACCACATTAGCATAAATTTAGCAAAAGCCAATTTTAATGTAGCTAAATACGTTCCTTATGGACCAGTAAAAGATGTAACCCCTTATTTAATAAGAAGAGCCGAAGAAAATACTTCTATTGCCGGGCAAACTGGAAGAGAGCTGCAATTGATATTAAAAGAATTAGAGAGAAGAAAGTGAAAACTTACTTTTTAATTAGTTTTTCTAATTTTTTTAGTAAATTTACTTTCTAACTCTAAATCAATAGTCATGATAATTTCTAAATATACACTGTTTATTACGTTAGTAATTTTATTGTTCACAGCTTGCAATAATACTACTGAAAACACACCTAAAGAGAAAGTTTCTACAGATAATACTACTGAAACAACAAAGGTTTTCATTGAAAATGAAGAAGGAATTCTTGAAGAAGAAGAAGTTCCTGTTTCAGAAGATGATTCCGTTCAGGTGCAAGACCCAAAAACAGGTGAGTGGGTTAAAATGACAATGAAAGAGGCACAAGCTTTAGTAGAAAATAAAAAATAAATTATTCTTAGGTATTCCATTTTTTTTCAATATATTTTAATTTTCGTTCACTATTTTTATGATTAAGAATTGTATCTTTGTTCATTAAAAATTTAGACTCAACAAAATTGATATATAATTATGGGATGTAGTGGATGTAGTACAGGAAGAGGATGTTCATCAGGTGGATGTGGCTCTTCAAGTGGAGGTGGTTGTAGTAATAGTGGTTCATGCAGCAACTATAAATTAGCCGTAACCGATTGGTTAAAAGACATTGCATTACCTACAGGACAAGAAGAATTTGATTGCCTCGAAATACGTTTTAAAAACAACAGAAAAGAATTTTATAGGAACACAGGTAAATTAAGTCTGAACATGGGTGATATTGTAGTTGTTGAAGCAGCTCCTGGTTTTGATGTTGGAACAGTATCACTTGCAGGAGAATTGGTAAAAAAACAAATGCGAAAACATAAAGTAGCTTTTGATTCAGAAGAAATCCTTAAAATTATTCGTTTAGCCACTAAATCAGATGTTGAAAAATGGTTAGTAGCTCAAGAACGAGAAGTGGATACCATGTATAAAGCAAGAACTATTGCTATTGCACTTGGATTACAGATGAAAATAAGCGATGTAGAATATCAAGGTGACAATACCAAAGCAATTTTTTACTATACAGCCGAAACAAGAGTAGATTTCAGAGAATTAATAAAACGCTTAGCCGAAGAATTTAAGGTGAGGATTGAAATGAAGCAAATTGGCGTGCGTCAAGAAGCTAGTAAATTGGGAGGAATTGGCTCTTGTGGTCGAGAATTGTGTTGTTCTACTTGGCTTACCGATTTTCGTTCTGTTTCAACTTCGGCAGCTCGTTACCAACAACTTTCATTAAATCCAGAAAAATTAGCAGGACAATGTGGTAAATTGAAATGTTGTTTAAATTATGAATTAGACAGCTATACCGATGCGTTGAAAGATTTTCCAGATACAAGTATCAATTTAAAAACTAAAACTGGAGAAGCCTTTTTTAGAAAAATGGATATTTTTAGCAAAACACTATGGTATTCATATAAGAGCGATACTGTTCGTTTTATAGAACTTAAATTAGAACGAGTAAACGAAATTATTGCCCTCAATAAAAAAGATGAAAAACCAGATGATTTAGTTGCTTTTGTTGAAGAGAAAATTGTTGTTAAACAACCTAATTATGAAAATGTAGTTGGGCAAGATAGCCTCACACGTTTTGATAAACAAAAAGGAAATAACAACAACAGAAATAAAAGAAAGAAAAAACGAAAAAACTTTCCGCCAAAAACGAATTAATGTAGGAATAAAGAGTTAGTATGTATTGTCAGTTCGAGTAGGTAATATGGAGCGATAGCGGAATATTGCCGTATCGAGAACAAATTTGAAATAGGTACTTTTAACTATTAACCTTCTACATAAAAATTGATAAAAATGACCAAGTTAATAGCATCATTATTTATAGTTGCAGTTCTACTTTCATGCAACTCAAATGTTGTGTATGATGAATATATTAACATAGAAAAAGAAAACTGGAAAAAAGAAAATATTGCTACGTTTGAATTTGATGCTGTAGATACACTTACAGCCCATAATTTTTATATTAATGTTAGAAATAAAGGAGAATATCCATACAATAACTTGTATTTGTTTGTAACCATTAATGGTCCAGAAGGTAATTTTTCAAGAGATACTGTAAATTGTATTTTGGCTGATGATAGAGGAAAGTGGAAAGGAAAAGGTTGGGGAGATTTGTGGGATTATCAACAACCCTATTTAGGAAATGTGAAATTTGCAAAAAAAGGAAAATATATTGTTTCCTATGAGCAAGCAATGCGTGTAGAAGATGGATTAAAAGGCATTTCTGACATTGGATTAAAAATTGTGAAGGTAAAGTAAGGAGTTAGTAATTAGGTGCTAGTAATTAGTAATTAGTAGTTAGATTTAAGATAAGAAAAGACTCTACAAGAAAAAATTAAAAAACTCTGTGATCCTTGTGTCTCTGTGGCAGAAAAAAATAAGAAATAGTGAATAATTTATAAAATGACCAAACAAGCAATATTTTCCTTTTCTATTTCACTCTTTTTTTTCATTTCTTTAAATGCTCAACAAAAAACAAAAGAAAGTATTTACAAAACAGAATATGAGGATGTAACAAGAAATTCTTATAACAAAATACTAATAAATTTATCTAAAGAACAACCACCAAAACACATTAACTACAAAGGAATTCCGATAACCACCAATGATTCAACTTTTAAATTTAATGGAAAACAGATAGATGAAAGTTTTCCAACACAATTTGCTGAAAATCATTATTTACCTTACTATTTCTCTACCAAATCGTATAAACTTCCAACTGCTTTTAGCTTGTTGAAATATTACCAATCGATTATAGATTCTAATTTAGCTTATAATGAGTTACCTCAAGAATTAAGCCTTATTCCTTTAGTTTGTTCTGCATTTAACCCCTTTTCGACCAATGGAATAGGAGGGGAAGGTTTTTGGCATTTATATTATCCACAAGCAATTAAATATGGATTAAGGGTTGATGAAAACATAGACGAACGTAAAGATTTTAAAAAATCTACTCAAGCAGCAATTCGTTATTTAAAAGATTTACACGAATTATTTAATGATTGGGAACTGACACTGGCAGCTTATTCAAGTGGTGTTGTTAATGTGAAAAAAGCATTACTAAGAACCAAAGAAAATAATTACAAAACAATTTACTCACGACTTCCAACTCAAACAAATGACTTTGTTAATGCTTATGTTGCTATGTTATATCTGTCTTATTATGATGACTTTGAAGCGGTGCAACTAAATCCTATTTTTGATGCAGATACTATTTTTGTAACTAAAAAATTAGAATTAAAAGCGGTGGAAGATGTGTTAAAAGCAGATATAGAAACCATTCTCTTTTTAAATCCCCAACTTATTCAAAAAACAATTCCAAAAAATACTATTGTAAAATTTACAACAAAACTTAAAACACAATTTTTAGCACAAAAAGACAGTATCTATTTTTACCAAGATTCCATACTTAATCAACCAAAACCTAAAGAAAAAATTGATACAATACCAGCAATTGAGGAAGGAGAGTTTATTGTTTATAATATAAAATCAGGTGATGTGTTAGGGCTAATTGCTGAAAAACACAACGTAACCGTAACCCAGTTACAAAGTTGGAATAACTTATCTGGAACTCGAATAGATATTGGTCAGCAATTGAAAATATATGGAACCGAATTTAAACAAGAAGCAGCACCAGAGCCTATTGCAGAAAAAGATAGTTTACCAAAACAAACAACACCTTCACAAACAGAAACAAGACCATCAACATCTTCTTATTCTGAAATTTATATAGTTAAATCGGGAGACAATTTATGGATAATTGCTAAGAAATTTTCAGGAATTTCGGCTGAAGACATTATGAAATTTAATAATATTGATGCAAACTTAAAAATAGGACAAGAATTAAAAATACCGAACAAATAACATCTATAGAAAAAAAAGTTTCGCCAAAAACCACACTATTTTTTTTGCTAGCAACCATGATATTGTTGCTAGTTGTTATGTTTTTATTTCCTGAAAAAGGCATACAAATGGGTAGTTATAAATTGCAATTTCCAACTCCAGCTGAGTTTTTTGGAACAGCAAATGAGAATGATAGTATAGAAAATTTAGAAAAAGACCTTGCCAATATTTTTGATTCCACAGAAATAGCACAATTAAGTGTTATAGATTCTGCCTTAATAAAACATCGATTAGATTCCTTGCATAACTTTCGTAAAAACTTTCAAGTTTCTGATAAATCAAAGCCAGCCTTACATCGTTTTTTTGATGCAATAGACAATGCTACAAAAAAGAAAGTTCGCATTATGCACTATGGCGACTCTCAAATTGAAGTTGATAGAATCACTTCTTATGTTAGAAATGAGTTTCAAAAAAAGTTTGGAGGAAACGGTGCTGGTTTATTTCCTGTGGTTGATATTGCTCCAAAAATGAGCGTAAATATTGCCTATTCAGAAAATTGGAAACGCTACCCTGGTTTCGGGCTAAAAGATTCAACCGTTAAACACAATAAATATGGTCCTTTAATTAGTATGAGTAGGTTTTCCCCAATACCAAACACTACTATTTTTACTGAAGACAGCACAAATTATGAAGCCTGGATTACCATAAACAAACCCAAAGGGTCTTATTCTCAAACAAAGAGTTACTCAATGTTAAGGATTTTGTTAAGTAATGCACTAGTTCCTGTATCCTATAAAATTTTTACAGATAATGTTATAGCTAAAGAAGGAATAATTCCACCTAATTCGCCATTTATTGAATTAAAAACAACTTTCGATAAAACACCTGAAGAAATTAAAATTACCTTTAGTGGAAAAGATAGTCCAGATGTTTATGGCATTTCTATAGAAGGAAAAACTGGTATTGTTATGGACAACATTCCACTCAGAGGCTCATCGGGTACTGTGTTTAGTAAATTAGATAAAACATTAATGGCAAATGCTTATGCCAATCTTTCGCCCGATTTAATTATTTTGCAATTTGGAGGAAATGTAATGCCTTATATCAAATCGGAAAAAGAATGTTTGGATTATGGAAATTGGTTTAAATCTCAAATTTATTTTTTAAAGAAACTAAACCCAAAAACTGCATTTATAGTTATTGGACCAAGTGATATGTCTATCAAAGAAAAAACAGATTATATTACTTATCCATTTTTAGAAAATGTGAGAGACGCACTCAAAGAAGCAGCACTTAGTACCGATTGTGTGTTTTGGGATATGTATGAAGTAATGGGAGGAAAAAATTCGATGCCTAAATGGGTAAATGCTGAGCCAGCTTTGGCAGCATCCGATTACACTCATTTTACGCCCGAAGGAGCCAAAAAAGTAGCTGAAGAATTTTATAAAAAAATAGTAGAAATGTATGTGGAATATAAATTGGGAGATGTGAAAATGTAACAATGAATCAATATGAAATGTAACAATGCCTAAATGTGAGAATGTGGAGATTACTCCTAGCTTTATGAACTTTACAAAATAAAATAACCCAATGAGTAACTATTTAATAAGAATAACATTTTTAATCTTTCTGATTCATTCACAATTAGTGAAAGCCCAATCAAACCCACATATATTGCCTCAATATGATATTGTGCAATATGATTCCAATTATATTCATTATTATAACGATAGTGCAAATTTCAATACGTTTTATAGCAAGTTAGATACCTTAATTGCTGAAGGCAGAGGCAAATTAAACATCATGCAAATTGGTGGTTCTCACATTCAGGCAGATGTTTGGTCGGATCAATTGCGAAAAAATTTCCAACAACTTTCACCTAATCTTAATGGTGGAAGAGGTTTTTTATTTCCATATAAGTTAGCAAAAACAAACAACCCTTATTATTATGATGTTAGTTATACAGGCGAATGGAACGGATATAGAAATTCAGTAAGTAAACATAAAGCTATTTGGGGCGTTTCTGGTATAACAGCCTCAACAACCGATAGTGTTGCTTCGTTTAAAATAAATTTTAGAGGAGATAATACACCTTTTTATGATTTTAAACGCATTAAGATTTTTTACAATATAGACTCATCTTCAAACTATTGTTTACAACTACTCTCCGATTCGGTGGTTTTTATTAGTACCAATTATGAAGTAGGTTATACTGTTTTTGAATTAGCAAACAATGCTAACATGCTGGAATTTTTAATTTATAAAACAGACACAACAAAAAATCAATTTGATTTGTATGGAATAAGCATTGAAAACGATGATCCTGGAATTGTTTATAATGCAATTGGTGTGAACGGAGCAAGTACATCAAGCTACCTTAGATGCACTTTGTTTGAGCAACATTTACAAGCTATTCCTCCCGATTTAGTTATCTTTTGCATAGGAATTAATGATGCTTATGACCCTGGTTTTTGTAAATTATGTTATGAAAATAATTACGATACATTAGTAACTTGGATAAAAAATGTTAATCCAAACGCTAATTTTTTATTTGTTACCAATAATGATAGTTATTATAAAAAAAAATATCCCAACAAAAGAGCTGAAATTGCCCGAGAAGTAATGATTAATTTAGCAACTAAACATCATGCGGCAATGTGGGATATGTATAATGTTATGGGAGGTTTAGGCTCTATAAAAATATGGCAAAAAAACGGATTGGCAAAAACAGATAAAATTCACTTAACTACTGATGGTTATAAATTGATGGGAGATTTAATGTTTGCAGCACTCATGAAAGATTATACAACCTATTTTAAACACAATCAATAATAAATAAAATAAATTATGGAATACAGAAGACTAGGAAAATCAGGATTACAATTAAGTGAACTATCATTAGGCAGTTGGTTAACTTTTGGAAAGCAAATAGGAAATAACATTGCTGAAGATTTAATGAAATTGGCTTACGATAATGGTGTAAACTTTTTTGATAATGCAGAAATTTATGCTCGTGGCGAATCTGAAATTGTAATGGGAAAGATTCTTAAAAAAATGAAATGGGATAGAGATTCTTATGTAGTATCAAGTAAAGTTTTTTTTGGATATAGAGGAACAGAAAACACCAAACCAAATCAAAATGGATTGAGCAGAAAACATGTTTTTGAAGCTTGCCACCAAGCCTTAGAGAGATTGCAAGTAGATTATTTAGATTTGTTTTTTTGCCATCGACCCGATAAAAATACACCCATTGAAGAAACCGTTTGGTCTATGCATAATTTAATTACGCAAGGTAAAATTTTATATTGGGGAACATCTGAGTGGAGTGCTCAAGAAATTATGGAGGCTCACATGGTGGCTAAACAATACAATTTAATTGGACCAACTATGGAGCAACCACAATACAATATGTTGCACAGACAAAAAGTAGAAGTGGAATTTAGTCAGATATACAAAACAGTTGGTTTAGGAACAACTATTTGGTCGCCATTGGCATCAGGAGTGTTAACGGGAAAATACAATCAAAAATCGCAACCAAAAGACACACGTTTGGTTATGGAAGGTATGGATTGGTTAAAAGATTCAGTGGTTACCAAAGAAAATTTAGACAAAGTAGCTCAATTGGAGAAAATTGCTAAAAAACTAGGATTAAGTCTTCCGGTATTGGCAATTACATGGTGTTTAAAAAATGAAAATGTAAGTACAGTAATGTTGGGAGCAAGCAAGTTAAGTCAGCTAGAAGAAAACTTTAAAGCCATTGAAGCAAAAACAAAGCTAACCCCAGAAGTAATGGATGAAATTGAAAAAGCGTTGAATAATAAACCAGTTCATCCTGTTTTTTAAGTAAGTGGGAGGGTATAGCTACTGAAATATACATTTTTTATAAGAAATTGGGGTTCTTCCCAGTAACTATCACCTCCCGATAAGTATCGGGGGAGATATCTTGTTGGTTAGGAATTGTGATTCTTAATGGGGTGTATAGGTTAAAGAATAAGAAGATTTAACAATATCTCTTTTATTTTAGTTAATGAATTGTTGCTGTTTCACGGTCTCGACTTCGTTTTTTAGTACTGTTTTACAACAGCACAAAAAACATTGCTTGAAATGACAAAGTGAAAGAATAAAAAATATTGCTTATTATGACATTACAACTAAAAATAGTAAAGGATGTTTGTTATTTTTTACAACTTCCACATAAAAATGCTTAATTTAGACTTTTAACAAATTAAAAAAACTAACAATTATGGAAAAACCTACAATAGTTCAAAAATCACCTTATGTAAAAGAAGAAAAAGCAGGTAAATATGCATGGTGTGCCTGTGGAAAAAGTGCTAATCAACCTTATTGTGATGGGAAACATAAAGGTTCTTCATTTTCGCCAATAGTCGAAGTTCTTAATGAAGATAAAAAAGTTGCTTGGTGTGGATGTAAAAATTCATCAAAAGGAGCTTTTTGCGATGGAACACATTCAAAACTTTAAAAAAATATACTCAACACAAAGCTCTCAAAATTAAAATTGAAGGATTTTTTAACATTGTTTTTGGATAAGCTTATTTTTTCTACCTTAGCACACCAAATTTTAGCAAAAGAATGTCAGAACAAAAATTAATTGATGTAGAACAAATTATTGCGAGTAAAAACCCAAAAATCTTAAAGTGGTTGCCAACATTTATTATTAATTACCTAAAAAGAACCATTCATCAAGATGATATTAATACTATTTTAATTGAAAACAAAAGTAAATTTGATTATGATTTTGCACACGATATTATTGAACGATTTCATATTAAAATAGAAGTAATAGGAATAGAAAATATCCCAAAATTAGGTGGATGCATATTGGCTTCTAACCATCCACTTGGAGGAATTGATGCGTTGGCTATAGTTACTTCATTAAAAGATTATAGAAGAGATTTGAAATTTGTGGTTAATGATATTTTACTCCATTTAAAAAACCTTAATGGATTGTTTGTAGGGGTTAATAAACATGGTAGTAATTCAAAAGAATCATTAAATAGTGTTAACGAACTTTTTTCTTCAGACAGAGCTGTTTTTGTTTTTCCAGCAGGATTGGTAAGCCGAAAATCAAATGGAAAAGTGAGAGATTTAGAGTGGAAAAAAACTTTTATTACACAAGCAAAAAAACATCAAAAAAATATTATCCCTTTAAGGGTTGATGGTGAATTATCATCTTTTTTTTATAGATTAGCAGCCATTAGAAAATTTTTAGGAATTAAAGCCAATATAGAAATGCTATTTTTAGCTCAAGAAACATTTAAACAACAAAATAAAACAATAAAAATTATTTTTGGGAAACCAATTCCATATCAAACTTTTGATAAAACAAAAAATGATAAAGAATGGGCAGAATGGGTAAAAGAGCAAGTATATGAATTGTGGAATTAGAGATTATCCTTCTAATAACAAATAACAAATAACAAATAACAAATAACAAATAACAAATGCCGAAAAAACAAGAATTTTCAATTCTTTATTTTTTCGAGCATCCTCGAAATATTAATCCGCCTGAGGCGGATATATTTCGGGATAACAAAATACAAATAACTATTAACCTTATAAACTAACTATGTTAGCACCTATAGATAGAAAATTAATAGAGCAAGAACTTAATTCTGAACGCTTTGTAAAAAAAACAAACAAGGGAGATAATGATATTTATATTATTAATTATCATAATGCTCCAAACGTACTTCAAGAAATAGGACGATTGAGAGAACTATCTTTTTCAATGGCAGGAGGAGGAACAGGACAGGACGTTGATTTAGATGAGTTTGATATTTCGAAAAATTGCTACGAACAACTCATTGTTTATGACAGAGAAGAACAAGAAATTGTGAGTGGTTATCGTTTTATTGATTGTGCCAAAACAATTTTACCAGATGGGGAAATTGAATTATCTACACGTCATTATTTTAATTTTTCAAAGAAATTCATTAAAGAATATTTGCCTTATACAATTGAATTGGGTCGCTCATGGGTGCAACCAAAATATCAGGCAGGTGGTGATGGTGCTCGAAAAGGAATTTTTGCCTTAGATAACCTTTGGGATGGATTAGGCTCAATTATTATTCGATATCCACACATGAAATATTTTTTTGGAAAAGTTACTATGTATTCAAGCTACAACAAACAAGCAAGAAATGCACTGTTGTATTTTATGAACTCTTATTTTCCTGACTTAGAGAATTTGGTAACTCCAATTCACCCCATTGAAATAAAATCTGATTTGAAAGAAATTAAAAAACTAATTAGAGATAAAAATTTTGATGATGGATTAAAAGCCCTTTATCAATACCTAAAAACCTATGGAGAATCAGTTCCTCCATTAATTAATACCTACATGAAAATTTCTGATACCATGAAATCTTTTGGAACAGCTTTAAATCCTGATTTTGGAGGTGTAGAAGAAACTGGAATTTTGGTAATTGTTGATGATATTTATCCAGAAAAAAAAGAAAGACACATTAAGTGAAACTTAAAGAAATTAGTCAAGAATACACGAATGAAAAGCTAAGATATTCGTTTGTCCCGACAGCTGTTTGGATGGTAACTATTAATTGAAGTTGTTTAAAGTCCAAATGTAAGAATGAAAATGAATTATTTTCTTACAATACGAGGCATTTTTTATCTGGCTGCTCGAAGTAACAGTTTTTTTATAACGCACTTAATT
>Ga0210039_1002340_pt1 | contig 15810 bp, 6 predicted proteins | sample CryGeyCG2114_250_3_FD_185460 | JGI IMG/M metagenome (GOLD analysis project Ga0210039, IMG submission 185460) | Groundwater microbial communities from aquifer - Crystal Geyser CG17_big_fil_post_rev_8/21/14_2.50 (SPAdes) (version 2) | ecosystem: Environmental > Aquatic > Deep subsurface >...
AAAGACCAGCGCAGCGGTTGACCTTCGCTTTGGTATGGGCGAAGCGACAGCGACCGAGCAGACAAAAGACTTCACGAGCGGAGCCGGCACCTGGGAAACAATCACCTGGGATATTTCGGCAATAGCAGCAGACAGCAAAGATGCTATCCGCTATCTGCGCTTTAGCCTTATAAGCGAAATATCCCAAGATGTAACCATCCTCATAGATGCAATCCGATACGGCAGTGTACCGGCGGGGCATTATATCGAACGCGATTTCGGGGTAGGCAGCGAACTCGACCTCTCGGTCTACGACGACCTGGTTAAGTGGCTAAAAAGCAGCGCAACCGGCGACTACACTGTATCGTTCGGCGAATCCGCAGGGGATGAGCAATCCTACCAGATAAGCCTTGCCGCAGGCGTTTGGACGCAGATTACCTGGCCTATTTCAGCTATCGCCGATGCTGACCGCAATCTAGTGCGCTATATGCGAATTACCTCCGACACTGAACAAACCGAGGGCGATTATCTGCTCGTCGACGACATCAATACCGGTGCAGCCGCGACCGGGGAGAGCCGCGCCTACGTCTATGACGTGACCGAAGGGCAGTGGTACCTCTACGTGTTCGCCTATGCAATAACAGCCGCAGCCGTATTCAGCCAGTTTATGAAAGAGGACACGCTTTACCTTGGCGGCAAGACCGCTTTGGCAAATGCCGGCACCCTCATCAAGCTCGACGACACCGTGAGCACTGACTTAGGCGCAGCGTTTACTACCGAGTTTGTCATCGGGCCGGTACAGTTTGAGGCTAGAGGACTCAAGATGAAATCGTTGCACCTAATCGCCGATCCCAAGCGCAACTTCGATCTCGACGTCTATGGAACGAGCGACCAGACAGCGGAGAAATACCTCACCAATACCGCCGCGATCCCGTTTGCGGTGGGCAATCAGGTGAGCAAGAAAATACGCTTAAAGCGCATACGCGGCCAAAACGTCGCGCTGCGCGTAACGACAACGGATAATATAGACGAGCTGCAGGGCATAATGCCGGTGCTCGCACCGAAAGGAATTAAGTAGATGGCTGGCATTAAGTTCCTGATGGCGGTCTATGCAGATAGCCCCCAAGTGATAGCCGATAAGTTCAACGAGAACATGCGCCAGCTCGAATGGCTCATCAACGGGGGCTACATCGATACCACCATGACCACGTTTAATAAGATAGCCGCACAAGCAGATTCCACGGCGCCCGATGCGGCAACGCTCAAGGTCGACTTTAACTCGCTCCTGGCGAAGCTACGAACTGCCGGGCTCATGGACACATAGGAGCGCCGTCAACTTATTGATATTGCCATTAAAAAACGAATTATCAGAGCAAACGGCGACCTTGTTGATCCCCCTGTTAAGACCAAGAATAATGGGGTTTTCAGCAAGATTGATGTCTGCACTTGTCTTTTGAAAAATAACGCAAAGATATACTTTGCCTTTACAGATAATAAGCTCAAGCAGGTCTGCGTTGCCGCGAGACATATTGCTTAAAATACTCGGGCAAAAAGAAAAGAACCTTAATTCTGCCATTAATAGTAAGGATAGATACCTCTTGCCGATCAAACCAGACGTTATAAGAATTGTGATGGATACCCGAGATAAAGAAGCAGGGGCCATAAAGAATCCCTACGAAAAACCCATCGTAAGAAAATGCACGAGGATGGATTTTCCGCTTCGTATTATAAATTCAACCAACCGTGAACTGTCGTGCAGACAATGTTCTTCATGCCACGGGTGTAGGTAGAGGAGGTAGTATGGCAACAAAAATAGTAATTCCCGGTGAAGTCGTCTATAAGAAGAAGACATCACCAATTAAAACGGCGATTGCAGCACCTACAGCCTCGCCGACCTACCAAAACATAATTAAAAACCGCTACGGCGGCAACGCGCAGGCCTATGCAAACGATATAAAAGCCAAAGAAACGGCGGGTACCGCATTTTCCAACCCGGAGGCTGCGGCGGCGTTTAAAGCGGCTAACTCGCAGCTGTTCGGCACGGCTCCGGCTCAAAGAAGCGGCGCCCCCGTACCAGAAGGGTATGTGGGGTTACGCTCGTTCTTTGAAGGCATGGGGTATCCGGTAAATTGGGTACCTGGAGAAAACGGGGCGCCCGGGACGATTACCGCAGGCGACTTCACGTTCGGTCCAGGCAGTTACAAAAACGTTGGCGGTACCGCCTATATCGACCCCACCACGCTTGCCGGGATGTTTCTCGGGCAAAAACCCGAAAAGCCGACGCAGGAGAACATGGACGAGTACCGGGGGTGGGCGGAAAACATCTACCGGCCGCTTTTTGACGCAAACAGGTCCGCGCTTCAAACAGCGCTTAACAATTTAGGCCTGCAGGCCGATACGTCGCGGCGAAACGTTGACTTGGCCTATCAGCAGGGGGCCGATACCCTTGCCTCAAACGAGCTGTCCGACAAAAAAGGCGCACGCCGAAGCGCCATTTCACGGGGCATCTACGCTTCTGGAACCTATGACGCCAACCGCGCCGAGGTCGACAACTTCTATCTCGGCGAACAGAATAAACTCGGGCAAAACCGCGCCGCCAACATGGCCAATATTGAAAGCAGCCTGGCCCAAGCATCGGCCGCGAACCTCGGGCAGCTTCAATCGCTCGAGGCCAACTATATGTCGGACGTTAATAAATCCGCGCTGGAGATGTTTACTACCGGTCAGGCGCAAGATGCGCAGCGAAACAGCGCGCTCGGCCAATACCTGATGAACGTCGGGCAGCAGAATTACCAGAAAGCCCAAAATGCCAAGGAGTTTGCTTACAGGCAGGGCCGCGACAAGGTGACAGACGCTCAATGGGCAAAGCAATTCGGCCTCTCAAAAGAGCAGTGGGACAAACAATTCACCCTTTCCGAGAAGCAGTACAACTCGGATCAATCATACAAGAAGATACGCGACGCGGTTGGCGATGCTCAATGGAATAAGACGTTTAGCCTTAACCTGGCATCCACGATCGGCGCTCCGGAAGCGATTGTCCTAAGCGCCACGGATTCGGCCATGTCGGTAATGGGCTCCAAGTATTCGATGGGCGGCACCGGGCAGGTAGATAAAAAAACCGGCAAGCGACAATACGATTGCTCTGGGTATGTGAGCAAAATCCTCAACGATTCGGGCCTCGCCAAGGGACGGTTTACATCGTCAACCATAAAGAACATCCTTACCAAAGGAACTGGTGAGATTGAGGTCTACGGCTGGAAGCCCGGGTGGAAAGACCCCAAAGGCAAGGTTCACAAATATGGCCACGTCTGGATTAAGGTCGGAGACAAGTACTTTGAGTCGAACAGCTCTCAGGGCGTTGTCGCACACAGCAAGAACCCGTATAGCAGGTGGGAGTACAGCGGCGTTCCCGCCTCCCTTGCGGCAAAGACCGCAGGCGGCACTGCTGAAGTCCCAGGCACACAGGCAGAGCGCCAAAAATTGGCCACATCGAAGTACTACAATAAAGGCCTTGAGGCATATGACAAGCTACGCAAACAAGGCAGTAAATATCCACTCTACAACGCCGTAAAGAATATGCTGAGCAACCCGGCATATATCGGACCAGCGATCTCCAGCGGAGTTAACATAAAAACCGCTGTTGACAGCTTAATCACAACAAAGACCGGTAAAAGCGTCGGTGCGTATTTAAAGGATGCGCAAGGCTCTCGGCTGGCAGACCTCTATTACGGCATGTTCCCAAAGAAGAAAGCTAAGGCACAAAAACCTTTAGAATTAGCGACTAGGTAAGGTTGGGAAAACCATGGCTAAAAAACGGTATCGCAACAGCGCATTTTTAGAAGCTCTCGCGCAACTGGAAGCTGCCGAACCGGAAAACTATACGGCGAAAAACTATTCGCGTGATAATCGTCCTCCCTCCGCATTGATGCCGGCTAACAAGAAACCTGGACGCTTCAACGCAAATAATGTGCTCAATGATATGTCGTCTAAGTGGATGCGGCCGCCGGCATCTAGCGAGCCCAGGCCTGCAACCGGTCAGACGCTTGCAGCTCATATCCCCACAGACTTCGGGGCAACGCGCAAGCCGGTAGAGAATCCGGGCGAGGGTAACGTGCTTGAGGCCGGTATCTTCGATATGCAGACGACCGGAGCAAGTGCGCTCGAGTGGTTGTTCGGGAAAAAACCGGGGCTTACCGCGTATAAGCAACGCGCCGAAGCAGATAAGGCATATGTCGGAGCCAATATCCCGCAAAAAGAGTTTTCCGCCAGCTCGCTCGTCGACCCCGACTTTTATAAATTTAACGTTATGCGGTCACTGCCATTCTCGCTGGCGCTCATCCCTGCTTCTTTTGCTGCGGCTTATGGCGGTGCCGGGGCAGCAGGAGCAGCGGGGCTCGGTGCGTTCGGCCGTTTAGTCGCAGGATCTATCGCGGCAGCTGCGGCGTCACGCCCACTTGAGGGGGCGCTCGAAGCCGGTAACACTTATGAGCAAGCACTCTCTCAGGGCATGGGCGAAACAGAGGCGAAACACGCCGCTAACTCGGTCTGGTGGAAAAACCAGTCCCTGGGCGCTATGGATGCGGCAGAACTCGGAATAGCGTTTCTTCCTCCGGAACTCAATCCGCTTGGCAAACTAGCCAAAGGCGCTGGCAAGGCAGGTAAGTTCGCTGCTGGTGCCGCAAAGCTCGGCGGTGTCGCCGCTATGGAGGGCGCGGAAGAAGGCGTGCAAGAGGTATTTCAGCGCCAGGCTGCTAACCAGCCCATAAACCTTGACACGACGATGCAGGAATCAATAGCGATCGGCGGCTTGATGGGCGCAGGCATGGGTGCAACCGGTGATGTATACCACTATGTCAAGAACCGGGTTAAATCAAAGCTGCCCGTTCAGTCGCAAAAAACATTCGATGCCGTTGTCGACAACTACGTTAAGACCGGTATGGACCCTGTTAAAGCAGAGCTAAAAGCCATGGACCATCTCGTTGATACTCCTATCGGTCAGCAGATAGCCAATGAATCCATGCAGGAGATCATTCAGGAAGAAATGGATCGCGCGAAGAAGGCTACGCAGACTATGGCGCCTCCGGTTCAAGGCCAGGTTGCGCCGCAGATTGAAGCGCCGGCAACGGTCATGCCAGAGATTAAAGCACCGGAGCAAATAGCTCCGGCACAAGCGCCGAATATGGCTCCTGAGATAGCGCCAGTTGCACCCGATTTAAGCGAACTCACCCCGGAGAAGGTAAGTATACCGGGAGTTGAAGTAAAGGGCGTAGAACCGGTTACAGAGCGTCCGGGCGAGCAGAAAACGCCAACCGCACAACTCCCCCGCGAACTGTCGGGAGCAAAGCCGCGATATGGCTACAGGGATAAGCAATTTACACTCGACTTTGAGAGTGATTTAGATAAAGCCGCATACATAACCGCGCAGACCACACGGTCAAAGCGTGACGCAGACTATCTGAAGTTCGCGCAGGATGCTGCGGGAATGGGCGAGGCGAGCGTCCGCGCCCATGGTAAACAGGTGCGAGAAGCGATTAAAGGCCTTGCAAAAGACGCAGATAGCGGCAACCTTGTTGTGCCTGAGCAAGCAGCACAAGTCAAGGCCAGCGAGAAACCAACCCTTAAAGAAGGCGACAAGATACGTTTCACCCACCGCAGCGGCAAAACGCTGACCGGCAAGGTTAGAGACTATATCCCTGGCAGAAAAGAGGCGCTTGTCGATGTCGTTGAGGCCGGTGCTCCGGGCGGTTTTCGTCTTGAGATAGTACCGGTTGATAAGATTGAGCGCATTGAAGAAACCAAACCAGAGGTAAGCACTCCCGCGCCTGAACCCCAAGAAGAACCTAAGCAAAACCACTGGCAGCGCAAAGCCGAGATTAAGGCGCGGCTCGAGAAGGGCGAAGAGGTACCCGAGGACGAGATAAAAGAGTATCCGGATCTCGCCCGTATCTATCTTAAGCCGAAGAAAGAGGAGCTAGCTAAAGCCGAGAAACCACAAAACATGGTTGAGCAGGGCGAACCTGTAGCAGAATCTAAGCAAGACGAGCCCGTAAAGGAGGGCGAACAAGGTGGAGGAACAACTGAGCCCGAGCGAGCAGAAGTACATCCAGCTGGCGAACGAACACTGGAAGAAGTATCGCCCGAAGATGTACCAGGAACTCAAGAAGAGCGGCCAGCTCGAGCAGGCGCTTCTGGACGCAGCGAAGCTGACGTCAGAGGCCGAACTGAAGATAATGGACGGCCTCAAGAGCCAGCACCCGGAGCCGGAGGAGTTTCTGGAACGGGTGAAGTACGAGACCTGGATACAGGAGACAGCCTGGCAAATGGTGAGGGAGCAGTGGATACTGCTGCCGAGCGAAGAGGACGTACCGAATCTGGGCGAGGAACCGGCAAACCAGCAGGAAACAACTATCGCATAACCGGTTCCGACAACTTAGGCCAGGGCGGACCGAAGCAAAAATTTAATAACAACATCGCCGCAATCCGCTTACTCAAAACACTTGAAGAAGAAAAACGGCTTGCAACACCTGATGAGCAGAAAGCCCTTGTCAAATACGTTGGCTGGGGCGGTATGCCGCAGGTGTTTTCTTATTACAGCAACCCCGGGTGGGAAGCAGAAGCCAAGGAGTTACGCGAGCTTTTAACCGACAAAGAATATACCGATGCCCGAGGCTCTACGCTTAACGCTCACTATACTTCCAAACCCGTGATCGATGGCATGTATCGGGCGCTTGAAAAACTCGGGTTTAAGAGTGGGCGCATCCTTGAGCCATCCATGGGTAGTGGTAACTTCTTCGGCCTGATGCCATCGGAGATGTCGGCGCACTCCAGGTTGACCGGTGTGGAGCTTGACAGCATTACCGGCGGCATTGCCAAGCAGCTTTATCAAACCGCCGATGTGCGGGTGCAGGGTTTTGAAGAGGCCAAGCTGCCCGATAACTTCTATGATGCGGCGATCTCAAACGTGCCGTTTGGCAACTACAAGCTGCACGACCCCAGGTACAACAGATACAACTTATCGATTCACGACTACTTCTTTGCAAAATCCCTTGATAAAGTGCATCCTGGCGGTATCGTGGCGTTCATCACGTCGCACTACACCATGGATAAAAAGGATTCCAGGGTGCGCCGCTATATTGATGAACGCGCTGATCTCATGGGAGCAATCAGGCTACCCAATACCGCATTTAAAGGGAATGCAGGCACGGAAGTCACAACCGATATCATCTTCCTGCGGAAACGCGGAGAGGGTGGGAAGATGCACTTTAACGATTGGGTAGAGACCAAGCCCGTTACTGTAGAGGGTGTTGAGATGCAGGTCAACGAGTATTTTAAGGCGCATCCCGAGATGATGCTCGGCAAGCTCTCGCTCGAGGGAAGCATGTACTCAGGCAAAGAGCTCACGCTCAAACCCGATAGCCGCGATATCGCCGATGCATTAAACGGTGCCGTAGCCAAGCTGCCCGAGAACGTCTATACCAAGCCGGAGGTAAAGGTAAAGGAAGAAACGGTCCTGCAATCAATACCGGCACCGGATTATGTGAAGCAGAACGCATTCGCCGTTACGCAAGAGAGCGGCCAATTGTATCAAAAGATGGGCGACAGGCTTGTGCCGGTACAAGTAGCCGATACCGTGGCGGCGCGGATAAAGGGCATGATTAATATCCGGGGAGCGGTTCGTGACGTATTGCGCCTGCAGCTCGAAGATGCAGCCGATACCACGGTAAAAGCAGCGCAAAAAGAACTCAACAAAGTCTATGATGCGTTTGTAAAGAAGCACGGCTTTATCCATAATCGATCCAACGTAGCTGCATTTAGAAAAGATCCGGACATGCCGCTTCTCCTGTCTCTTGAGTACTACGACAGAGAAACTAAAACTGCAACAAAAGCCGCAATATTTACGAAGCGCACCATGCTTCAGCAGAAGAAAATAGAGAAGGCCGACACCGCAAAAGAAGCTCTCATAGTGTCGCTCAACGAGAGCGGTATCATCGATTTCTCTTTGATGGAGCGTTTAACCGGTAAAAATTCCAAAGAGCTTAAAGACGAGCTTAAAGGCTTGATATTTAAAAACCCGGAAGGCGATTACGAAACCGCCGATGCCTACCTTTCGGGCAACGTGCGCGAGAAACTTAGCATGGCCGAGGCCGCGGCGAAAGCAGATCCCGCATTCAAGGAGAATGTCGAAGCCTTAAAAGCGGTGCAACCGGATGATTTAAGTGCCGCCGATATCGGCGCACGGCTTGGAGCTGGCTGGGTAGCACCCACGTATATTGACCAGTTTCTCGCGCACCTCATGGGAATAGGCGGTCATACCAGAACGTCGCACGCACAGATACTCAGCTCGTGGAAAGTCGACCTCGTCCATAGTTGGAGTGACATCAAGCGCAGCGTAGCCGCGACCGCAACATGGGGAACGTCGCGCTATAACGCAATCAACTTGGTTGAAGGTGCGCTGAATCTGCGTGTCCCAACGGTTTATGACAAAATGGACGACAAGAGCGTTGTCAACCAGGCCGAAACGGTAGCGGCCCGAGAAAAACAGCAGCAGATAAAAGATGAGTTCAAGAAGTGGCTCTGGTTAGATCCAGAGCGTCGTCGATATCTTGTGCGCAAATACAACGATGAGTATAATAATCTTCGCCTGCGCATCTATGATGGAAGTCACCTGACGCTGCCCGGCGTTTCTTCAATGATCAAGCTATGGCCGCACCAGAAAAACGCGATATGGCGAATAGTGCAAGGCGGCAACACACTTCTAGCCCATGTGGTCGGCGCTGGCAAAACATTTGAGATGATCGCTGCAGGCATGGAACTGCGGCGCCTCGGCCTTGCCAAAAAGCCGATGTACGTTGTCCCAAACCACATGCTTGAGCAATTTACCGGCGACTTTCTAAGGCTCTACCCTTCGGCGAATGTTCTGATGGCGACCAAAGAGGACTTCGCCCCGGACCGGCGCAAGCAACTGATAAGTAAAATTGCGACCGGAGATTGGGACGGTGTGGTTGTGGCGCACTCGAGCTTCGGCAAAATACCCATGTCGAACGAGGCCGTGGCGCAACATATCCAGGAGCAGATCGACGACCTTGAAGCTGCGATACTCGCGGCCAACGAGGAAGGCGGTTACAAAAAGGGCAACCGCATAGTTAAGGAGCTTGAGAAAAGCAAGAAGCGCCTTGACGCAAAACTTAAAGGAATGCTCAAAGAAGGCACCAAAGATGATGTGGTGACATTTGAAGAACTCGGTGTCGACCAGCTCTTCGTCGATGAGGCCCATATGTACAAAAACCTCTTCTTTACCACGAAGATGGGGCGTGTAGCCGGCCTGCCGCAAACGCAGAGCGATCGCGCCTTCGATATGTTTATGAAAACGCAGTACCTTACCCGCTTAAATAACGGGCGAGGAGTTGTATTCGCTACCGGTACCCCGATCTCAAACAGCATGGCCGAGATGTATACGATGCAGCGCTATTTACAGATGGACACGCTCAGAAACCATGGGCTTGCCCACTTTGATGCATGGGCGGCAAACTTCGGGGAAACCGTGACCGCGCTCGAGCTTGCACCGGACGGCTCCGGGTACCGGCCGCGCACCCGCTTCGCCAAGTTTACGAACTTGCCCGAACTCGCGCAGATGTTTCGCATGGTGGCCGACGTGCAGACCGCCGACATGCTGAACCTGCCCAGCCCGAAGCTTAGAGGCGGCAAGCCGCAGACGATTACCGCGCCGGCCACCGAAGAGCTGAAGCGCTTCGTCCAAGGCCTCGTAAAGAGAGCCGAGGATATCAGGAGCGGGGCGGTTGACCCCAGCGAGGACAACATGCTCGTTGTCACCAACGATGGCAGAAAAGCGGCGCTTGATCTGCGCCTGGTTGGTGATGAGCCCCACGATTACCCTGATAGCAAATTAAACCAGGCGATAGGCAATATTTATGATATTTGGCAAAGCAGCAAAAAAGGCAAGCTTGCCCAGGCCGTGTTTTGCGATCTTTCGACACCAAAGAAAGCATCCCAAGGATTTAGTGTATACAACGATATCCGCGACAAGCTCATTAAGAAGGGCATACCTGCAAAAGAAATTTCCTTTATCCACGACGCAAAAACCGACGCACAGAAGCAACAACTTTTTGATAAGGTGAACGCTGGTAAGGTGCGCATACTCTTAGGATCAACCGGGAAAATGGGCATCGGCACTAATATTCAAAGATTATTGAAAGCATTGCATCATATCGATGCACCATGGCGCCCCTCCGACATCGAGCAGCGTGAAGGTCGTATTCTGCGCCAAGGGAATGAAAACGACGAGGTTCAAATATTTCGCTATGTCACTGAAGGCAGCTTCGATGCCTATATGTGGCAGACCCTCGAGTCAAAGGCGCGCTTTATCGCGCAAGTAATGACTGGCCAGGTCACGGCGCGCTCTGCCGAAGATGTGGAAGGCGCGGTACTTACCTATGCCGAGGTCAAAGCGCTCGCCTCTGGTAACCCTCTGGTCTTAAAGAAAATGACCGTCGATACCGAGGTTCGTAAGCTGCAGATTCTAAAAGCCAACCGCGTCAAGGAAAAGCACAAGATGCAAGACGCGGTCCCGCAGACAGAGAGAATAATCGCTTACGCCAAAGAGTTTATAGAAAAGGCAGAAGGTGATATTAAAAAGCGCCGGGATATCACTGGCGAAAAGTTCGCTATAACGATCAAGGGCAAGAAATTCACCGACCGCAAAGCGGCTGACGAGCGGATAAAGGTAATCGGCAAAAAATATCACGGCATTAACTCTAAACAGCGTGAAGTAGTCGTTGATGAAATCGGTGCGATTGCCGGGTTTAAACTTTTGGTGCGCGGCAGCTACAGCGACTTTGGAGAGCCTGACATCATTATCCGAGGCAACAATGACTACAAGGCGCTGCCTTCCGTGGCGAGTATCGAATATGCGGTGCGAAATATCGAGAGCACTGCGGATAACTACGCACAGCGCTATCGCGATGGCGAGAAGAAGCTGGCCGATCTTAAGGTAGAGTTCTCAAAGCCGTTTGAGCACGAAACAAAGCTCAAGGAACTTTTAAAAGAGCAACAGGAGATAAACGGCCAGCTTGATCTTGATAAAGCGCAAGCTGGTGCTGTCACTGGCGAGGAAAGCGCAGAGGCGCCGGCAAAGGATGAGCTCTCCTTCATCCCTGGCGAACAGCAAAAGGGGAGAAACCTTTCGCCAAAAGCAACGAACCAGATAAACGCGATCTTTGCCAAGTCGCCGCTTGGTTCAGTAATCCGCGCCGGCAGAATGAGCAGATTCGCCAACCGCACCAAAAGCGCGGCCACGTATAACGAGCGCTCGGGTGAGACCAGGGTGCGCCGGCAATACGCCAATTCGTGGCGGGTGCTCGGCCACGAGCTCGGCCACGCATTGGATAAAAAAGCAGGATTCAAAGCCGACCAGCAAGAGATGGAGGACATGGCCTTTGAGATGTACCCGGGCGAGATACCCGAGGGCCAGGAGTACACCGAGGGCCTGGCCGAGTTCGTCATGCTCTGGTTTAAAGACACCGCGTTGGCGCGCCGGATGGCGCCGGTCACGGCAGATGAGCTCGGGCGCTTCCTCGAGGACAACCCAGAGCTTGCGAAAGCGTTCGATGAGGCCATGGAGGTTGCGAAACAAGACACCGCAAACAAAGGGCTCTCGGCCATGGCAAACTATATCGCCAAGCCGAGGCAGAAGGTCGATGTAAATATCGGCGAGTACAAGCTGCCCAAATGGATGGTCCCGGTATTCAAAATAGCCGACTTCACCATCCCGATGAAGCACGCTTTTAACGCTGCAAAAGCGAAGAGATATACGGGGCGCAACCCGGCCAAGCTCATGGCGATAAAGGGAGCGTATTGGCGGCAGGCCATTCAGTGGTTTAAGTCGCTGCCGCGCACCAAAGATGGGCTCTACGTTCTTGACAAAGGCTCCCGCTCTCTTGAAGCGATCGTCGAGACCGCCGACGCGCTATACCCGAAGGGCTTTAAGGCCGAGATTAATGGCGAGCCTACAACGGTCAGCGGCGTACAGCTCATGGATTGGATATACCACGCCATGCGGTACCAGGAGCGCTACTCCATCCTAGATGAGAACGGGGACCAGAAGTTTACCGTAGCGCCTATGACGGAAGAAGAAGCGGACGCGTTTGTCGCCGAGGCCGAAGAAAAGCACCCGGAGATCGTCAAGCTCGTTAAGGAATACTCGCACAATTTAAGCGAGACCATACTTCGCTCGCTCGTTCACGGCGAAGTCATATCGGAAGCGGCAGCTAACAATGTACGCAAGGGAAGCCACTACTACCTGCCGCTCTACCATGTTGGGCAAACATCTGCCTCAGACACAGGCGGCAAGCCTGGACCGGAGCAGCCCGTGAGCCTCTATAAAGGCCACAGCTCTCAGACCATGACGTTCCTCGAAGCAACCATGGCCAAGCTCACCGAGGTCAACGCAGCTATTGAGATAAATCGGATATTCCACGCAATAGAAGATGTGATCAGCACCGAAGGCATGGCGGCGTTCGGCAGGTTCGAGGATCGTCCAATCAAAGCGGCAACCGAGGTCAGCGCGGGGCAAGTCGCCGACTTCTTTGATATCGAGGGCGACATAGAAGATGAGGCCCGTGTGATGAAGCTCTTTATCCCAGGCGGGTTGAAAGAGTTTGGCAAGAGCGAACCGGTGATCATGTCGCGTCACGGCGACAAGCAGCGCTTTATCCGCTTGGCTCCGGATATGTTTAGATCGGTCGTAGCCATGACACCGGCAAGCGTTGAGCTAGTAGGCAAGGCGCTTATTGGGATATCGCAGGTTGGGCGCATGGGAGCGCTCTTTACGCCGCGCACCATGAGCAACCTGCTGATGCGCGATACGGTCAGCTCAAAGGCGCAGACAACCACCCCGGAGCGCAGCATCGTGCTTGGCATGATCGACGGTATCCGTTCAGCGGCTGGGATAAAAAGCAAAGCGGATACGGACCTGTTCATTCAATCAGGGGCCTATGGCTCGGCGGTGCAGGAAGTCTTTGACGATCTGCTTCGCTCGGGCGGCGGCGACGGCCTGCTGGCGACAAATTCTCCTGGTTGGAAACGCACCGCGACCGGCTTGCTGGTAAAAGTCGTGCGAGCGCCTAATGAGCTGCTGCGCACCCTCGATGAAGCTCCGCGTGTTCCGGAATGGAAAGCGGTCGTAGATAAAGAGTTAAAAGGTGTCAGCTTGACGAGAAAAGACGTTGAGGGCGGTAACTACACCGAAGGGCTCGGCGAGGAAGAAGCAAAGGCGCTCGCCAAACAAGTAGAAGATATCCTCATCGATGCGGCCTATGCCTCGGCGGAGATCGCCACGAACTTCGGGCTGCACGGAGAAAGTGCGCTTGTCCGCAAATATGCCCGGACCGTGAGCTTTTTACACGGCAGCGTACAGGGTATCTACCGGGCCGGCCGGCAAGTAAAGGGCGATCCGAAGCAGGTAGGCAAAGCTATTGCCTGGATGGGCGTATTAACGCTTATCGCTTTTGCGCTCTCGCATGACGACGATCGATACCGCGATATGCCAAGCGAAAGCCGTGATAGATACTGGTGGATTCCGTTGGGTAAACCCGGCTCACCGTACTATATCGCACTCGCCAAACCGTATGAGTATGCAATACCGGCCAACATTGCCGAGCGCTACCTTGACTACTACATCAACACCGGCGATCCGAACCGCAGACAGCCGTTTAAAGATATCGATGTGGCGTTTGAGGAAGCCTTCAGCGCCCCGGTGGCATCAATGCTCGTTGAGACCATGCTGGGGCTGTGGACAAACACGAACCATTGGGGCTCACCGATCACACCGCAGCGCGAAGAAGGGCTATCTCCCGAACTTCAATACGGCCCGGGCAATACTAGAGTGGCTATCAAACTGGCAGAAACCTTCTCCAAAATCATGGGGGACAAAGCCCCGAACGCCCGTCAAATAGATTACTTTATGAACGGCGTCTTTGTAAGCCCTGGTGCCGAGGCAATGCGGTTGTTAAGCGTCCCGCTCAAAGGCCCTGGAGTTTCAACAACCGATTCCGGTAAGTCAGGGCTCGAGTATACCCCGGTCGTGGGTGGGCTTATTTACGGTCCTGGCGAGGGAGGCAGCCGCATTGTTGATAAGTTCTACAATGACAAGAAGCGCGCCGGTTTGCTCTACAAGACCGCAAAAACGTATAACGACCGGGGCTCGACGCTTAAAGTCACGAAGCGGGAAGAGAGCTTGATCCATGCAATCCCCGCCTTTGCTGCCATCAACAAGGAAATCTCAGAGCGCAGAAATGAAATGCAAGCAATCGCGCTTGATAAGAACATGAGCGCGAAGCAGAAAACACAAGCGAGCTTGCGCTTTGGCTGGATTCAAAAGATAGCTGCGGGATACCTCTACGGGATGCCGACCCCGAAGCCGCCTGCCAGTTCCGGTTTCACCGGGGCTGATACCAAAGCGCTTATTGAATATTATGACGGCATCACGAGCAAAGCGATTGAGGGGGCCAAAGCCAAGCCGGGCGGCCCGATATAAATAACGGCGAGTAGGGAGGCAGACAATTGGAGCAATTTATACAGCAATGGGGGCCAGCAGGATTTACTCTTGTCATGCTCGGAGTAATCGTAAGGTGGCTTATGAGCTACATCGATGGGCAAGCCAAGCGCATTGAGTCAATTTCAAAGGATGCAAACGAGACACAACTCAAGATGGCAGAGGCATTTAACAAAACCATTCAGGATCACTTAGTTAAATCGACGGAAGTACTCACCGAAACACGCCGGGCCGTCGATGAATTGTGTCACCTACTGAAACTAAACGGCAATGGGACAAAATTGAAGGTATAAAACCATTCCGAACCGCTAGAAGTGCCTGAAACGGGCTTACAGGGAGTATAACCAGGTCACACCGCCTATTTAAACAGCTTTTTATTTTAAGGACGTGATTTTATGTCAGAGGACATTCTATTCGGCAAGAAACCCGAACCTCTCCCCGAGATGGTGGAGCGCCAGTGCAAAAAATGCAATCGCTTTACTGTCGTAGCTAAAGACCATCAAGGGCCAGTATTTTGTATTGAGCACGACCCGGAACTTGCAAAGGAGTTAAATGATGTTCCAAGATGAGTCACACAAGGGTTTCGTTGGCCGGCTCCTAAAGCCAGACGAAATCGAACCGTGGGTACTCGCCCAAAACATGGGGAGCTCGCCGGCTAATCGGGTCTGCCATCACCACACCTACATCCCAACGAAAGAGCAGTGGAAAGGGCTGAAAAGCCTCACTGCGATCTTTCGCTATTATGAGCGCAAAGGCTGGCCGAAAGGTGTGGGCCCGCACTTTTTCAATGCGCCGGAAGGCATCTACGTAGCGACACACCCGCGTCATGATGGTATCGGCGTTGCAGGGCATAACCACCGGGTTATCCACATCGAAAATGTGGGCAACTATGACAAGAAGCCTTTGAACGGCCAGATGCTTGCCAACCTCCACATCCTTAACCGGGCGCTGTCGAAGAACCCTGGGATCAAAGTAAATAGGTCAACGCACTTCTTCCATCGCGACCATGCGCCAAAAACATGCCCTGGGACAGCTAACACGAAGGAGCTATTGATAGCCGTACCGGCACCCAAGAAGGAGGCGAAGCCCGTGGTAACTAAATACCAGAGATTTACAGACGTTCCGAAATCCCACTGGGCCTATAAAGAAATTGAAGCAGTCGCACAAGCCGGGATTATGATTGGCAGCCCCAACTCAACGTTCCAGCCTGATAGGCCGGTTACGAGGGCTCAGGTAGCCGTCATTGTGGCAAGGCTCTTAGA
>Ga0210039_1002341_pt1 | contig 15804 bp, 12 predicted proteins | sample CryGeyCG2114_250_3_FD_185460 | JGI IMG/M metagenome (GOLD analysis project Ga0210039, IMG submission 185460) | Groundwater microbial communities from aquifer - Crystal Geyser CG17_big_fil_post_rev_8/21/14_2.50 (SPAdes) (version 2) | ecosystem: Environmental > Aquatic > Deep subsurface >...
AAATCTCAAAAACATAGACACGAAGACGAAGGCAATTGATGATGTAGTATTCCTGAATACAATCGCAAAGGGTTTTGATCTCGTCAATAAAATAAATAATCTTAGTAAAAATTCTATTCAAAAGAAAGATCAGGAAATAACAAATCTCAATCACACAATACAACAGAAAGATCAGGAAATAACAAATCTCAATCACACAATACAACAGAAAGATCAGGAAATAACAAATCTCAATCACACAATACAACAGAAAGATCAGGAAATAACAAATCTCAATCACACAATACAACAGAAAGATCAGGAAATAACAAATCTCAATCACACAATACAACAGAAAAATCAAGAAATAATCTTTGTTAAATCATCGAAGTTTTGGAAATTAAGAGAACTGAATTTTAAAATTAAATTTGTGATCTTTCATCCAATCTTATTTGTTCAAAAATATCAGGACAAAATAAGACGATTAAGAGATGATGCAAGGCGTTCCTTTAAGAGAGAAGGTTTCTTAAATGTTTCTCGACGAATAATAAATTATATTATTTATGGCAAAGGTACATTAAAAAGTGGGTCCAATATTTTCAGTGATGCCTCATATGTTGGTTTTGATGCTAAAAGTGGATCAGAAATTGAAAGAATAGCTTCTGAGAATTTTTTGAAATTTGGAGTGGTCCCATATTATTTGAATCTATTAGATACTTTTAATCTTGGAGAGATTAAGGAAAAACCTTCAATTGCAATACATCTGCATCTTTTTCATGTCGATATGGTTGAAGAGTGTATTGGATATCTTTTAAATGTTCCATTGAATTTTGATTTATATGTATCAGTTCAGCGCGATGTTAATACTGTTGAAATAGTAAATATATTCAAATCAAAACTAAAGAATATTAATAAAATTTCTGTTGAAAATGTTCCTAATAGAGGACGGGACATCGGCCCATTAATTATTCAATTTGGAAAGCGTCTTTCAAAATATGACATAATAAGTCATATTCACACAAAGAAAAGTGTTCATTGGGATAAATTTAATGGATGGTTTGAATCTATAATGTCTACTCTGTATGGTTCGATTTCCGAAGTCTCTCAGATAATTGATTTGTTGATGAAGAAAAGTGGCAAGGTTGTTTATTCTGAAGGGAATGTGAACATTATACTTGAGAAGACGGGTTGGAGCGAAAATTATGATTTAGCTGAAGATCTTCTTAAGAAATATTCAGACCTCAGAATCCAGGATTTCCCATTCGTGGAATTTTCGCAAGGATCAATGTTCTGGGCCAGAACTGAGAGTGTAAAAGATTTTTTGAACTTGCCTTTGAAATATTCAGATTTTCCAGAAGAACCAATACCTGTGGATGGCACATTGGCTCATACTTTGGAAAGACTTTTGCTTGTATTTGCATCTAAATATGAAGGAAGATGTTATCGTATTCATAAAAGAGATTCAATAAACGATTTTAGATATTATGAGGAACAAGGAGATTATTCCAAGACGGTGAAACATAATTCTATTAAGATTTTGTCTTATTATCTTCCACAATTTCATCCAACTCCAGAAAATGATAAGTGGCATGGAGAAGGATTTACTGAATGGCATAAGGTTAGAAAAGCAAACCCACTTTTTTGTGGTCACTATCAGCAGCATATTCCGCATGAAGATATTGGATATTATTTATTGGATTCACCAGATGTTTTGCGGAAACAATTAGAAATGATGAAAAAAGCTGGTGTTTATGGTCAGATTTTTTATCACTATTGGTTTACTGGAAAATTGATTTTAGAGAAACCAGCCAAAATGTTACTGGAAAATAATGATATTGAAATGCCATATTGTTTTTGTTGGGCAAATGAAAATTGGACAAAAAAGTGGGACGGAAACGAACAAGAAATCTTATTAGGTCAAAATTATTCAGAACAGGATGCTGTGGATTTTATTAAATATCTTTTACCATTCTTTAAAGATGAAAGATATATAAAGATTGATGGACGTCCAGTCTTGCATATTTATAGACCAGCATCTATTCCTAATTTCAAGATATATTCTAATGCATGGAAAAAAATATGTTTTGAAAATGGAATTAAGGAACCTTATGTAGTGGCCACTCTTACGCGTGAAGTTGTTTCTCCATTGGATTATGGAATGGATGCAGGAGCGGAACGTGTTCTGACTGATTGGACTAAGGGTAATGTTCTAGAAATTAAAAATGACTTAAATCAGTACGTACCTATTAATGGGAGTGTCTTGAAATATGATGATGTTGCTAATTATTATACCACTAACAATCAATCAAAAAAGAAGCCTTTTACTTATTTCAGATCCATAGTTCCAACATGGGATAATACTGCAAGATATGGTCAAGACGCATATCTGCTTCACGGAAGTACAACAGTAAGATTTCAAAATTGGCTCAAGCATTTGATCAAGTATTCAGAGAGAACACTTGAGGAAGACAGGAGATTTGTAATTGTAAATGCTTGGAATGAATGGGCAGAAGGCGCACATCTTGAACCAGATACACGTTTTGGTTATGGGTATCTTAATTCCGTGGGGAGAGCTTTAAGTGAAATTGATTTCAGTGAAGATGTCATTGAATCGACTCATTTTCGTGAAGATATTTCAAAAGAGCTGATTGTCAAATTTAATTTTACTCCTGGAGTCCTGGAATTTTTGAGAAGCAATAAGCAGGCAAGGAAGAAATTCATTAGGTGCCTCGTTAAATCTTCCGTGTTGAGTCTATGTAATGTTATTGTCAGTAGCGATGAAATAATAAGATACGCGAAAGAGGAAGGCTTTGAATTGAAAAAAAGCAGTGAGGATGAAAATAATCACGCATTTATTCTTCTTTTCGGATCAGTTGGATGTTTCAATAATGATGCCATTTCGAGAATGGTTTCAATGGGAATCAGATTGAAAACTTCAGTTGTTTGTGCAAATTGCATATATGATCCAAAAAAAGAAGCAGTTGAAGTTCTGTCTAATTCTTCAATTAATAATTTTGATGTAACACCCGTAAGATTGTATCCGAATGTTGAGAATAATTATAAAAATTATAGATTGTGTTGCAAGGCACTATATTCGAACATTGCCAGTGAAAACTTGATAACCGAAGAATTGCCTGTTGTAACTACAATTATTCGCTTCCATGGAGGTGCTGATATTAATTTATTGGATAATGCACTTATTTCTTTGGTGTCACAGTCTGATTGTGTCGTACAGCCGCTTATAGCGACACAAGACCTATCCAGTAGTCAAATGGAAGCATTGGTGAAAACTGCTGAGCAGTATCCATGGAATGAAAAATATAAACCAATCATAAAAAATTTTTTTTCTGACAATAAAAATTCTGATTTGCGTTCAAAAATGTTGAATGAGTCATTGAAGTCAGTGACGACGAAATATGTAGCTTTTCTCGATTACGATGATATCCTATTTTCATCTGCATATAAATGGCTGTTAAGTAGAATCAAGAAGACAGGCAAGGCAGTGGCTTTCGGTAGAGTCTTTGTTACCAAATTTAATAAGCAGAAAATGCAAATTCTGGAAAGAAAGAAAATTTATGTTCATGGTAGTGATTATGAGGAATTTCTTGCTAATAATCATGCGCCTTTGCATAGTTTTTTGATTGATATGCAGAAAATAAACACAGGAGATATCGAATATTTTGATGATATGAAATACCTGGAGGACTATTATCTTACGCTTCAGATCTTTACTGAAGGAAATGTTGATTGGGAATCTTTGAAATTCAACTATTATGTTGGAGACTATATACATAGTGATGATGGTAATAACACACTTGCTGTCATAGGAGACGATGAAAAAAAAGATATAACGAAAAATGCAGAATATCTTCTTTGTGAAAACAGGATTTCTGAATTGCGTAAGAAACTGAAGTCAAAAAATAGATAAAATTATGGTTTCTATAATAATACCGTTTAAAGATAGGCCTGAATTATTGAAGTGCTGCGTGGATAGTATTCTCGGGAAAACCTTGGGTTTTTTTGAAGTTATTCTTGTAAATAATAATAGTAAAAAGGATGAAACAAAAAAAATCTTAAATGAGATAGGTGAGGACACTAGAATCAAGTTACTTGATTTCAATAAGCCGTTTAATTTTTCAGAGATAAATAATTTGGCTACAGCTCATGCAATTGGGGAATATCTTGTATTTTTAAATAATGACACAGAAGTTATTTCAGAAAACTGGCTAGAGGAGATGCTGAAGTGCTTTGATAATGAGAAAGTTGGAGCAGTGGGTGCGAAGTTACTTTACCCAAATGGCACTATCCAACATGCCGGCATAGAAATAAAGAATGGTGACTTGGCTCATTCTTTTAGTAAACAATTTGATTGTGATGATGGTGATATCCCGTTTAATAAGAAACGAGAATGTATTGCAGTGACAGGAGCCTGTATGATGACAAGAAAAACGTTATTTATGGAATTAGGTGGATTCGACGAAAATAATCTTGCCATTGCATATAACGACGTTGATTATTGTTTCAAGATTCGTGAAAAAGGACTGAAGGTCATGTATATTCCAGATGCAAAATTGTATCACTATGAGTCGGCAACGAGAGGTCAAGATATCTTGAAGCGGTTTTTACAACCGAAGCGATATAAAGAATTTCTCAAAGAAAGGGCCTTTTTAAGGAATAAGTGGGCTAGTTATTTCAATTAATAATAATTCTTGTGCCACGTGTGAGTTTTAACTAATTATCGAGCAAATCCTCTGTGATCCTATTCTTGCAAGTCTTTTTGATATTGTCGTCTTGAATTTGTTCACAAGTGTTGAAATCTTTTCTGCTCACTGCAAGATCTTTTAAACAATAATCTTTGTCTAATCCATTTTCATTGCTACAATCATTGTTTGTTTTTGTTGAAACAGGGGAGAGACCGCAAACTTCTTGGCAATATTGCAATTCTTTTTTGTCTTCTAGAAATGGTTTGCATCCGCTATCACAAACAGCAGTCGTGATGTTGAGAAGGGAATTATTTTTCGTTCCATCTTGTGTTACTTGCGGTATAGCGCCAGACTGAGAATCAACAGTTTGGGGTTGTTCATTGTCTTGACTTACGGTGTCCGATTGTGCTGAATCACTTGATTGCTCGGTTTGTTGATTATCATTAGAAACATTTGAATGACTGAAATAACGATTTTTGATAATCGGAAATGACCACCAGGCTACACCAAGAAGAGTAAGAACAAGAATTATGAAGATAATTTTTGATGATTTCATAATTAGTAAATGGGATTGAGTGAAATTCCGGTATAATAATACTTCATAATTCTTTGATAATCCCAGCCATAGTTGGCGGCGAGATTGACCGAACCGTTGGCAACGAGTCCGACCATATGATTGCCAGCTGCCTCAAGCTCTGTAGTTGTCATCGTCGGATGTTTCCCATAAGGATCAGACACCGATTGACACCATGGATAGCTCGTCGATCCCCAGCGTTCTTGGAAGCTTCGTGTCCGACCATCGCTCCATGAACTGTATGGGGTCAGGGCAACTTCACTCCCGTAGGTTGCTATGGCTCCACTCGTGGCTTGAGCAGCTTTCTGGATATTTGGATAGCTGGTTTCCCAATCGTAACCTTTGTATATTTGTGAACCGGAATCACTGCGAATTTTGAAACCGTAGGGTACATATTTCGTCGCATATTGGATATACCAATCACCGTAGGTGCGGAAGATCGTTGTCATCACTTTGGTATGCTCGATGTTGCCGGTACCAGTCGTTTCTCCCATCCCCCAGGTATATTGTTCAAGCGGGAGAGTGTTGATAACCCAGATTTGAGTGACATTGGATGATCCAGCGGACGCACTATTGATGATATCTAGTCCGCGGTAGTATTGGATTTTTATTTTTCCGCGATAGTGGTCATAGGATGAGCTCGGACGATGTACGTTGAAAATAAGATCTGTATTATCCCCATCAGATGCATCGAAATTGACAGTCGAATTGATAATTGTGTTTGCGATCGGGCCTGATACTTGCAAGTTTCCATTGTCAGCATACGTTACGCTCGTGGTTGAGTTGGCACCGATCTGAGCGATCAGATTCCCGTCCTCATCTTTGATATTGTATGGTTTGTTGGCATCGATTTGGAAAGGGGAGCTATTGATGCTCGATGCTGAATAATACCAAAGTCCGACAGGGATTTCAAAGCCGAGTCCAGACGTCACGAGATAATTATATTCGTATGTTGAAATGGTGTAGAAATGTTCTGAAGAACTCACGAAACGATAAATAGGCGAAGTACCAGTTAACAAGGATGGATAGGCATAGAAGGCAATGCCTTCAAGTTTGTATGTCGTACCTAGATTGGCAACAACAGAAGTTTTTTCAGCCTCGGAAATAGTATAGAAATGTTCTCCTGTGATGAGATTTAAGAAACGATAGACTGGGGCGAGTGCCGAATCAGATGATGAGTCAGGATAGGCGTAGAACGCGATGCCTTCATAGCCAAAGGTCTTGCTTTGATTATCTTGCACGAAGTCCTTTTCGCTTTCTGAGATGGTAAAAAAATGCTGTCCGTTCGCTAAATTTACAAATCTATAAACTGGAAATGTGACTTTTTTGGAAAGATTTTCTAGTGTCGTTACCTCATTTTGATCAGCGGTGTAGAAATGATCGGCATTCGCTGAATTGTAGAATCTATAAATTGGGGAGAGTCCGGCGGCAGTGGTGATATAGACGTAGAAAGCAATGCCCTCAAGATGAAAAATAGAGCTGAGATTGGTTGTGAGAGAATTTTTTTCTGTTTCGGAAGCGGTATAGAAATGTTGTCCATTCGAACTATTGTAGAAACGATAAACTGGGAGTGATGATGAATCTGTCGAGGTATCGGGATAGGCATAGAAAGCAATGCCTTCGAGATGATAGGTTTCGCTCATATTGGTCGCCACATCATTTTTTTCCGCTTCGGAGATGGTGTAAAAATGTCCGCCATTGGTAATATTGTAGAAACGATAAACTGGCAATGCGCCTGTTTGCACGACAGTAAATGCGTAAAAGGCTGTTCCTTCAAGAGAATAGTTAGTCCCAATATAGTGATCTGGGAACGCATAGAAGGCAGTCCCTTCTGCTCGATAACTCGCTTGTGCTTCAAGGGTGTAAGCAAAAAAAAGAGAAATACAAGAAAGAAGCCATAATGAATACGCTCGGCTACGATTATTTTTTTGTATTTCTTTCCTTTCCATTATTCTCCTTATATGAATAATATGTTCATCAATTATAGCATAAAATAAGCATTATAAGTATAAGAGAGTATGAAATTGATGTATTCAAAACGCCCACCAAACTGCGAAAGAATGGAATTGGAATCATTCGATAGACCTCCTCGAAAAAGTTATTTCAGGCGATAACCCCGAAAAATATTATTCTGATGATTCTCATCCCTGAGGACCGTCCTTAGCGACAGACCTCCGTAGACTCCTCCACTGAGAATCCACCGAGGACCGTCCTCGGAGGCGTAATTTTTATCGTCTATATTAAGCCATAAAATACATATATTGACAAAATTTATCAATTTAGTAAACTGAAGGTAAGAATAATTAATACCTACAGACTACAATAATGATATGGATAGTTTCCTGACAGTCATTTACGGATCGAAGCAAACGGTTTTCACGAGTATGGAAATTGCTCTTTTGATTAGTGAGAAGAGTATGGACAATCTCAAGTCTAAGCTTTCTTATTATGTAAAAACAGGGAAATTGATACGATTGCGACGAGGTCTTTTTGCGAAAAACGGAAGTTATAATAAAAATGAATTGGCGGTACGTATATATACTCCAGCATATGTGAGCTTTGAGACAGTGCTTGCTCGAGAAGGTGTGATATTCCAGTATTACGAGTCTCTTTTTGTTGCGAGTTATCTCACACGAGATATTTCTGTGAGGGAAAATAAGATCACATATAGGAAGCTCAAACACGAAGTGCTCACTAATAGAAAAGGACTTATTGATCGCGGATACTATTTTGAAGCGACAAAGGAACGTGCATTTCTGGATAGGTTGTATTTGTTTCCTGATTACTTCTTTGATAATCTTCGAGGGATTGATTGGCGTATTTGTAATGAGATTGTGCCAATATACAAGAGTGAAAAATTGAGGAAAACATTGGAGAGATATGAAAAAGAATACGCTCATTAATAAGAAAAAATATGTTCAATAAAGACAAACATAAACTCATAATGACGCAAATATTGAAGGATATTTATTCTGATGTGACCATCTCATCTCTCTTGGGTTTCAAAGGTGGAACAGCAGCGTATTTGTTCTACGAATTACCAAGATTTTCTGTGGATTTGGATTTCGATTTATTAGAAAATTCTGAGGAAAATAGAGACATCATTTTTGAAAGAATTCATAATATATTGTTGAAATATGGAGAGATCAAAGATGAGCAGAAGAAATTCTTCACGGTATTTTTCTCGCTTTCATACGAAATAGGTGAACATCAGATCAAAATTGAAATAAATACACGGGAAACAGGAGCTCATTATGAAATGAAGAGTTATTTTGGTATTCCTATGTTGGTCGCTACGAAAGAATCTATGTTTGCAGGGAAATTGGTAGCGATGACACAAAGAAAGGAGTTTGTTTCGCGAGACCTCTATGACATTCATTTTTTCTTGAAACAGATGTGGGATATAGATACAGATGTCCTCATTTCGTATCAAATCACATCTCTCAAGATATATCTTGAGACCTGTATTACATTTATAGAAGATGTCTCCAACACAGTATTACTCGCTGGTCTAGGGGAGTTAATCGATGAGAAGGCGAAGATATTTGTGAAGAGTCATCTGAAGAATGATACAATTTTTCTTTTGAAGGTTCGAGCTGATCTTCTCAAAAATTAAGAGTATTCTCGGTTATTCATAAAACCGCGAAAGAATGGAATTGGAATCATTCAATAGACCTCCTCGAAAAAGTTATTTCAGGCGATAACCCCAAAAAATATTATTCTGATGATTCTCATCCCTGAGGACCGTCCTCAGCAACAGATCCCCATAGATTTCACCGAAGAGAAATCCACTGAGAACCGTCCTTAGCAACTGCATCTCTAGTACCACGCTAATCCTGTGTTTAGGTTATCTTGGTTGGGTCGGAATCTGCTCTTTTCAGAGGGAAAATTTGGCATAATGCGTCTAGTCTTGACTTTAATAAAAATCAGACTATAATGAAAGCTGTGTTCAATAAATATCTGATTTTATGGAAAAAAGGATTAAAAGAGCCATTTCTGACGAAGTAGAAAAGCATCTCTTGGCGAAAGAAATAACTATGATTGTCGGTGCTCGACAGGTGGGGAAAACGACCCTACTTCAGGCGCTTTTTGCAGGTGTGAAAAATAATGGAAAAAAGGCCATATTTTTCAATTTGGACGTCAAAGCTGATGCGAATTTCTTCTCTTCCCAAGAGAAACTTCTGGATCGACTGCGGTTGGAATTCGGAGATGTTTCCGGATATGTTTTTGTGGATGAAATTCAGAGGAAAACCGATGCTGGTGTTTTTCTCAAGGGATTGTATGATTTGAATACACCGTATAAATTTGTCGTTTCAGGATCGGGAAGTTTGGAGTTAAAAGAAAGGATTCATGAATCTCTTGCTGGACGGAAACGGATGTTCGAAATGAGCCCTGTGACGTTTACTGAGTTTGCGGATTTTAAGACTGACTACAAATATTCTAATAGGCTTCAGGATTATTACCGTCTCAATCAGGAAAAAACGAGGCGATTATTGGATGAATACCTAAACTTCGGAGGATATCCGCGCGTGGTATCGGCATCCGAACGCTCAGAGAAAGAAAAAATAATCCACGAAATATTTCGAAGTTATGCAGAGAAGGACATTGCTTATTTCTTGAAAGTTGAGCGGGTGGACGCATTTGAACTTTTACTGAAACTTTTGGCATCGCAAGCTGGAAAGATTCTCTCTTACGTACATCTTTCCAAGGAAGCAAATATTAGTTTTCCGACACTGAAGAAGTATCTCTGGTATGCAGAGAAGACATTCGCTATTCATTTTGCTATTCCATATTTCAAGAATCATCACAAAGAGCTTGTGAAATCTCCAATGGTATATTTCAGTGATTTGGGATTGAGGAATTATACGATTGGTTTTTTCGGAAACCTACCAGAACAGGAATATGGATTTGTTTTTCAGAATTTCGTGATGAATATTCTTTTAGAGCGGAATCAATGGACAAATAGCCAAGTAAAGTTTTGGCGGACAACAGATGGACGAGAAGTTGATTTTGTCGTTGATTCTGGGACGAACGTTATTCCAATTGAAGTGAAATATTCTGCGCTTAAGTCTCCAGAAATTGAGAAGTCACTTCGAGTTTTCTTGGAGAGATATGCCCCCGTGGAGGCGATGGTTGTGAATCTGACTTTGGACGAAGAACGGGTATTTGGGAAAACAAAAGTCCGCTTTGTTCCATTTTGGAAGCTATAGAGAATTTCTCAAAAGATAAGTATCGCACCTGCCCGCCTTTGGAGGGAGAATCCTGATGGGAGCATCGACCTCGATCTTACTCTCTATTTCAAACCCAAATCCTATTTCTCCTCGGCTTCATTATCTCCTTTACAACATTAGTATTGTGTTTATAGAAATCCACCGAGGACCGTCCTCGGATGAAGGATGGGCATGGGGGTGGGCGAAGTAGCGCGAGGATGCTTTTTGGATTATACTAATGGAAAGAGGACTTTATACTTGGATTTGCAAATAACAGAATAATAATTGAAGTGGGGATGGAGTATAAAGGTATTGCACAAATGACGCAGACTGCATCAAATGAATAAATGAATGAGTATTAGGTCATGAAATAAGCATATTGACAGTATTCACCTCTTTTTGTATAATTTCATTTTAGAGTAATCAAATATGATTACTAATTAATGACATATATATGTACATACAGAAAATTATAGCAAGCGAGAAAACGGTTTTTTCACTTGAAGATTTGAGGAAGATATGGCTCATCGAAGATAAAAATTATCTCAAAGTGATTGCTAGTCGTCTGTTCCTACGAGGGTTTCTCTTGCGTATTTATCGTGGTTTGTATTCTTTGCGTGAAGACTACGACGTATTTGAGTTGGCGAATAAGTTGAAATCCCCGTCGTATGTGAGTTTGGAGACGATCTTGCAGAAGGATAATGTCATCTTTCAGGAGTATGGATCGACAGTGTTCTCTTTATCGACAAATACCGTATCAAAAAAAGTTGCGAATAGAATGTTCCAATATTCGAAAATGAAGAAAGAAATATTGATGAATCCTCTCGGCGTAATCTCTTCTGGACAATCGATGATTGCGACACCAGAGCGGGCTGTGTGTGATCGTATCTACCTCTCACCTCGATATTCTTTTGACAATCTTCGTGGACTGAATATACAAAAACTGAGAGATATCGCAAAGATTTATAAGAATAATCGTGTCGAGAAAGAAGTGGAAGAGCTTATCAAAAATAATCAATAGAGTATGTTACATATAAACAGACACAGGCAAATACTTTTTGATATCATCAGAGATGTCTATCAATCACATATAGGTGGATATGTTGGTTTTAAGGGTGGTACCATGCTGTATTTCTTTCATGAGCTCGATCGTTTCTCGGTAGATCTTGATTTTGATTTGTTTGATATTTCAAAAAAAGATCAAGTGTATGCGGAGCTGAAGGAGATTCTTCGGAAATATGGGAAAATAAAAGATGAAGCGGACAAGATGCATACGATTTATTTTTTGTTGAGTTATGGAGAAGGGGAACATGGTGTGAAAGTAGAAATATCAAAACGATTACCAGAGAAAAAGAATGAATATGAGATTCGAAATTTCTACGGAACAGATGTTGCGACCGTGAAGTTGGATGACGCCTTTGCAAATAAATTGGTCGCGGCAACAGAACGAACACGTACAGCGAATAGAGATTTTTATGATATTTATTTTCTCTTCAAGAAAGGTATCATCCCGAACGAAGAAATTATTCTTGCAAGAACGGGGAAAGATATGAGTGAATATCTTTCTATCTTACGTTCATTTATTGAAAAGAACATTACAGAAACATCCGTATTAGAAGGTATTGGTGATCTCGTAGACAATAGTCGGAAAGATTGGTTGAAAAAAAATCTGAAAAAAGAGTTGCTCGCACAACTAGATTTTTCCATTATTGAATCAAAGAGAGGTATTCGGTAGACTTTTTTGAGAGGGTTATTTTGTAGGATTTTTCCAGTTTTTGGTATATAATGGATGAAAAAGGAGAATAAATACTATCTTTTGCATTGCATATGAAGCGATTGAATCTGGGGTGTGGCAAGGATATCAGAGAAGGATACGTCAATTTGGATATGTACCAGCTTCCTGGTGTCGATGTGGTTGCGGATATCACGAAAAGATTGCCGTTCGAAGATGATACTTTTGATGAAGTATTCACGGCACACGTCCTCGAGCATATGGTTGACCTCGACTCGATTCTTCGTGAATTGCATCGTATCACCAAGAAAGATGGAGTCATCAGAATTTTTGTCCCGCATTTCACGAATTTCGGAGCCTATACTGATCCGACGCATAAACGTTTCTTCGGGTATTTCACGATGGACTATTATACCGAAAAAAATGAAATGAACTTTTATACACCAGTTCGTTTCGTCATACGAAAGAAGAAGCTTTTTTTCTATATTACCAAAACGAGCCGGTATTCATTCGAGAACAAACCGCTGACGTGGTTGGTGAGTCTTTCTCCATTGGTATATGAGCGATTCTTCTGCTGGATCATCCCAGCCCAAGAAGTGTATTATGAGCTTGAACCAGTGAAATAATATATTTATTTTTTTAAAGTATGTTTAATAATATCCTGGAAAGATTCAAACAGATACCGATGGAGAAATTGTATCTCTGGCTGGCGATTCCAATCGGATTGATTTTCCTTTTTCTCATGCCACCTTTTCAAGTACCAGATGAAGGTGCTCATTATTTCAAGGCTCTCAATTTGGCACAAGGACAGATAACGTGTGGAGGACAAGTCTCTGCACCAGCGAATTATGTCTCACTCCCAAGTGACACGATGCTTGTTAAAATAAAAGGAGAGGATCGAAAAAAGATAAGCGGATCAAAGATAAAAGAAGCGTTAACGAAATCAGCAAGTGAAGAAATGGTAGTTGTTCCATCTTCTATATGTGGCGCATCTCCTGTTGGTTATATAACACAATCTCTCGGTCTGAAGATTGGATTAATCACTGATGCTCCGCCACTTATTGCATTTTATATTGGACGTCTGCTCACTCTGACATTGGCTATATTTCTTATTTACACCGCCATTCGTTTTGCACCATTTGGAAAAATTATCTTCCTCTTTTTCGGTCTTTTACCGATGACAGTGCAACAAATAGCATCATTTAGTTATGATGCACCCCATATCGGATTTATTCTCTTTTTCATTGCTTATTTGCTGAAGTTGACTGTAACCAATGAGAAAATGTCACAACGAGAAATGTGGCTACTTTTTGGATTATCTTTGCTTGCTTTCAATGCGAAACAAGGATATTTTCTTTTGGCACTTCTCGTATTCCTTCTTCCAAAAACAAAATTTTTATCTACGAAACAGTATTGGCTATACACCATTGGTTTTATATCACTCAATCTTGCTGTGTTTCTATTTTCAAGAATGTTCTTGACTGAGGTGAGTGCTTTCGCGAAAGGTGTTGATCCAAATGCTCAATTATGGGGAGTAATAAAAAATCCAGTTAATTTTCTCTATGTAGTCTTTCATTCTTTGTATAGAAATTTCTTCTTCTATTTTGAAACATTCTTTTTAAAACCAGGCTGGGTCAACACATCATTGCCTGACTTATTGTATATCTTTATGGCCGGTGGAATGACACTTATTCTTCGGAGCAAGGAAGAAATAGTTTCTCTTAATACAAGACAGAGACTTCTTCTTCTTGGTGTGTTTTTCGCTCAACTCTTATTAGTATTTCTTTCGATGTATCTCGTTTGGACGAAAGTCGGAGCCGAACGTATCGCTGGCGTGCAAGGAAGATATTTTCTAGCTATAATGCCACTCTTTATCTTTTCATTTTACAAATCAAAGTTCTCATTTCGAAGTGAGTGGATAAAGAATAATATTTCGATAGCCTTGGTTGTATTTTTGTTTGTGACGTTCATATTTGTATTCATCAATATTGCACAACTCTATTATAAGGGACTGAGTAATTATTTATAGAACGTTTAGTTTATGATGGTTTCTATAATTATTCCCGTTTATAACGCTGAAGAGACACTGTCTTTGTGTATCGACAGTATCCTCGGCAATACTTACAGCGACTACGAAGTCATTCTCATCAATGATGGATCTGTCGATGCTTCGTGGAGCATACTCGAATCGTATCACGAGAAATATCCTGACAAAATCAGGATATTCGATCAGGAAAATCAAGGCGTAGCAAAAACAAGAAATCATGGTATCGGATATGCCAGTGCGAAATACATCATGTTCATCGACTGCGATGATTCTGTAGAGAGTGATCATATCGAGAGATTCGTATCAGAGATAGAGGAGAAAAATCTGGATGTCGTAATCGGTGGATACAAGCGTACGACGAGTCAGAGAGTACTGTATGAGATGAAACTCGAGAACACTCCTTGGTCGAGATATATGACAATGGCTCCGTGGAGCAAAATATACAAGAGGGAATTCTTGATAGAAAATAAAATAGAGTTTCTCGATAATAACATAGGGGAAGATGTGTACTTCAACCTGCAGGTGATCAATCTCACGAATAAGATTTCGATTCTAGACTACGTTGGATATCATTGGTTCTACAATGAACAATCTGTTTCGAACACCAATCAAAAAACATTGAAAAAGGAAATAAATGTAATGTTCCTGCTTGATTCATGTTACGAAAAACTCAAAGAAAGAGGGGCTGTCGACAAAGAAGAAGTGGAGTTTTATTTCACGCGATATATTGTCTGGTATCTCCTCTTCGCCGGGAGAAATTCGACCCCTCTACAGATGGTTTCCGAATTTAGAAGAATATTTGACTGGTTGAAGCAGAATTTTCCGAAGTTCTTGCAAAACAGGAATATAAGCCTGTTCTCTCCGAAAGGGGAAACACTCAAGAATAGGATAGCGGTATATATATTTGTTGCTCTATACAGACTGAAATTGATCCCTTTCTTCTTTCGATTCTATTCAAAAGGATAAGAAGAACAATAAAAAAACCGCTCTTGCTACGAGTGGTTTTTTGTTTCTTATCGTGTGATGATAAATATACCGAAGAGGATGACGAAAGCACCTATGCCTTGAGTGAGACTGATTCGTTCTCCGAGGAAGTAATAGTTGGCTATAATGACAAATACCATAGCAATTGATGTGATGAACATTGTGATAGTTGTCGAACTCTGTGCGAGTTCCGGGATTTTCAATAGAGCATTGTTGATAAATATAAAGAAGAGTCGTGACAAGAATGCGAATCCAGCTCCCACGATGAAGTGCCAGTCAAGAATCATTTTGATGGTTCTGAGGAGAGTGAAGTCTCCACTGATGAGTGCACGTGACCCAGTGAGAGTTATGGAGATGACGGTAGCGAGAGAGAAGAGAATGGTCCAGAAGATGACAGCGAGCATAGAGTTTATATGAGATGTTTAATACATGCATAGTACCCTTTTAGGAAAGAGTTGGCTATACGGAGCAAGGGGGAATTCACCTCCTCAAAGCTGATAGTCGGACTCATAAAATGAAGGAGTTCGGTATCGGAGAGGGTTCTCGTATTTTGTATTTCTTTTCTTTTTTGAATA
>Ga0210039_1002344_pt1 | contig 15786 bp, 15 predicted proteins | sample CryGeyCG2114_250_3_FD_185460 | JGI IMG/M metagenome (GOLD analysis project Ga0210039, IMG submission 185460) | Groundwater microbial communities from aquifer - Crystal Geyser CG17_big_fil_post_rev_8/21/14_2.50 (SPAdes) (version 2) | ecosystem: Environmental > Aquatic > Deep subsurface >...
TTTTCTTGAGATACAAAGCTACAAAAGGATTAACGATTAACGATTAACGATTAACGATTTAGGATTTAGGATTTGTCGATGTTTTTTTTCTAAAATCTAAAATCCAAAATTTAAAATTTAAAATATAATTTTTCAATAAACCCTAAAAAACACCCAAAGCCTTCGGTAGTACTGCTACTTTGTTTTACCTTTGCAGCAATTTATTTTTCCCCGATAGCCTCACACCGTTTGCAAGCACCTGGTATAAATGGTGCTTGGATGGAAGGATTGGGGATGTTTTTTTTTGATATGAGCCAACTTAAAAAAGGAGCAATACTTTCTTACATTACCATTTTCCTTACCAATAGTATTGGGCTGCTGTTAACACCTTTTATTATTCGTAGTTTGGGCGATGCCGAATATGGATTGTACACATTGATTGGTGCTTTTGTGGGGTATATGACCGTGTTGGATTTTGGTTTAAACAATACTATTGTGCGTTTTGTGGCTAAATACCGAGCAGAAGGCGATAAAAAAGGAGAAGAAAACTTTTTAGCTATCACAATGTACATTTATGGCATTATCTCTTTAGTGATAGGCATACTTGGAGTTATATTCTATTTTAATTTAGATAGCATTTTTGAAAACTCATTAACATTAGTCGAGCTGGATAAAGCAAAGGTGATGTTCATTATTTTAATATTTAATATGGTAATTACCCTTCCTGGGGGTTCATTTACAGCCATTTGCTCAGGTTATGAACATTTTGTTTTCCCAAGAACTATAAATATTGTAAGATATGTGGTGCGGTCTGCACTGGTAGTAGGTTTATTGCTTTTGGGTGGTGATGCTATTGGTTTGGTAGTTTTAGATACCATATTGAATTTAATAGTGATTGCCTTTAATGGGTATTATGTAATTAAAAAACTAAAAGTCAAGTTTAAACTCCACTTTTTTGAAATGCAATTGGTAAAAGAAATATTTTCATATTCGGTTTGGATTTTCGTATTTGCATTGGTTGGACAATTTCAATGGCAAGCAGGGCAGGTTATATTGGGAGTAATGACTAACACAACGTTGGTAGCTATTTATGCTGTTGGCATCCTATTAGGAACCTATTATGGAGCTTTTTCAACAGCTATCTCAGGGGTTTTTTTACCACGAGCAACAAAAATGACGGTAGCTAATGCCACGGGAGAACAATTAACTGAAATGATGGTGCGCATTGGCAGAATCACTTTCCTTATCTTGTTGCTCATTTTGGGTGGTTTTATTCTTTTTGGCAAACAATTTATATTGTTATGGGTAGGCAAAAATTACATAGATGCTTGGTTAGTAGCCCTAATTATAATGATAGCCTATACAACGCCTCTAGTGCAAGCTTTTGGTAATTTGATTTTAGAAGCCAAAAGTTTGTTTTCTTTTAAAGCCATTATTTACATTAGTTGCATTGGTATAGGTACTTTCTTTGGTGCTTATACGGTGGCAAGTTTTGGAATACTAGGCATGATTATAAGCACAAGTACGGGCTGGATAATAAGTATTGCAATTATGAACATTTATTATCACAAAGTCATTGGTTTAAATATCCCCATCTTTTTTAGGAACTTATTTTCGAAAATCTTACCTGTATTTTCATTAATTATGGTTTTTGGGTATTTTATAAACCAAATACAAGGTGATAACTGGTTTAATTTCGCAATAAAAGCAGTATTATATGTTACGGTATATAGTCTGCTTATGTATTTTTTAGGAATGCGGGATTCTGAAAAACAATTAATTAAAAATGTAATACCTTTTATTAAATGAGAAACAGTATAAAACTAACTAGTATAGAATATGGCGATGAAGGCCATAAAATTATATATCAATATACCTATGACAAAGCGATTGCTAAATATTTTAACCCAAAAGATCCATTTTTTGTTTCGTATGAGGAAGATGTTTCACAGATCCCTAAAAGTATTGCTGTGATTCCCTTATTAGCTAATTTAGCTCCGATAGCATGGTTTGCCGGCTTTGATATTGAGGTGGATGAATTGGACACAGATTTTTATAACTCCTTATTGGATATAAAAATAGAATTTATTAAAAATTTCACAGTACTTGAAAATATAAAAGCAGAAATTAAGGTAGATAAATTAATAAAAAATAAATTTCATGGAAATAAATCTGCAATGTTGTTTAGTGGCGGGGTGGATGCTTACGCAACATATTTCAGACATCAAACAGAAGAATTAGATTTAATTACAATTCATGGTGCAGATATAGAATTGCAGGATACAAATCAATGGGAAACACTGGTTAATTTAAATGAAACCGAGGCCATTTTAAGAATAAATAAAAAACATTATATAAAATCTAATTTAAAAACTTTTTATAGTTCAGAAGTTGATTTATTGTTAAAGGAACTTGGATGGTGGGGCAGTGTACAGCATGGGCTGGCATTGAATTGCCTGATTGCACCAATATCAATAAAAAATAAATATTCTAAAGCTTTTATCGCATCATCTTACACAAATAATATTAAAATTGCTTGGGGATCGACACCTGAAATTGATAATTTAATAAGATGGGCTGATGTTACGATTACTCACGATGGCTATGAACTCAAAAGACAGGAAAAAGTTAATTTAATAGTTAACTCAGTTATGAATTCAAGTGAGAATTTAAAACTTAGGGTTTGTTATTCTGAATTAAATAAGGAAATTAATTGCTCTAAATGTGAAAAGTGTTTTCGAACTATCTTTGGAATTATTTTATCAAATGACAATCCAAATAGTTACGGTTTTGCAGTTGATGAAAATGTTTACGATAAAGTAATGAAAGTGTTTATAAAAGGATTTAAAACTAGAGGGTCAGCTTATTTTTGGTGGGAAATCAGTGAAGCAATTTCAAAATCAAGACCTTTTTTTATTTTTTCAAACAAAGAGAAAGAGCTTGAAAAAATGAAGACACTCAATAATCTTTTGATATTAAAAATTCAAACTGGAGTCAAAGAGACTTCCAGTTTGAAACGATTAAAGCATAAAATAATAAATAGATTTCCAAAAACATTTAAAATATATTTAAAATTTAGACAAAGAGGATTATGAAATACGGTTTATTATCATACGAAGAAAACAAGCGATTTTTTAATGTGGGTGACAACATTCAAAGTCTGGCAGCTAAACAGTTTCTACCTCAGGTGGACACCTTTTTAAAGAGGGAAAAACTAGGGGAGTATCAAGAGGAGCCAATCAAACTCATTATGAACGGTTGGTTTACACACAACATCCATCACTGGGTGCCCAGTGAACACATCATACCCTTGTTTGTTTCTTTTCATATGAACAATACCGCGGCTCCTTTTATGCTTAGTGAGAAGGGAATAGCCTATTTAAAAAAACACCAACCAATAGGCTGCAGGGACATGTTTACCGTTGACACACTGAATGCAAAGGGAATTGAAGCTTATTTTACCGGGTGCTTGACTTTAACCTTAGATTCTTATAAAGTGGCTGATTCAGAAAGGGGAGGTGCTATTTACATTGTGGACCCACTATATGGATATAGTACTTATAAAAAAGTAACCTATGACTACAAACGGTTTTTAAGAAGTGTACAGAACGGTAAAATTTTTCAATTAGGCAAAAGAAAAAAACACCTCGATAAATTTTTAGATAAAGAGTTACAGGTAAAAGCAATTCACATTGAACAAGAACCACCTGCCGGTACCTACACCGAAGCTGAAAAATTTGCTATGGCAGAAGATTTATTGCATAAATATGCGCGCGCAAAATTGGTAATAACTTCTCGTATTCATTGTGCATTGCCTTGTTTGGCTTTGGGTACTCCTGTCATTTTTATAAACGGCTTTGATAGCTTTGTAGATTCCTGTCGTTTTGAGGGTGTTTTAGAACTGTTTAACCGTATTGATGTGGACAGTAAAACAGGAAACTATACTGCAAACTTTCCTTTAGAAGGTAAAATAAATGAAGACACAATTGTAAAAAACCTAGAAAAGCATCATGTGCTTGCTGAACCTTTAAAGAAAAAATGTAAATCCTTTATTTAAAAATACAAGTTTTAAATGGAAATAACCATCCCCCAATCTAAAATCGTGAAAACTATTGCCATATTAATGATGCTTTGTTTGCATTTGTTTAATCGGCCTTACGAAAGTCTTTTTCAACCATTGTTTTTTATGGGTAAACAACCGGTATCCTACTATATATCTTTATTCTCCGATGCTTGTGTGCCAATATTTTTATTTATAAGTGGGTATGGTTTGTATTTTAAATATAAAAAAAACAACAATACGTTTGCTAAAGAAAATTTAACAAGAATAGGAAAACTATATATCAATTATTGGATTGTCGTGGTATTATTTGCGGTTTTACTAGGCCTAATGCTAGATAAAGAAGGGTATCCCGGTAGTATGAGTAAGTTTTTAGTAAACTTCTTTGCTTTAGACAATTCCTATAACGGTGCTTGGTGGTTTTTATTTACCTACATCCTTTTAACCTTTACCTCGCCTATTCTTTTTAAGTTGATGCATGCTTGTAATAGTTGGTTGTTTATAGCATCAGTGTTAGGGTTTTATTTTTTTTCTTTTTATTTTAGGTTTTATAATAATGCACTATTTACAAATCCGTATTTGGGTTGGCTTTTTAAACAAGTATATTTATATGGCATCTCTTTATTTCCTTTTATAGCTGGTGCAATGGTTTTACAAAAAAAAGGACATAGCCAATTTAGCGAAAGGTTTAATAAACTTAGATTTAAAAGCCTGCTTGCCATTTTGGGTATTTTTGTGCTAGTTGCGATTCACGGTGTAATTCCAAATTTAGTAATCGCCCCATTTTTAGCAATTCCTTTTATTTTTTTATGGAATCAAATTGTTTTAAGTAAGTGGTTAGAACGATTTTTACTTTGGTTAAGCCCACATACTACCAATTTATGGCTTATTCATATGTTTTTTTATCTGACGTATTTTTCTGAAATAATATATGCTCCAAAAAACCCTATACTTATTTTTTCTTGGCTTTTATTATGGAGTGTACTTGCTTCATTTTTAGTAAATTTTATATATAAACCAATAGTAAAAAAAAATATTCTAATATGAAACTCTTCTATATCACATACAGAATCACCAACTCTGGCGGCTTAGAGAGGGTTTTGTTTATTAAAGCAAGTTGTTTTGTGCTTAATTGTACCTGTTTAATGATTTTTTAACACTAAAAAATATATTATTAAATCAGGCATTATTTAAAGTTCTAAAATAAAAGATTACTAATAAAATTAAATATATAGTTAATATGATTCCTAAGGTTATTCATTATTGCTGGTTTGGAGGAAAATCTTTGCCAAAACTAGCCAAAGATTGCATTTTGTCATGGAAAAAACACTTGCCTGATTATGAGATTAAAGAATGGAATGAACACAACTTTCCAATGGACAAGTATATTTTTGCTAAAGAAGCTTTAGATAATAAAAAATTTGCATTTGTATCTGATGTGGCTAGACTTCACGCATTAAAGGCTGAAGGGGGTATTTATATGGATACAGATGTTGAGGTTTTAAAATCACTCGATGAATTTTTAAACCTGACGGCCTTTTCGGGGTTTGAAAATGATGATTTTGTACCAACTGGTATAATGGCAAGTGAAAAAGGAGGTAGCTGGGTAACAGAGTTATTATCTTATTATGATGGAAAAGGTTTTATTAAAAAGGATGGCTCTATGGAGCATGCATCAAACACTTTTATCATTACAAATATGATGAAAGAAAAAGGCTTTCTAATGAATAATAAATTTCAAGAAAAAGAAGGATATGTTACTTTTTATCCCAGCGAATTCTTCTGTCCTAAAAGTTATGTTACTGGAAGTATAGAGTTAACTAAAAATACATATTGCATTCACCATTTTGCCAAATCTTGGATACCCAAAACAAAAAGAATTAGAAATAATTATAAAATGAAAATGATGAAAATTTTTGGATATAAGAATATTCAAAAATTGATAAATATTGTCAAAAGATAATATTATGAGATTACTATTTTTAATAGATCAAATACATCTACATGGAGGAGCTGAAAAAATTCTTTCTCAAAAAATAAATTGTCTAATTAAGATATATAATTATGACATTTATTTGCTTACTAATGAGCAAAAGAACAAGGATTTTGTATATTTTTTAGAACCAAATTTACGTTGGAAAGACCTTAGAATTAATTATTATAGGGAATTGAGTTATTTTCATCCTCTCAATTTATTAAAATCTTTTGCCCATTATTTTAAATTAAAAAATGAAATAAAAAAAATTAATCCTGATATTATAATTTCAGTTAGTTTCACCCCCGAACAATATTTTCTGCCTTTTATAGCAAAACACATCCCCAAAGTAAAAGAATTTCATTCCTCAGGGGTGACTATAAAAAAGCCAAGCAGTAGTATTGAAAAAGCAAAGCACCGTCTTTTTTTAATGTTTAATCGCTATGATGCCTTGGTGGTTTTAAATGAGGATGAGAAACAATACTATCCATTTAAAAAGTTGGCAGTGATTCCAAATTTTATCCATATCGAGGAAAACCAAACAATTTTTACCAAAGAAAAAACCATCCTTGCAGCAGGGCGTATTGCGGCAGTAAAGCAATTTGACCACCTCATTAAAGCCTGGGCATTAATTGCAAATGATTTTCCGGAATGGCAGGTGAAGATTTTTGGTGAAGGCAACCAAAATTTAATACAAGAACTAAAGACCTTAATTACAGATTTAAAAGTACCCAATATTAAATTAATGGGTGCCACTAACAACTTGCAACAAGAAATGCAAAAAGCGGCTGTTTATGCGATGACCTCCGCCACCGAATGTTTCCCAATGGTATTGCTGGAAGCACAAGCAGCCGGAATGGCACTAATTTCTTATGATTGCCCTAACGGCCCACGTAATATAATTACGCACAATATAGATGGGGTACTTACGCCCCATAATGAAATTGCTATCTTTGCCGATAAACTGTCTACACTTATGACAAATGAAACCCTTCGTAGTGTTATGGGATACAATGCAAAGCAAGGGGTAAATATCTTTGCACAAGCAAGAGTTATGCAACAATGGAATGACTTGTTTGTAAAACTAAACCGTAACTAACGATGTTTGATTGGATACCTTTAATCTATTATACCCCTATCTACTACTATGTGATGCTTACAGTGGTGCTGATAACGTTATTGAACTCACAGGTATTGGCAATAAATGATAGAAAAAATAAAAGCTACCTGCAAGTAATGGGGATATTTGTGTTGCTTTTTGTGGTCTTCTATATGGGGTTACGCCCTATAAGTGGTCGTTTTTTTGGAGATATGGGTACCTATGCCATTTACTTTGAAAATTACCAAGCAGGCAATCCCATTACTATCGCAAGTGATTTCTTTTTTCATATGTTTATGCAGTTTTCTTCTAAAATTATGAACGTGCAACTATTTTTTATGGTATGTGCGCTATTATATGTAATGCCATTATATATGGTTTGTAAAAAATGGTTTCCCACCTATTGGTTTTATGGATTTTTAATGTTGGTGGTGTCTTTTTCTTTTTGGTCTTTTGGAACAAATGGTATTCGAAATGGTATAGCAGGCTCTATATTTTTATTGGCAATATCCAGAGAAAAACACATTTTTCAAATCCTGTGGTTACTACTTGCCGTTAATTTTCATATGTCCATATTGCTGCCCTCAATTGCTTTTATTTTAGTGCAATTTCACAACAAACCAAAAACCTATTTACTGTTTTGGCTACTGTGCATTCCGCTTTCGTTAGCAGCGGGTGGCGTGTGGGAAAACCTGTTTGCCAGTTTAGGTTTTGATGATGACCGATTAAGTTATTTAACCGAAGGTAATATAAACGACGATGATTTTGCTTACATGGGCTTCCGTTGGGATTTTTTGTTGTATAGCACTACGGGGGTGTTTGCCGGGTGGTATTTTATTTTTAAGAAAAAGTTTGAAGACCCAATTTATGCTAAACTGTTTAATATTTACCTGTTTGCCAATGCCTTTTGGATTTTGGTGATACGTGCTAATTTTTCCAATCGCTTTGCTTATTTATCTTGGTTTATATTGGCATTGGTCATTATATATCCTCTTATAAAAAAGCAAATTGTAACTAAACAATATAAAAAAATTGGATGGTTACTTGTAGCTTATTTTGCCTTTACCTTTATGCTAAATATAATTTTATCTTAAATGAAAACCTTAACCGTATTTACACCTACCTATAACCGCGGCTATTGCTTGCATCAAGTTTATGAAAGTTTATGCAGCCAAACCTCTTCTGATTTTGAATGGTTGGTAATTGATGATGGTTCCACAGACACAACCAAAGAGCTAGTTGCCGGGTGGATTGCTGAAGGCACAATAAAAATAACCTACTACTATAAAGAAAATGGTGGTATGCATACTGGGCATAATAGTGCCTATGAACTAATTACTACCGTATTAAATGTATGTATTGATTCTGATGATTATATGCCTAATACTGCGATAGAATTGATTTTAGAATTTTGGAAAACTCACGGAAATGAAAAAGTGGCTGGTATTGTAGGTTTAGATGCAGATAATAACGGAACGATTATTGGTTCAAAATTTCCAGCGAATCTAAAACAAAGCACGCTAGAGGCTATCTATTATAAACACAAAGTTACAGGAGATAAAAAGTTGATATTAAGAACAGAAGTAGTTAAAAAATACCCCAAATATCCAGTATTTGAAGGAGAACGTTTCGTACCATTAGGCATCTTATATTTAAGGATTGACCAAGACTATGAACTACTTTGCTTAAATAAACCTTTATGTATTGTCGAATATTTAGCAGATGGTTCTTCTAAAAATATATTTAATCAGTATAAAAAAAACCCTAAGGGGTTTCGTTATTCAAGAATAGTTGAATTAACATTCATAAAAAATAAAAGAGAAAAGTTTAAAAAAGTACTGCATTTAATATCCTCTACATTTTTTATAGGTGATTTTAATTTTTTTAAGGATAATCCAGAAAAATTACGGACATTAATTTTTTTACCATTCGGCATTTTTTTTCATTTATATATACTTTACAAGCTTAAAAAATGAAAATCCTTCAAATCATAAATTCCTTGGCCACCGGTGGTGCAGAAAAATTGCTTGTAGAAACCATCCCTTTATATAATGCTAAGCAAATTAAAATGGATTTACTTTTACTTAATGGTAAAGAATACCCTTTTACAAAAGAATTTAAAAAAACAGCTACCTGCAAAGTGTTTTCATTAGGCAATACCTCTGTTTACAACCCAATCCTTATTTTTAAAATAATACCCTATTTAAAAAAATATGACATTGTTCATGTACATTTATTTCCTTCACAATATTGGGTGGTTTTGGCTAAAATAATTTCTTTTTCTAAGGTTAAACTGGTCTTTACTGAGCATAGCACATCCAACAGAAGGATACAAAAAAAGGGTTTTAAACATATTGATAAATTTTTTTATGAAAAATACTATCAAATAATTTGTATTTCACAAGAAGTGTTAGAAGTAGTTCATAAGCACACATCTTTACCTTTTTCTAAGTTTATAGTTATAACAAATGGAGTTGATATTGAAAAATTTAAAAATGCAGTTTCAATTTCTACAGATATTTTTTTTAATAATCATTTAACCAACAAGTTATTAATTCAGGTTTCATCTTTCCAGTTTCCTAAAGACCAACCTACATTGATAAAATCATTGCAATATTTACCTAGCAACGTTAAATTGTTATTAGTAGGAGATGGTAATTTACGTAGAGACTGTGAGAATTTAGCTTGTGAATTGCATTTAAACGATCGAGTTTTGTTTTTAGGACTACGGATGGATGTGCCGCAACTTTTAAAAATGGCAGATATCATTGTTTTATCTTCAAAATATGAAGGACTTTCCTTGTCCAGTATGGAGGGTATGGCATCGGGTAGGCCTTTTGTAGCTTCTAATGTTGCAGGTTTACGAGATGTAGTAAAAGATGCGGGTGTATTGTTTGAACAAGGTAATGCGAAAGACCTAGCAGAAAAGATTAATCATTTATTAGAAAATAAAGCTTTTTATAAGGAAACGGTAAATAATTGTTTAATAAGAGCTGCGCAGTATGATATTAGTTATATGGTAGTTAAACATATAGAATTATATCAAAGTTTAAAATAATGTGGTTAAGTAGTATTTTATATAAGTTCATGTCTAAATTAATAGAAAAGTAAATATGTGTGGTATAAATGGCTTGATTTTTAAAAAAGCAAGTTTTGGTAAAGATATGAAATCTGAGTTGGTAAAAATGAATGATTTAATCATACATCGTGGTCCTGATCAAGATGGTTTTTTTGAATTTCAGAATGAAGAGATAAATATCGGGATGGCAATGCGCCGTTTATCCATTATTGATTTAAGTACAGGTAAACAGCCTATTTGTTCGGATGATAATCAAAAAGTAATAGTTTTTAATGGTGAAATTTACAATTTCAAAATTCTAAAAGCAGATTTAATCACTAAGGGTTTTTCATTTCATACCATATCAGATACTGAAGTTGTCTTAAAGCTATATGAGTGTTATGGTATTAAATCTTTTTCAATGCTTGATGGAATGTTTGCTTTTAGTATATATGATAAAGCCATAGGCAAGGTGTTTATCGCTAGAGATTTCTTTGGGGAAAAACCTTTATACTTTATCCAAAATAAGGATGGCTTTATTTGGGCTTCTGAATTGAAATCTATAATAAAAATTCTACCATCAAAACCATTAATAAACAAAACAGCACTTAATTTATTTTTACAATTGACCTACATACCTGCGCCTTATAGTATCTATGAAAATATAAATAAATTGGAGGCTAATCATTATCTTGAATTTGATTGTACAAATTTTGATTTCAAAATAAATAAGGTAGTTCAAAAATTTAAAACGTATCCAAAAACTTCAAAATCAGCAGCAACAAAAATCACACATGATTTGGTGCAAGAAAGTGTAATTTCAAGATCGATTTCAGATGTTCCTTTAGGCACTTTCCTTTCAGGTGGTGTTGATTCCTCGATTGTTTCACTTTGTCTTTCTAAAAATTCTGATCAAAAAATTGATACGTTTTCAATAGGATTTGATAAAAAATCTTTTGATGAAACGGACAAATCAAGAGCTGTTGCAAAGCTTATTAACAGTAATCATCATGAATTTATAATTTCAGAAAAAGATTTAACAGAGAATATTGATGAAATTATCCTAAATTTTGATGAACCTTTTGCAGATTCTTCTGCATTGGCAACTTATATTGTTTCTAATAAAACCAAACAATTTGTTACGGTGGCATTAACTGGTGATGGAGGTGATGAGGTTTTTGGAGGTTACAACAAATATTATATGGGTAAATTAAACGAAAAATACACAGACCTAATTCCTTCTTCTATTCATAAAGGAGTTACTGATGTTTTAAGCAATTTACTCCATACAAATGATGACAATAGAGGTTATCGTTTTAAAGTTAATCGTTTGTTGAAAGCTATTAACTACTCAGGAGATTTTTATTATAATATTATATCATTAGGGTTTCAAGAAAATGAAATAAAATCAGTTTTGAAAGCCAATTCTTATAATGAAAATCCATTGTCCTATTTTAAAAACAAGATAGGAAACCGGAATAAAACATTGACCGATTTTAGGAATATTGACAGGTTATTGAGTCTAGAAGGAGATATGTTAGTCAAAGTAGACAGAACAAGTATGTTGTCCTCTTTAGAGTGCAGAGCTCCTTTTTTAAATAAAGAAATTTGGAATTTCACAAGTCAGTTACCAGAAAATTATTTAATAAATGGCTTGGATAAAAAACATATTTTAAAAGAATCTTTCAAAGAATATTTTCCAAAAGATTTTTTAAATAAAACTAAGAAAGGTTTTGGCGTACCGGTTGGTGATTGGTTAAGAGCCGATTTAAAAAATGAATTACTCTCATATATTGATAAAAACTACCTTGAAAAACAAAATATTTTTCAATTTGATGTAGTTTCTAATTTGGTAAACAATCATTTGATGGGAAAAATTGATAATACTTTCCGTGTCTGGTCTTTCTTTTGTTTTCAAAAATGGTATAAACAAGTTTATGAAAGATAAACTCATCCGCATCACCACCGTTCCAATTTCTTTAGAAAAGTTGCTGGAGTATCAACTGCGTTTTATGAAGCAGTACTATGCCGTTATAGCCATTTCCTCTGATAAGGTTAATTTAGAGCGTGTGGGAAAATTACAGGAAGTACCAACCTTTCACGTGGAAATGACCCGTAAAATTACACCTTTGCAAGATTTGAAGGCAGTATGGCAGCTGTACAGGTATTTCAAAAAAGAAAAACCAAGTATCGTGCATACACATACACCAAAAGCGGGAACTTTGGGAATGCTGGCGGCTATTTTGACAAGTCTGAAAAATGGTATGATAAACCACTATGCGTTCCTAAAGAAATATTAAAAAATTTAATAAATCAGTATAAAATTGAACAAATCAAACAATAAAGCATTATTGATGGTAGCCAATGTGGATTGGTTTTTTATATCCCATAGGTTATGTATAGCACAGGAAGCAGTCAAACAAGGATGGACTGTATATGTAGCAGCAGAAGATACCGGTAGGTCAGAAGAGATTAATGCAAACGGTATCCAATTTATTGATTTTAAATTTTCTCGATCCGGGACAAACCCACTTAAAGAATTAAATACATTAAGACTTTTTAAAAAGCTTTATAAAAAAATACAGCCTGATGTTGTACACCATATTACATTAAAACCGGTGATTTATGGATCCTTGGCTGCGAAATATGTAAATGTAAAAGGTGTTGTAAATGCGGTGAGTGGACTGGGGTATAATTTTACCGGAGATAGACAAAGTACTGTGCAAAAGGCTATGCTTTTTTTAATGAAAAAAGGATTTGACAGGGAAAACCTTACAGTGATTTTTCAAAACCAAGACGATCAAAACGAATTAACTGCTTTAGGGGTTGTAAATGAAAAAAATAAAATTGTAAGGATTAAAGGTTCAGGAGTAGATTTAGAAAAATTTAAAAATAATGAATTCCCTTCTTTTGATAGAATTAAAATTCTCCTGCCCATTAGAATGCTATGGGATAAGGGTGTAAAAGAACTTAAAGAAGCATCTGACCTTTTAAAAGATAAGTATTTTGATAAAGTGCAGTTTATTTTAGCAGGTCTTGCTGATGTAGAAAATAAAGCAGGCGTTCCATCATCTTACTTAAAGGAATGGGAAGATGGAGAATATGTAAAGTGGATTGGTTACCAAAAAGACATAGTGAAAGTGTATAACGATTCTCATATTGTGGTTTTACCCTCATATAGGGAAGGAATGCCAAAAACATTAATTGAAGGTTGTGCAGCAGGTAAAGCAATTGTAACAACAGATGCAATAGGTTGCAGGGAATGTGTCGAAGAAGGTGTGAATGGGTATAAAGTTCCTGTTTATGCAGTAAAGGAGTTGGCAGAAGCCCTTGAAAAATTAATTTTGAATCCTGATTTAATTATCAAAATGGGAGAAATGTCGAGAAAGAAAGCAGAACTTGAATTTGATGTAAAAAATGTAATATCACAGCATATTAATATATATGAAGACTTAATTTCAAAAAGAGTATGAAGATAATTGTCACAGGGGCATCAGGCTTTGTAGGTCAACATTTAATAAATTTTTTTGGCAAAAATAATACTGAAATAGTATCCTTAAACTTACGTAAAAAGGATTGGAAAGAAGTATTCCCATTGAAAGCAGATGCAATAATACATCTCGCGGGTAAAGCTCATGATTCATCAAATACCTCAGGCGATTCTGAATATTATAAAGTAAACACCTATCTTACAAAATCACTTTTTGATGTCTTTTTAAAATCAGATATTCGAGATTTTCTGTATTTTTCTTCTGTTAAGGCAGTAGCTGATACTGTAGATAACATTTTAACAGAAGAAGAAAAAGCAAATCCATTAACCCCATACGGTAAATCAAAGCTAAAAGCGGAAGAATATTTACTTTCCAAAACATTGCAGTCTGGAAAGCGTTTATTTATATTCAGACCATGTATGATACATGGTCCCGACAATAAAGGAAATTTAAACTTATTATATCAAATAGTTAGTAAAGGTCTTCCTTGGCCTCTGGGTGCTTTTGAAAATAAACGTTCTTATTGCGGTATAGAAAACTTGACGTTTGTAATAAATGAAGTCTTGATGAATAAAAATATAGACTCCGGGATTTATAACCTTGCTGATGATGAAGTGATTTCCACTAATGTTTTAATTCAATTAATTGCTGAATCACACAATAAAAAAGCCCATATAATAAAAGTCCCAGTAGGCCTAATCAATAGTTTATGTAAATTAGGTGATGTATTCAAATTACCTTTAAACTCTGAACGTTTAAAGAAACTAACAGAATCTTATGTAGTGGATAACACAAAAATTAAAAACGCGATATCAAGTCCACTGCCTCTTAAAACTAGAGAAGGTTTATTAAGAACTTTAAAATCATTTGACAACAATGTGGAATAGAATGTTTGCCTTTATATTATTAGTAATACTATTGCCTGTATTTATTTTGATTTTTCTATTAATCGCTTTAGAAGATGGTTTTCCGATTTTTTTCAAACAAAAAAGAGTAGGGGCTGATTATACTTTTTTTATGATTTATAAGTTCCGTAGTATGAAAAAGAATACACCAAATGTAGCCACCCATTTATTAACCAACCCGGAACAGTATGTCCTTAAAATTGGACGGTTACTGCGCAAGTTAAGTTTGGATGAATTGCCTAATTTAATTAACATTGTCAAAGGAGAAATGGTTTTTGTGGGCCCGCGGCCGGCATTGTACAACCAGGACGATTTAATGGCGTTAAGAGTAGAAGCAGGTGTAGATAAACTTATTCCAGGTGTTACAGGCTGGGCTCAAGTAAATGGTAGGGATGAAATATCCTTGGAAGAGAAGGTTAAATTAGATAAGGAATACGTAACGAAAAAATCATTTTGGTTTGATTTAAAAATAATAGTACTTACTTTTACATCTGTGATGCGAAGTAAGGGTGTCACACATTAATATAAAATATAATTCTGTAGAGAGTTAATTTTTTATTGCTTGAGTGGTTCAAATTATAAAAAAATCAGAAAGCATCTTTAATACTTAAAATATAAAAAATCATGAACAGCAAAGCCCCCGTATTAATAAAAGGAAACAAATACATAGATCAAAGAGGTATATTGATTTATAACAATGATTTTGATCTTACTGAAGTGAAGAGGTATTTTACAATTGAGCCGTCTACACTAAGAGCATGGCATGGTCATAAAAAAGAACAAAATTGGGTAAGTATTGTACGGGGAGCTGCGAAGGTTTTATTGGTTAAACCTGATAATTGGGAAAATCCATCTCAAAACCTAACAGTTTCAGAATATATTTTAAAAGAAGAAGACGGTGATGTACTTTATATTCCCGGAGGTTATGTTTCAGGCATAAAATCTATTGCTCCCGATTCAAAATTAGGTGTTTTTTCTGATTTTACATTAGAAGAATCAATGAAGGACGACTTTAGATATGAAAAGGACCGATGGTATTTTGAGTCATTTATGTAAATAAAATAACCTTGCTTAACTCAATTAGGCTTGGCTGGATGAGCCTGCCTGTCCGGTAGGCAGGGTTGCTTCCTTTTTATGGAGTTTTTGGAGGGGGAAGGTTAATCATGCTTGTTATTGGGTGGACGAGATTGCTTCGCTTTTTTTGCCTTTGGCAAAAACG
>Ga0210039_1002348_pt1 | contig 15770 bp, 14 predicted proteins | sample CryGeyCG2114_250_3_FD_185460 | JGI IMG/M metagenome (GOLD analysis project Ga0210039, IMG submission 185460) | Groundwater microbial communities from aquifer - Crystal Geyser CG17_big_fil_post_rev_8/21/14_2.50 (SPAdes) (version 2) | ecosystem: Environmental > Aquatic > Deep subsurface >...
ATAAAAAAATACTTTTTGATGATTTTATTCCATTTTTCCCAACCAAACTAATATGTTTTAATACATTTAATAATTTCTTAACAAGATGTTGTTTCAAAGACCTTTAAATTACATCAATTTTACTACCTTTGCAAATAAATTGATTGCTAAAAAGCATGACAAAACACACTTTCAAATTAGAAGAAGATTACGATTTTGAAATTATAGGAGTTAGTTGTCATACAAAAAATTACAAACTTTGTTGGACAATAAATAACGCATTAGCTATAAATCTAATTCGATTAAATGATTTTGATATCCTAAAGAAAAAAGAAACTTTATCATTTAGTTTTTACGAATATATTGACAAAAAAAACAATGTTGAATATTATTTAATTGCCAATAAAAGTGAAAGTGGTTTTTTAATTCCAGAAAAGCAATCTGTAGATTATTTTATAATTTTAAAAGGATATACAGAACCAAAGCTTATTAACAAAATAACAACAATTTTAAACAAACAAGAGATTATTCTTATGGCACATCAAATAGATGTTGCAATACTTAAATCGAGAAAAAATTTATTATTCTAAATGAACTTAAGAAAAACAAAAATTGTTGCTACCATCGGGCCAGCAACTTCATCCAAAGAGATGTTATCAAAAATTATAAATGCAGGCGTAAATGTATGTAGAGTTAATTTTTCACATGGTTCGTATAAAGATCATGAAGAAGTAATCAACAACATTAGAGCTATAAACAAAGAACAAGGTCGGTTTACTGCTATTTTGGCAGATTTACAAGGTCCAAAAATAAGAATTGGAAAAATTGAAGGAGGAAGTACTTTTATCAATAATGGAGATAAATTCGTGCTTACTTCTACCGAATGTATTGGAAACAATGAAAAAGCCTACATCAGTTATCAAAATTTTCCTAATGATGTGCAAACAGGAGAAAAAATTCTTATGGATGATGGAAAACTTCAGCTAGAGGTGGTTTCTACCAATAGAAAAGATGAGGTAATCACAAAAGTAATTCATGGTGGAACACTATCTTCCAACAAAGGAGTTAATTTGCCTAACACAAAAGTTTCGCTACCTAGTTTAACCGAGAAAGATTTGGCAGACTTGCAATTTGCCCTGAAAATGAATATTGCTTGGATAGGACTTTCCTTCGTAAGAAACGCAAAAGATATTATTGAGTTAAAAAGCCTGATAACTAAGGCGAAAAGTAATGCAAAAATAGTTGCTAAGATTGAAAAACCTGAAGCCATTGATGTTATTGATGAAATAATTAAGGAAACTGATGCTGTGATGGTTGCTCGTGGGGATTTAGGGGTTGAAATTCCATTTCACAAAGTTCCTCTCATTCAAAAAATGATAGTGAAAAAATGTATGCGTGCAGCAAAACCAGTAATAATTGCTACTCAAATGATGGAGAGCATGATAGAAAACATAACTCCCACAAGAGCAGAAGTAAATGATGTTGCAAATGCTGTACTTGATGGAGCAGATGCTGTGATGCTAAGTGCTGAAACTTCCGTTGGAAAGCACCCAATTGAAGTAATTAATGCTATGGCAAACATTATTGAAAATGTTGAAACTTCAGATTCACTTTATAATTATGAATATCCTCCTGAAGAAGACAATGAAGAACGATATATTACCGATTCTATTTGCTTTAATTCATGTAGGTTGGCTCAACGTGTTAATGCATCAGCTATTGTAACCATGACATTTTCGGGTTATACAGGGTTTAAAATTTCTAGTTTCAGACCTAGAGCAGGAATTTTTGTGTTTACAGGAAACAAGGATATTTTAAATATGTTAAGTTTAGTTTGGGGTGTGAAAGTTTTTTATTACGATAAATTTATAAGCACTGATGATACCATTTCTGATATTAAATTAATTCTCAAACAAGAAAGAAAAGTTAATCCTAAAGATTTAATTATTAATCTTGCAAGTATGCCAATTACTGAAAAAGGTCAAACCAACATGATGAAACTTAGTGTTGTTGAATAATTAAAAAGCTAAAATTTAAAACCTTAAACCTATATAAAATGCCTATAAACGTAAAATTATTAAAAGAAATAGCCGAAGTTGCAGGAGCTCCAGGTCATGAACAGCGAATTAGAGAAATTGTAATTAGAGAAGTAACTCCTTTGGTAGATGAAGTTACCATAGATAATATGGGAAATGTATATGCCATAAAAAAAGGAAAAGCTAAAAAAAGAGTAATGATAGGGGCTCACATGGATGAAATTGGATTTATGGTTACCCACATTGATGAAGATGGTTTTGTGCGTTTTCATACACTGGGAGGCTTCGACCCAAAAACACTAACTGCCCAACGAGTAATTATTCATGGTAAAAAAGATGTAATAGGAGTAATGGGTTCAAAACCTATACATGTAATGAGTGCCGAAGAACGATTAAAACTACCAAAAACAACCGATTTTTTTATTGATTTAGGAATGAACAAAAAAGAAGTTGAGAAAATAGTTAGTTTGGGCGACCCAATAACCAGAGAACGAGGATTAATTGAAATGGGGAACTGTGTAAATTGCAAATCATTAGACAATCGTTTAGCCGTTTTTATATTGATTGAAAGTTTAAAAGAACTAAAAAATAAAAAAGTTCCTTATGATGTGTATGGTGTTTTCACTGTGCAAGAAGAAGTTGGAGTTAGAGGTGCTAATGTTGCTGCGTTGGAAATTAAACCCGACTTTGGCTTTGGATTAGATACCACCATAGCCTTTGATGTGCCAGGTTCAAAACCCGAAGAAGTAATTACCAAATTAGGTGCAGGAACAGCTATAAAAGTAATGGATAGTTCTACTATATGTGATTACCGCATGGTAAAATATATGGAAAAAGTTGCTGCTAAGCACAAAATAACCTATCAAAAAGAAATACTAACGGCAGGCGGAACAGATACAGCTGGAATTCAGCGTATGAATCCAGGTGGTGCAATCGCTGGTGCAATTTCAATTCCTACTCGCCACATTCATCAATCAATAGAAATGGCAAACAAAGACGACATTCAAGGAAGTATCGATTTGCTTACCAACTGTCTTTTGGAAATTGATAGTTACGATTGGAAGTTTTAATAGTTAGAGTTTGGTTCAGAATGTCCGATTTATTCAGCGAATTTATTGTTTTTTAAAGGTTTTTATGAGCTCACTTCGTTCGGGTCTTCGTTATTCTCAATCTCCAAATCAGTCATGTACTTTAGTACACTCCTGATTTTCAGATTATCGAAACCTCGAACTCGAACATTCTGAACCAAACTCTCGACTTTAAGGACAAACTCTAGTTAGATTTTAAAATTAACTGAAAGCCTGAAGTGTAAAACCTCAGGCTTTCGTATTTTTACATCAGTTTTTAGAAACCAAATGCTAAAAAAAATAATTAGAAACCCTTTATTTATTCTACTTTGTGGATTAATACTACTTGGATTAATCTACTTCTATCCTTCTGTTTTTTCCATCACTTCTTCTAATATTGAAACTTTTAATAGCCATCTCAATAAAAAAGAGAAAAAAGCAACTGAATTGGTTTCTCAGCTAAAAAACAGTACTTCTAACACAAAAAAAATCATCTCTTCATCTTTTGAACTATTTGAAAAAGAAGGAATTGCATTGTTTGAAATCAACAATAACAAAATTGTTGATTGGTCGGAAAGAAGTATTCTTTTGCCTGAAGAAATTACAAAACGCAATACATCTTCAGGGGTAATTCTATTGAAAAATGGATGGTTTCAATATATAATTGAAAAAGAAAAAAACACTTCTTACCTCGCACTTATTTTAATCAAAAAACAATATAGCATTAAAAACAATTACCTAAAAAATGAATTTCATCCAAGTTTTAATTTTAATAGCAATTTTGAAATAACCCTTAATCAAGGAACTTATCCTATATATAACCTCAACAAGCAAGTTGTTTTTTATCTCTCTAGCATAGATACCCCAACAAATACACCTTCAAAAACCAATTGGATTCTGCTGCTGTTCTATCTTTCAAGTATTATTCTAATAGCAAGTGCTATTAATAGAGCATTGCTAAAACATACTTCACTAAATAGATATAACTATCTTTTTGTTTTAGGATTTCTACTCATTTTTAGGGTTTTAAATATGGTTTATCATTTTCCAGAAAGTATTTTTAATCAAGAAATTTTTAGCCCCCTTATTTATGCTCATTCTATAGTTTTTCCTTCTTTAGGAGATTTTTTAATTCATATTGTTTCGTTTTTTATTGCTACCTTTTATTTGGTCAATTATAAAAATAATATTCCTGCAAAAAATAAACTTATTGCATTATTTTTTATTCTGATTGTTGTTGCTTTTGCTATACTTATCGCTGATTTACAAGAAGGTTTAGTATTAAATTCAAACATCAATTTCGATATCAATTATATCCTAGATTTAAGTGCCTATAGTTTTGTAGGAATTGGCACATTGCTTTTACTTTATATAAGTGCAATTATTTTAATAAAAGCTATTATTTTCAGATTCTCAGGAGAAGCTCTTCCCGAAAAAATATTTTTCTTCCTCTTTATTTCAATTGCATTGGTAGGAATAGTTTTAAGCTGGTTTTTCTTTCACATTAACCCCATTCATAATCTATGGTTGATAATTGCTATTTTTATTTTTTCGTTTAAAAACACTTCATCAAAGGTAGAATTTAATAAAATTATTTTTTTAACCATAATTGTAGTAACAACCATTTCGTATGGTTTCATAAGGTTTAGTAATGATAAAGAAGTATATTCAAAAAAATTCATCGCAAAAAAACTCGCAAAGGAACAAGATCCTATTACCGAATATTTATTTAACGAACTGAAACCAAAAATAGAGGCAGATACCATGCTTCAAAATAATCTTAATAACTATTGGGGAAACAAAGAAACTATTGACGACTATATTGTTAAAAAATTTTTTGGAGGATTTTGGAATAACTACTTCATTAACATTACAAAATGTAACATCAATGACACTATATATATTGAAGACAATAAAAAAGATATCTATTGCCTCGATTTTTTTAATGAAAAAATAAAAAAGGAATCCTACAACACGTTTAATTTAGAAAATGACATCCATTTTTTATATTCCGATAATGGTATAAGTAGCTATTTAGGCAAGATGACCATTAAAGATTCTTCTAATAAAGCAGAAAAAAGCTCTTACCTGTTTTTAGAATTATTTCCAAAATCATTTTCACAAGCATTAGGATATCCTGAATTGTTGTTAGATGAAAAAGAAATTGAAAAAACCATACACCTTAAAAACTATTCCTTTGCAAAATATAAAAAAGGAAACTTAGTGAATAGCTCTAATAACCTATACTACCAAACAAAACTCACTTCTAATTATGTAATTCCTGAACTTTTTCAATTCAACACGCAGGAAATTGATGGTTTCGAACATCTTTTTTATCAAAGCGATAAATTCTCAACTATTATTGTAAGTGCTCATAAAAAGAACTTAGTAAATTTCATCACCACTTTTTCCTATTTGTTTTTAATTTCTAGTTGTATGTTTTTTATAACAAGCATCTTTATAAAACTCCCCCCTTTTAGCTGGAAATTTTCACTAACTGACTTTAACTCAAAAATTCAGTTTTTTGTAATCGCTTCCATTCTGCTTTCTTTTTTATTATATGGTTGGGGAACAACATATTACATTAAAAAACAATACATCAATAAAAACAAAAAAGTGCTTTCCGAAAAAATTCAATCAATTATAATTGAATTGGATGGAAAACTTGGTGAAAAATCAAAACTTACAACGACTGACATGGAAGAAATGACTTATTATTTAGTCAAATTTTCTAATGTTTTTTATACAGATATTAACCTCTATGATAAAAGTGGAATGCTGCTAGCAACGTCTCGTCCTGAAGTTTATGAAGTGGGGCTAATCAGTAATCGAATGAATCCGTTGGCTTTTCAAAAAATGCACAATGAGAACAAAGTAACCCATATTAATAATGAACAAATAGGTTCACTAAATTATCTTTCGGCTTATGTTCCTTTTTATAATAAAAACAATAAGTTTTTAGCGTATGTAAACCTTCCTTATTTCTCAAAACAAGATGAATTTGAACACGAATTATCTGAATTTTTTACCGCTTTAATTAATATTTATGGCTTACTTTTTCTAATTTCTGTAATCATTGCAGTATTCTTTGGTAATTATATTGCAGAACCTCTTCGCCTCATCAAAGATAAAATAAGTGCCTTGAGTTTTGGAAAATCTTATGAAACTATAACTTGGACTTCCAATGATGAAATTGGTGCTTTGGTAAAAGAATACAACAAAAAAGTAATTGAGCTAGAAGAAAATGCCCTAAAATTAGCTAAATCGGAAAGAGAAAGTGCTTGGCGTGAAATGGCAAAACAAGTTGCTCACGAAATTAAAAACCCTTTAACTCCAATGAAATTAAGTATTCAGCATTTGCAACGCTCTTCCGAAAATGCTGAAAATATAAAAGAAAAAATTGATAAAACCGCAACAACACTTATTGAGCAAATAGATACACTTACAACCATTGCCAACGCTTTTTCTAACTTTGCCAATATGCCCAAAACTAATGCGGTTAAAATTGACGTTTTACCTATTATAGAAACAACAATTCATCTGTTTAATGAAACAGAAAACCCTACCAAAACAACAACCATTAAGTTGCTCACTTCGTTGCAAAATGTATTCATTGTTGCCGATAAAGATCAACTTTTAAGCGTATTTACCAATTTAATTAAAAACGCATTGCAAGCCATTGATGTGGTGAAAAGAGATGGAAAAATTGAACTAATTGTTACTGAAAAACCTATTACCTATTTATTTGAAATTAAAGATAACGGTGAAGGAATTACTGACGATAAAAAAGATAAAATATTTGTACCTAATTTCACTACCAAAAACACAGGCATGGGTTTAGGCTTAGCGTTGGTAAAAAACATAATTGAGAATATGGAAGGGAAAATTAGTTTTACTTCTATCCCAAACGAAGGAACTTCCTTTTTTATTGAAATTCCGAAGGCATAAGAAAAGTACTTAGGAGTGCCTTGAGTACTTAGGAATTGGGCGCCTCTGTGGTGGAAAAAAAGTAGTAGGTGTTGGGCTATTTCTGTGATAAAAAATATAATCAGACTTCAATTACCCTCCAGCAAAAGGGGGCAACAAGGCAATTTCATCATTTTCGTTCAACAATAAGGAGTCATCTGCTAAGGTTTGGTTCACAGCAATTTTGTAATTTATTTCTTTCAAAGCTGGGTATTTATTAAAAAGCAACTTATTCAAATCTTCAACAGAAAGTGGGTTGTTTCCTGCATTAAGAATTTCTTTGGTTGTAGCTGTTTTTTCGGCTATCATGCCAAAATAATTAAGATGTAGATTCATGTTGTAGCGTTTTTCATATCGATAGTGGTATTTATATTCATAAAATTAACATCAGCAAACAAAGCTGCGTCCACAATATTCAATTTCATTTTTTCTATTGCCAATTTTACTTTTAATTGTTGATGTTTTAACTCATTTTTAAAAACAGGCAAACAAGCTTGCGTATAAACACCAATTAATGGATGTAACCTATCCTTTTTTTGAGGAATTGTAACATCAAAATCGCTACTTTGTTCTAGTAAAAAAGTGATGAGTGCTGCACTCACATAAGGCACATCGCAACTCAACACTATGTTTTGGTGTGTTTTTGAATGAAATAATCCTGTGTAAATTCCTGCTAAAGGACCAGATTCTTTAATCCTATCTTCAAAAACAGGAAAACCAAACTGAGCATATTCCTTTTGATTGGAAACAATAATAATGTTAGTAGAAATAACACGAACAGCATCAATAATATGCTGAATCATAGGTTTTTCATTTACCAACAACAATCCTTTGTCAGCACCCATTCGGCTACTTTTACCTCCTGCCAATAAAATTACGGTTATACTATTTTTTGCCAATATCATAACGTAATGCTATTTATGCCCACCTTTTTTACAACAAGTAGGTAATTTTTGATACGCCTCAGGATTTGCCAAAACCTCATCAGCATCATAACCAACATCACTTACAGCTTTTTTAATTTTTTCTGGCGATGTTTTTTTAGGACTGTACTCCACTGTTAAAACCGCTGTTTCTATATCTAAGTTCGATTTTTTAACTCCTTTTTCATACGCCATTGTTTTTTCTATCCTTTCTTTGCACTGATCACACTGTGCTGAAGTTTTAATTTTAATTATTTCTGTTTTTTTAACTTCTTGCGAAAACACAACAGTACTCATTGTTATTGTTGCTAAAAGAAAAAGTGTTTTTAGTGAATTTTTCATGTTTTTTGTTTTTTGTTCTTATTTAATTCTATATCGAAATCCTATATAAGCCATACTGCCATTAACTGGACCCCAAATCATTGATGCATCAAACTCCGAATCAAATGGATTTTGGGACGACACAATAGGCGATGATTGTTTATAATTGGTAATATTTTCAGCACCCAAATATATTTCATAATGTTTAAAAGTCCTAGTAATTTGAGCATTTAATGTCGCAAAGGCATCAGATGTTGATGCAAGTTGATTTTCAGGAAGATTATCTGCCGTAGAAGGTAATCTACTTGTGCCAAACCCTTGTAATGTCGCATCAAATTTCCATTTGTCAAATTTAGTAAAATAAGCTACATTAAGCAAAATACGATGTTTTGGCACAAGGGGTTTTTCTTTCAAACCATCTTGATAGTCCGTTTTAATGCCATACCATTTATATGCTCCTTTAAATTCTAATTGCTTTGTTATTTGTATAAAATATTCTGCCTGAAAACTATGAGAATAGGATTTTCCTTGCAGGTTATAGAAACTAACTGCTCTAGGGTTTTCAATATCCACCACCACTTGGTTCTCAAAATCTGTATAAAAATAGTCAATATCAACTGTCATTTCTTTATTAAAAAGATGAAAATTATGCGTTAAGCTAGAGCCATAATTCCAAGCCACTTCGGGCAATAAATTTTGATTTACAACCACCACCCTGGCACTTGACATAACAGCAGCATTTTCAATAAAAGGATTTGCTGTGCGATACCCTCTTCCAGCAGAAAATCGTAATGCTGACTTGTCTGTGAAATTATATTTATAATGAAATCTTGGTGTAATAAAGTCTCCAAATAAATTATGATAATCATACCTTAATCCCATTACCAATGATGATTTCTTTTTTTCTAAGTGATACTCCGTAAAAACACCAGGAACCACTTCTTCCCTACCAAAAAGAGAATCATTATAGTTATTCTCATAATTATCATACACTAAACTTGCTCCTGCACGAATGGTGTTGAATGTATTTCCAATAATAGTCTGATAAATAGAATTGAAATAACCACTTTTTTGAATGGAATTAAATGTTTTTAATCCATAAACAGACTGATGTTCATGATACTTGGAACTAGTAATAAATCCTATACTTTTATATGGTTTAGAAGGAAACAAAATACCGTTTTTTGTGAAAATTTCAGCTTGTTTTGTTTGCACATTAATTTTAAAAGGGTTTGAAACCTCATCGCTCACTATTTGTCCCGCATATAAATCTTCGTAAACTCCCCTAAAACCAAATTGTGCAATATGCTTTTTTCCTGAATATTTCCATCGGTTCAGAAAATTATATTGCGTTTTAATTGGCATATCCAAAAACGTGTCATCATTATGGTCTAATTCCCACGATTGATTACTAATATGTGCAAATTGAGCCGTACTCCATTTAGCATTTAATTTTTGAGCCGCTTGTATATTAAGTTCAGCTCTGGAAAATTGATTGAGGTATCCATTAATAAAAAGTTTATCAGCCTCATCTGGCTTTTGAAGTTCAATGTTAATTTGCCCTGTAATGGACTCATAACCATTAACAACCGAACCTGCTCCTTTTTTAATTTGTATGGAATTTGCCCATGTTCCTGGCACAAAAGTTAATCCATAAGCAGAGGATAATCCTCTAACAAAGGGTATGTTTTCAATTTGTATTTGAGTATAAAACCCATCTAATCCAAGCATTTGTATTTTTTTAGTTCCAGAAACGGCATCCGTAAAATTAACATCAACAGAAGCATTTGTTTCAAAACTTTCAGAAATATTACAACAAGCAGCTTTGCCCAACTCTTTTTCCGACAATGTTTCAATATGAATGGGTGAAACCAAACTCACCGCACTACTTTTGTTGCGTTCAACAACTTCAAAAGCGGCTAAATTGATGGTTGGAGACAAACTTATTGTAATATTATTTTTGTAAGCAACGAAAATCAGTGAATCAGATTGATACCCAACATAACTAACAATTAATGTTGCTGGATATGTTGTAGGTGACTCTATTTCAAAATAGCCGTTTTCATTGGTAATAGCTCCTAAGGAGGTATTCTTCCAATAAATAGTTGCTCCTGGTAATGATTGTTTTGTTTTGCTTTCTTTGGCTTCTAATTCATAAACCTTACCTGTAATTTTTTGAGCATAACCCCATTTTACAAGTAACATTATCAATAAAAAACAGCATATTATTTTTGATTTCATTTTAATAGTTTTTAGTGAATAAAATAATTCATTTTGCTAAAACAATTTATTGTTTAGCAACTTCACTAAATACTACAGTCTAAAAATTTGAATGAATTTTAATAAATCTATGCCACTGAGTGATTGTGGCGGGGAGGTGTTTGTGCAATAATTAACTTCTTGAAAGATTCCAGAAAATTGAAACCCATATTTAAAAACAACTGGAACAGAACAAATAAAAGTATTGATTATGCTAAAAGTTTCTTGTAAAGTAGTATCATAACGATAATCTAGAGTGATTTTATCAAAATCGCAACACTTTTTTTGAAACGAATTAGCTTCTTTTTGACGAAAAGAACAATCTTCCATTTCTTGCAAGCCATACACCACATTTCCGCTCAAAAAACAGGTCATTTTAGTAACACTCATATTGGTAGTAGCAACCAACACCAATAGCACCAATAGATAAGAAGTAATATGTTTTAAAATAGTTTTCATAAATCAATAATCAAAATTAAATAAAAATCTCAACTTTTAGTTAAAAAAATATCATTTTAATAACTTTTATGGAATTTGAAATAATTAAGCATCTTTAAAATATAAACATCTTTGAAAAAGGTATATTATTATTAATTCTAAAATTAAAAATATCAAATAATATTTTTTAACTTTGAAGCTAACTTAACATTAAAATGTTTTTTTATTATGGAACCAAAGAAAAACCCAAATGCAGACCTTGAAAAACTTAGAAGCACTCTTCTCTTAGGAGGATTAGTTGTTTCATTGTTAATTGTTTTTGCAATGATTAATTTTAAATTTTATGATGTGCAAGCATCTGAATTAGGTCAATTAGTTGTGGAACAAGTGGAAGAAGAAATTATTCCAATCACTGAACAAAACACACCACCTCCACCGCCACCACCTCCTGCTGCACCCGAAGTATTAGAAATTGTTGAAGATGATGTGGAAATTGAACAAGAAATTGAAATTGATACTGAAGCCGATGCCGAAACTGTTGTTGAAACTTTTGAAGTAGTTGAAGAAGTGGTTGAAGAAGAAATTTTTACTATTGTGGAAGATATGCCTTCTTTCCCCGGTGGAGATGCCGCTCTTTTTAAATATTTAGGCGACAACACAAAGTATCCACCTGCAGCGAAAGCGAACGGAATTGCTGGTAAAGTATATGTTAATTTTACTGTAGCCAAAGATGGTTCTATTACCGATGTTAAAATACTTAGAGGCGTACATGATCTTTTAGATAAAGAAGCGATTAGAGTGGTAAAATCATTCCCAAAATGGAAGCCCGGCAAACAAAGAGGTAAAGCTGTTAAAGTATCATACAATATGCCAATTAATTTTATTTTAAATTAATTAAATGAAAACCATACAACAACTCTTTTTAGTTATGCTGCTCACTTTTATGGGCAGCATTTCTTTTGCTCAAGAAGTTGAAGTAAAAGAAGAACCTCTCGAAGAAGATGTTTACACTATTGTAGAAAACATGCCCGAATTTCCTGGTGGACAAGATTCTATGTTTTACTTTTTAGCTAAAAACGTAAATTATCCAAAAGAAGCAATAGAACAAGGAATACAAGGCAAAGTATTTGTGAATTTCACAGTGAATAAAGATGGTTCTATTGGTGATGTACACGTAATTAGAGGTGTTCATCCTTTATTAGACAATGAAGCTGTTCGTGTGGTAAAGTCATTTCCTAAATGGAAGCCAGGAATACAAAGAGGGGAACTTGTTAGAGTAAGTTACAATCTACCTATTACTTTTAGAATGAGTAATTCTAAAGATAAAAAGGAAAAATTAAAGGAAAAGAAAAAGAAAAAGAATTAAACTTGAGTTTTTGTTTGTTGCTCAGTAGTTGGCAATAAGGAATTAAAAATATTTTGGACACAAGACAAAATCCAATCAAAATTAAACGAAATAAATAAAAAATCAGTTTTCAACAATGCATATAGCTTATGGCAGGAAAATGCTAAGGAATAGGTATTAAGATTTTGTGGCAAATTCTCACCATTTTTTCATTAGTACCCGAACAATAACAAATTTTTTAACTATCCAACACCTCGACCAAAAATCAAGGTGTTTTTTTTTATCTTTACCGAAAAAAAGAAAATGGCAGAACAAAAAAAACTATTCTTACTCGATGCTTTTGCACTAATTTACAGAGCTTACTTCGCTTTTGGCAACAACCAACGCTACAATTCTAAAGGATTAAACACTTCTGCCATGCTAGGCTTTACCAATACCTTATTAGAAGTGTTGGAAAAACAAAAACCTACACACATTGCTGTAGTTTTTGATGCTCCTGCAGTAACCAACAGAGAATTAGAATTTTCCGATTATAAGGCAGGACGACACGAAATGCCCGAAGATATCAGAATTGCTCTTCCTTACATCAAACAAATTATTGAAGCTTTTAAAATTCCAATGTTGTTAAAAGATGGTTTTGAAGCCGATGATGTAATTGGCACCATAGCCAAAGATGCTGAAAAAGAAGGCTTTATTACCTACATGATGACTCCCGACAAAGATTTTGGTCAATTAGTTACCGAAAAATCATTTATATACAAACCTGCGGCTTATGGAAAACCTGCTCAAGTATTAGGAATTAAAGAAGTGTGTGAAAAATTTGAAGTGGAAAACCCGTTACAAGTAATTGATATCTTAGGACTTTGGGGCGATGCTGTGGACAATATTCCCGGAATACCCGGAATTGGTGAAAAAACCGCCAAGATACTCATTAAACAATATGGCAGCGTTGAAAATTTGATTGCCCATGCCGAAGAGTTGAAAGGCAAACAAAAAGAAAATGTAATCAATTTTGCTGAACAGGGTTTACTCTCTAAAAGACTAGCTACCATTATTGTGGATGTTCCTTTAGAATATGATTTTGAAGACTTGAAAATGGAAAGTCCTGATGAAGAAAAAATTACAGCATTATTTGCCGAATTAGAATTTAGAAACTTAGCGAAAAGAATATTGGGAAAAGAAATTCAAATTCAGCCTGCAGCAAAAAATCAGGTAGGAGCTCAAATGGATTTGTTTGGAAATACAGAAATGGAAACCGAAGTATTGGAGGAAACTTCTTCAGCTTCTCCTGAAGAAACTAGCTATGAGCTCAAAAATATAACCAATACCAACCATACGTATCATTTTATAAACGAAAAAACGCAACGAGCAGCATTAATCGAAAAGCTTAATGCACAAAAATCATTTTGTTTTGATACCGAAACAACTAGTATAAATGCATTAGAATCTGAAATAGTTGGTTTATCTATTGCTTTTAAACCACACGAAGCCTACTATATTCCTTTCTCTAAAAATCAAGAAGAAACGCTTCAAATCTTAAATGAATTTAAGCCCTTATTTGAAAATAAAAACATCGAAAAAGTAGGACAGAACATCAAGTACGATATGAATGTATTGAGCAATTATGGTATTCGTATTAAAGGACAATTGTTTGATACTATGGTGGCTCACTTTTTAATTCAGCCCGACATGCGACACAATATGGATTTGTTGGCAGAAACCTATTTAGGTTATAAAACCGTTTCCATAGAAACCCTCATTGGTAAAAAAGGGAAAAACCAAGGAAATATGCGTGATATAGCTCCTGAACAAATTACTGATTATGCTTGTGAAGATGCGGATATTACCCTTCAACTTAAAAATGAATTGGAAACAAAAATGAATCCCACACTAAAAAAATTACTTTTAGAGATTGAAATGCCTTTAATTCCTGTGTTAGCAGCCATGGAACAAGAAGGAATTAAGTTAGATGTAGAAGCCCTTTATCTATTTTCTAAAGAGCTGCATATATTAATTTTAGAATTAGAGAAAAAAATTATTGACTTGGCAGGTACCAAATTTAATATTGATTCACCCAAACAATTAGGCGAAATTTTGTTTGATGTATTGAAAATTACCGATAAAGCCAAGAAAACCAAAACAGGACAATACCAAACCAACGAGGATATTTTATCTAAAATGGTGCATCTACACGAAATTATTCCTCCTATTTTAGAATATCGAACGCTAAAAAAGTTAAAATCAACGTATGTAGATGCACTTCCCGAATTGGTAAACAAAAAAACAAACAGGTTACATACAAGTTATATGCAAACTGTGGCATCAACTGGTAGGTTGAGTTCAAATAATCCGAATTTGCAAAATATTCCTATCCGAAGTGAAAAAGGCAGGGAAATTAGAAAAGCATTTATTCCCAAAAACAAAGATTACACGCTGTTAGCAGCCGATTATTCTCAAATAGAGCTTCGCATTATTGCTGCATTAAGTGGTGATGAAAACATGCAAAACGCATTCAAAAATGGAGAAGATATTCATGCTGCCACCGCAGCAAAAGTGTTTAATGTTCCGTTGGACAAAGTGGACAGAGACATGCGAAGTAAAGCCAAAGCGGTTAACTTTGGAATTATTTATGGTGTTTCTGCATTTGGATTAGCTCAAAACCTCAACATATCCAGAACTGAAGCCAAAGAAATTATAGATACCTATTTTGCTCAATATCCAAAAGTGAAAGCCTATATGGAAAACAACATCGCTTTTGCTAAAAAGAATGGGTATGTAGAAACCATTATGCAACGCAGAAGAGTGCTGAAAGACATTACTTCTAACAATCCAATTGTGCGAGGACATGCAGAGAGAAATGCTGTGAATGCTCCAATTCAAGGCTCTGCTGCCGATGTAATTAAAATTGCCATGATTCATATTTTTGAAGCCTTTGAACAACAACAACTGCAATCAAAAATGTTGTTACAAGTGCATGATGAATTAATTTTTGATGTTTATAAACCCGAATTGGAGATAGTAAAAGCCATTGTGAAAGAGAATATGGAACATGCAGTTGAATTAGCTGTGCCTTTAGATGTGGAAATGAACAACGCTGCGAATTGGTTGGCGGCCCATTAATTTTTGATTATTAAAATGAAGAAATTTAAAATCTTATATTGGTTTATAGTTTTTTGTCTTGCTTGCAATCATTCAAGTACATTAAATAATAAAAATATTGAAACTCCAAATAAAGACTCATTACTTAGTGAAGTAAAACCTGAAACAAAAGGATACTTTACAATCTACGAGCGTGATTTGTCCATGTATAATGAAAAATACTTAGGGTTTGCTGAAAAAGTGCATAATTGACTATAAGTATTTGATTGTAAACATAATATGTTAATAACTTTTAAAATAAATTTAGTAAAAAAGCAAAGAAAAAAGTAACTTTATG
>Ga0210039_1002350_pt1 | contig 15766 bp, 14 predicted proteins | sample CryGeyCG2114_250_3_FD_185460 | JGI IMG/M metagenome (GOLD analysis project Ga0210039, IMG submission 185460) | Groundwater microbial communities from aquifer - Crystal Geyser CG17_big_fil_post_rev_8/21/14_2.50 (SPAdes) (version 2) | ecosystem: Environmental > Aquatic > Deep subsurface >...
CTAACACTATTAAATTTACTAAGAAAAAGATTAGTCATAATATTTTTATATAATTTAGTATTAATGTATTAAATCTATCTTATTAACGTGCTTTTTTGAGTCAATTCTGATCCAAATATAGGTAATGCAAATTTAACTACATTAGAAATATCAGAAAAAAAAATAGGTAACTGTATAAATGAATGTCTTGTTATTTTTTCAAATTGTTCCCTTGATCGTTTATCTATGTGTGGAGATCGAAGTATAGTTTTTTTTTTTTTTTTATTAGGAAGGGATATTATTGAATTATGTATTTCTAAAATATAATCTAAAAATTTAGTATATACTAAAAATAAAAAAAAATTATATCTATAACATGTTAATAGATATTTATATAATTGAATATTTACATGCGAATTAGAGGATAAATTATAAAAAAAATGATGTCCTTTATTTTTATAAAAAGTATTATTTTTTTTAATATCTAATAGTGATCTGTTTAAAAAAAATAAATTATATAATGAAGATTTAATTAATATTCTTTTCAAAGCTACCAAAAATATATGTATAATGTGGTATAATCTTTTATGAAATTTTTTTACAAAATTAATTGCGGAATTTTTTAAAAAAGATTTGATGTGTAGAGTTGCAGAATTTTTTAATTGGAATTTTTTAATTAACATAAAAGCTATTGCTTTTTTATCTGACAGTAACATAATATGATATACTTAAATAAATTATGAAATGAGTTCTACAGGAATTGAACCTGTAACCCGTAACTTAGAAGGTTACTGCTCTACCAAATTGAGCTAAGAACAGATACTCCTTCGTCTCGACAGGATTCGAACCTATAACAAATCCGTTATGAGCGGACTATTCTACCATTGAATTACGAGACATATTCTCAATGATATTCTACTAACTAAATTTATAGAAAAACTAAACATTTAAAATCTGAAAACCCATTGACTTTAATGAGCCTTCATTTGTTTTTAATGCTGATATAGGATTTGATGAGTATAAAGAAATAATATTTTCACGAAAAAGAAAAATTTCATATACCATGTATGGTGAAAGAATAGGCTTTTCATTTAGAAGAAGAAAAGATTTTAAGTTACCAGGCTTTTGTAAACCACTTTTTAATGCTAAACTTTTTTTAAAAAAAAAAGAATTTGTAGGTAACATAATATTAAATTTATATTCCCCAGTAATAGTTAGAAATAAGGATACATTCAAAATAGTACTATTTGTAATATCTGAAGTACGTTCATTAAAAAGGTTACAAAATGGTCCAGCCGGAATACCATATTGTCCTAAAGTAGAGCTTAAAGGTGGACCAGCAGTAGCAGAATTTGCTTTTATCTTTAGAAAGATAATTGCTTTTAAGGGTGATTTTTTTTTCAAAATATTATTCTTATAATTATTTAGCATCTAAAAAACGTTTTTATTTATATGTCTGGAAATGGAATCGAACCATTATCGAAGGATTTTCAGTCCTTCGCTTTACCACTAAGCTATCCAAAAACTTAAATGTCCAAGATTAGGTTCGAACTAACAACCTTATGGTTAACAGCCACACGCTCTACCGATTGAGCTACTTGGAATTTGGTTATTCTTAAACAATCTAGGAAATGAGGCTCGAACTCATAATCTTCCGTCTCCAAAACGGATGTATTACCAATTATACAATTCCCTTACCCACTATGGGACTCGAACCCATACCCTTTAAAGGACAGATTTTAAGTCTGCCGTGTATACCATTCCACCAAGTGGGATAGACAATATTCACTATATTATTAATGATAGAAATTTCATGGTACTTTAGTATCAAAATATCTAAACTCTTGTACTAAATGAACCGAATCATATGAGATAGTTTTCTTTAAAAAATCATATCGAACTTCGAGAAATCCACTTAATGGAAAATCTTTTCTTAAAGGAAATCCTTTAAAACCATAATCATTTAATATTCTACGTAAATCATTATTTTTGTAATATAAAATACCAAACAAATCTCAACTTTCTCTTTCATATCACATTGCATTTGGATAAAGATGTATTATACTATCTATTATCATAGACTCATCTATGATAGTAGACAACAAAGATCTTTGATTATACACAATTGATAGCAAGTTATATGTAGATAAAAATCTGTATCTACGTTCCAAAAAATCAGAAGATAGTAGATCTAAAAAACATTTATATTGAAAATTAATATGGTAATAAAGAACAAAAAAAAATAAAATTATTTTCTTATTTCAAAAAAATAAAAAAAAATTATGATGTGTTAAGGTTCTGAACAAAAAGCTGGTGCATATTGAAAAAAAATATTTTTCAATTTTTATATTATTTTTTAATTCCATACTTAGATCTTCTACTAATACGTCCTTCAACAGGTTTTAAATCAAATTTACCTCGTATAGGCTTATATCTTACTCCAATTAAATCTTGTGCTCTACCTCCACGTACTAGTACAACAGAATGTTTTGTTAAAGTGTGTCCTTCTCCAGGAATATGACAAACTAAAATTTTATTGTTCACAAGTCTTACCTTTGCAACTCTTCTACGTGCTGAGTTTGGCTTCTTAGGTTTAACAGTAAATACTCTTTCAACAACTCCTTTTTTTTGTGGACATTTATCTAATTTTGGAACTAAACATTTTGTTTTTTTACTAATACGCTTATTGTATCTAACTAATTGTCTAAGAGTTGGCATTTTATAAATTCAAAAGCAATTTATATATTAATGAGCTATTCGTGTTGTAAAAACAAAATGAACTAAATATTCATTCATGAAAATATAGTTTACTTATTGTAGTAAACATATTGAAATCATATATTTGCATAGTTTTAGTTATTGATGTTAATAATTTATGTTTGCTAGTACTAAGAGCACTAATTGCTAATTGGGAACTATAAATAGTCTCATCTAATAAAACAACATCCATAAGAACTTTATTTTTAAAAGAAGATTCCGTTAAAAATTTTAACAAATAAAGATGTGTTTTATTAAAAATTCTTGATTTATAGTAATATCCTACAAAACTACTTGCTTTTTGATTAGACCATTTACTATATGTTTTATTTATAGGTAATAATAATCGACAATCTGATTCAAGAAAGGTAGATTTTAATATTTTTCATTCAAATGGTTTTAGATTGAAATAAAAAAAAAGTATTTGGTGGTACTTAGTTTTTTTTAATTTATTTAATGTAAGAATGTCGTACATATTGTATAAAAAGATGACAAATAAATTATAAATTAATTACCTGTAGTAGAATTCTTTTTTTATATTAAAATATAATTCAGTTTCTCATTTATCTCCATTATATAACAATTTCTCTTTATTATAAAGTAATTCCTCATGGGTCTCCGTTGCATATTCAAAATTACTACCTTGTACAATAGCATCTACAGGACAAGCTTCTTGACAAAAACCACAAAAAATACACTTTGTCATGTCTATATCATATCTTTTTGTTCTACGACTTCCATTTAATCGCATTTCACCTTCAATTGTTATAGCAAGTGCAGGGCAAATCACTTCACATAATTTACAAGAAATACAACGTTCTTCTCCAGTTGCATATCTTCTTAATGCATGTTCTCCTCTAAACCTGGAACTAATAATACCTTTTTCAAAAGGATACATTATTGTTACTTTACTAAATCAAATATTTTTATAAGTAATGAATAATCCTGTTAATAAATCAACCAAATATATAATTGCTAATTGTTTTTTCATGTATATGTCTTTGAAAGTATATAAAAGTTATATTTTAAAAAAAGTCTACTCTAATATTGCAACAGATGCATTTAAAATTTCTATAATTTCATTTGTAATAATTGCTTGTCTAGATTTATTATATCTAGTACGTAAAAGAATAATAGTTTCATTTACATTTTGTATTGCTAATTCCATAGTTTTAACTTTTGCTCCCAATTGACTATACTCACTTTCTTCAAAACTATCTAAAAGTATTAAAGATACAAAAAAACTATAAAAATCAATTAAAAACGTTTTATCTTCTAAATTTTTGTCCAAAAAAATATCCAAAATAAGATTGGAAGATCTGCCATCAGATATTATTGATGAAAAAAAAGAATTAAAAGAAGGAAATTTAACAAATACAATCTCTTGAAAATAATTATTTATAAATTGAGCAAAAAAAAGATAACAATTAGTGTATTTTATTTTAAAAATCTGTTCTAATAAAATGTAGGATAAAACTCAATAATTCATATCTAAATCTAAATCTACTATTTGATTAGTCATTTCTCTTCTATATTTTTTTCTTAGTAAATTATATCCTTTTTTACCAATAGGTATAATAGATACAATACTTCCGGATGATTTTAAAGTAGTTAACATATCAATGGTACAACTTATAATAGGATTATTAATAGATCCACAACAACTTTTATCTGCAGTAAAAAAAATAATTAAACAATACTTTTCAGTAGTATCAATATTGGAGTTATAATAATTTTTTAAAAAAGTTTTTACGAATCGTAAAGAGATAAATCTAGAGTTTATTTTTTTTTTTAGTTTTTTTAATTTGGAAAAAGCAACTAATTGTATTGAGTTTGCAATACCACTAAAGGTTTCATAACTTATTAATTTTGCTTTTAGTATACGAGGATTGTTTGGAAATGATGGCATCTTTGTTATAAATCAAATATATAAATATAAGTTACTATACACAATATGGAAAAAACCTATATGTGATAGTCATGTAAAATTAATATAATATGTTAGATTTGGAAAAAGAGTTACCCATAACAGGATTTGAACCTGTGACCTGCCGATTAAAAGTCGGAAGCTCTGACCAGACTGAGCTATATGGATTTTATTATTAATTATGTAAGAAAGTAATAAACTAAAAGAAAGAATTTATACCTACTATCAGTCCTGCTTCCAACATAACTAATGTAAAACTTATTGGAATAAGCACTTTCCATCCAAGCTTCATAAGTTGATCATATCTATAACGAGGTAATGCAGCACGTACCCATAAAAAAAAAAACATATGTAAGCAGACTTTCATACTAAAAATAAATACATTTGAAAATATTAAAAAGTGTCAGCCACCTCAAAAAAATAAAACAGACAGACTACTCATTATTATCATATTTCCATACTCCGCTAAAAAAAAAAGCGCAAATGCAATCGCTGAGTATTCAACATTGTAACCTGCTACTAATTCTGCTTCTGCTTCTGGAAGATCAAAAGGTGTACGATTTGTTTCTGCTAAAGAGATTATTAAAAATAAAATTCAAAAAGGAAATAATGGAAATAAAAATCAAATATGTTCTTGCATATTAACAATATCAGTGAGAGAAAAGCTACCTGATATTAATATTATTGCAGAAAAGGTCGCACCCATTGATAATTCATAAGAAATCATCTGTGAACCAGATCGTATACCACCCAGAAATGCATATTTTGAATTACTAGATCATCCTGAAAATATAATACCATGTACACTTAAAGATGAAATAGCTAGTATGAATAAAGTAGATAATGGAAAAACAATTGAGATATATCCTTCTTGTACAGGGATTGTAAATCAAATTAATAAAGTACAAAAGAAAGTAAATAAGGGTGCACTTAAAAAAAGAAATAAATTTGCACTTGATGGAAGAATAAGTTCTTTTAATAGAAGTTTTAAACCATCTGCAATAGGTTGCAATAATCCGAATAACCCTGCAATATTTGGACCTCTACGTCTTTGTATACTTGACATTGTTTTACGTTCTAGCAACGTGAAAAATGCAATAGTAATTAAAACTGAAATAATAACAAGTAAAAAATTCAAAACATATAATATCATAAATAGATTTTTTTTTTGCCTAAAAAATTATAAATTAAAAGTGGGATGCCCTTTATATAAAGAGTATTTACTTCGTCATTTAAATCTGCTATTTTTCATATTTGAACGACGTTTGATGAAATGTTTTAACATGTACATTTTTTCTTCCAATACTCTATTTAATTTCAATAAATCCTGATTTTTTATACCTGAATCTATTGAATAACTTATATAATTTTCTAACATATGAGTAATTTTTTCTTTATTATTTTTAGTAAGTTTGTATGTAAAATTGATTTTATTTTCATTACTAAATTTTTCAACTTCTTTAAAAAAAAAAAATACCATATAAAAAAGTTGTTTTTTTATAGAAAGTTTTTTAGGTATATAAATAATTTTTTTTTTTAACTTTCTTTCTTTAAATAAACTTGCTTTGAAATGCCGAAGGATTAGAAAACGTAAAGTTCTAATAGGACAGATTTTATAATTTTTTTTAATAAAAGTCAAAATTGAAATAAATCATCTATTTGCCTTTCGTTTTAAACCATTTTTTATTAAAAAATTTCTAAAAAGTTTTAGGAGTTTATTTTGTTCTAAAAAAATTAAATAAAAAAAAGAATAATCTTTAGATTTGCTAATATTGATTTTCGCTGCGAAAGATTTTTTTACCACATTACTTATAGATGATCATTTTTCTGAATCTCCTAAATTTTGAGGTTTTCATTTTTTAGTTTTTTTTAAAAATGGGAAAAATCTTTTAAAAAATCGTTTCTTATGTCTTCTATGCATTAATTTGCTTAATGTAATTGTACTTAATTTTTTTTTCGAAACCATAACTTTTCTAAATGCTAATCATTGGAATTTTTTTACATTAATATTAAATTTGGCATTTATTTTTTTAATATATTCAAAAATAGAAGATAAATATTCTTTTGTTTGTAAGGATGAACTGTCCTTTAATATCATTGAAATAATTAAACTGTAATTTTTAAGTTTTAACTTTTCAATTTTAGTAATAGGATATGACCATTTTGGTAAAACATTCTCAGAAGTAAGTTTATTAAAATTAAATATATGAGAAATTATTTGTTGTACTTTTAAAAAATTATCTGTATTTAAAAACTCTGGTATTATGCTATTGGATTCTAATATAGATAAATGATTATGTAATTTCACATTGGAGTTTTTTTTCAAAAAAGTTAGTTTCTTATCTTTATTAGAATTTAATTTAAACTCTTTTAAAATATTAGGTTTTTTTACAGTATTATAGGATTGAAATTGTCCAAAATATCTAAGAGTGATTGTTTTGGTACACAGTGGTAGTATTTTTAAAGTTAGTATATTACGATTATTATTATTTAATAAATAGTAATAACAAATATTATTAAAGGTGGATGCTAATTTTGAGTTAGAAGATCCCTTTAAAGTTAGTAAAGAATTTTTTAAATGACTATCATCTAAAAATACACTATGTATTATCTTTGTTGTTAAATATTTAAAGAATATAAGTTGCGCTGTTGAAAAAAAAGACGTTATTTTTGAAGAAGAAAATATTGAATTACTAAAAGAAAATAAAGGTCGTTTTAATTCATAATTATTTAATGATTTAAATAAATATAGCTCTCTTTTTAGATTTCTAAAAAGAAAATAAATGGTGTTATACTCAAAAGAGCTGCAACTATTTATAGTTTCAGAAAGTGAAATATTTTTTTTAAAAAATCATATCAAATGTAAGACTAAATCTTGCTTTATATACATGTTGTCAGTTATAGTTTTTTTTTTTAATATCTTTTTATAAGACACATATGTAATATTAGATAATGAATTTTTAAGAAACAAACTCATTTTTAATTTTATTGCAGTTATTAACTTATTGTATACTTCATTAATTGGCGATTTTAAAATCTGTAATGAAGTAATGTTTTTATGCTTACTTTTAGCACTTGAAAGTGTTTTTATGAACAATGATAATTTTGGTACTATTACATTATCCAATGCGTAGTTACTATTAGCAAACCAATAATAATCATACACTTTCATATGTGCATAAGATTTTAAAGCATATCTTCCTCTTTTTAAATATTGCATTTTTTTAAAATTGTATTTACCAGGGGGACCTGTTGAATGTAGCATTTCTATTAATGACTCAAAAATATAAGTCGTTGTTGGTGCTATACTATTAACGTCTGATTTTAAATAGTTTTTTTTTGTATTTAAATCCTTAACAGATGTAGGAATTTTAGAGTATGTTAAATATTTATTCGATGACATTAGTTGCATTATTAAAAAGATAACGATTATAATTTAATATAATATATAAAATTAAAAAGAAAAGATACTTAATGTATACAAGTTACATAATATCATTATATTGCACAAATATATTATTGCTTTTATTTATAAAAGAGAATGATTATAGACAAGGATTAGATTATAATATTTTAAATATACATTTGCATAGTGTTTTGATAACATATATTTCATTCACTATACTTATTATATTCTACGTGTTAAATTTAGTTACAATGAAATATAAAAAATGAATATATATAATAAACAAAATAAGCTTGTACTCTGCATTAAGTCTAATACTATCTGGTGGATTTTGAAGTTGATCACAATGAGGAACTATTCAGTTTTATGATATAAAAATATTAATCACTGTTATAATTATATCAGTTTTCTATACTGTTAATATTATATCAAATATATCTAAAAATTTTAATAACTTTTTGTTTTTTTACAATATATATATACTATACCACATACCATTGCTAAAATACAATGTTATTTGAAATTCAGAAATACATCAAAAAAGTACTTTCCATATGATTGAATCTTTCATGGTGAACTATAGTAGTGTTTTTTTTGCCATAATTATACTTATAAGTATAATAGTTTATTTTGATACTATAAGATTATATAATTTAAGAATATATTACAGTAACAGGTTAACATTTTAACATATATAGTTTAACATTTCTGAAAGATTAAATAAAGAATCTTCAACATAATTTAAATATATTGAAGGAAATATACCTAATAGTATACATATAGCAAATAATAACGATAATGATATTGTTTCATCTTTAGAAATATCAATAATTTTTCTAACATCATCTGCTTTAAATGATCTATAAAAAATTTTACTCATCATAAAAAAAATCGATGCAGTCAAGATATAAAGAATAATTACAATTAATAAAGTGTAAATATGATTTAAAGAACCCGTTGAACTCATAATTAACAAGGACTCAGATATATAACTACCTATTAATGGGTAACCAACGTTAACTAAATTAAAAAGTAAAAAAAAGAACGTAAATATTGGTCTCAAAGAAACAATACCACTAATATAATTTAAATTTTTATTTTTATCTTTATCATAAAGATATCCTATGCAACAAAATAGACCAGCAGAACAAAAAGAATGAAGTGCACCCATTAAAAAAGCACTGTCCATACTTGATTTAGATGGACTTGCAAGTAAACATAACATGATACTCATGTGTATGATTGAAGTATATGCAATCGCTCTTTTTAAATCAGTCTGTGAAAGTAGTGAAAAAACATATATCAACGCTGAGACTAATCCTATTATTCATATTACTGATCTATAATTAAAATATCATTCACTAAAAGAAGGTATAATTATTTTATAAAAACCAAATGGTGCTACTTTTAATAATACAGCAGCAAGTAATACTGAAGCTTCTGTGGAAGCTTCAACATGAGCTTCAGGAAGTCAAGAAGCTAAAGGAAAAACTGGAAACTTTATTAAAAATGAAAAAGTGAATAAAAAGAATGCTACTTTTAAGGAATGATTATTAAATAAAATTGCTTCTGAATCTAAAGAAAATGAAAAACTATTTAAATTGTAGAATAAGTTAAATAAGTAGTTAAATTCATTAACTTTAAGAACTGAAAATTCATAATCAGATAATACGAATGTGTTATTAATTTGATATAATATACTAATGGATCAGAGCATACCAATTGATCCTATTAAGGTAAAAAAAGTCAAGTAAAATCCTGCATGTCATCTTCTACTACGTAAAGCAGCTTCTCCAATTCAGAGAATAAAAGGTAATAATGTGGTTTCAAAAGCTATATAAAAAACAATAGCATTATCTGTCAAGAATAAAAAAGTTAGAGCTAAATGAATAATAAATAGATATATAATTCATCATCCATATGATTTATTTGAATAAACGATAACTCAATTAAAACCAAATATTAAATTTTTATCCTTACCAAATGCAAAACTATTATACATTGACTTAGAAAAAAGAATAAGCTGACAAAACAAAATTATAAAACTAGATATATATAATCAGGATATACCCATAGTATCAAATTTAAATAGTCCAGATCAGTTCTCAAAAAAATAAGTATTAACTATATCAAAATCTTTTTTATTTAGATTAATACTAATTAATAAAATAGTATGCACAATAAACAATAGTGCACTATAAACTAAAAAAATTGATGGTTTGGTTTTTTTTAATCATGAAAAATGTTCCATATTTTAGTGAAACTAATGATATAAATTATATATTAATCAAATAATAAACAGATGAAAATTATATTTGTTACAAAGTACTTACTAAAAAAAAAATTAAGATAAAAAGAGAAATTACAATAAGTCCTAAATAATGATACAATAAAAATGTATGTCTATTTATTTTCATATGTAATAAATTATACATAGTATTATATATACCATAACCACCTATTTGTTCTAATAATCCTTTTTCAACAATTCTATAAAAAAAGTTATAGCTACTGCTATATGTAGATAATACTAAAGGAACTATAATTAGTCTGTTTATATAAATATATTTATGTACTAGACTACTAAAGAATCCAAAAAAAACAGTGCTTTTTAACAACAATCTATACAAATAATATCTAGTTTCTTTTAAAAAAAAAGATCGAAAAAAAAAAATACAAAATAAGTAATAAAATGTTCAAAGTGGTACAATTCATTGAGTATGTATCCACTGAGATTCGGATAAAAAAGTATTATAAACAAAATACTCACGAATTGGTATATTTAATTCATTTAACGTTCAAGTAATATGTAAAAGTGATGAATAATCTTGTGTTATGTTATTATGATTTAAATCAATAATGGTAAAAAAGGATAATGGACTTATACTATTATTATTATAAAAGGTATTGCGACCTTCAACCAAAAATGAATTGTTTCAAAAGTCAGTTCCTATACCAATCATAGCATCATTTAATAAAAAACCGCTGTATATACTTAAAATAGATAAACAAAAAAGTGGTAAAACGATAAATAGTTCACTGTAGGAAAAACCTGTTAAAATCTGTTTAAATCCATTATATTTACCAAAAAAAATTTCAGATAGAACTTTAAAACTATACAAAATTGTAAGAATTAATGTAGTATATGAAAATATAGATGCTAATGTAACTATCGAACCGTAATTATTTTCCAAAGAAAACTGTAAATTCATCAATGTCAATTCCTCTAAAAGTTTTTCCTTAGAATAAAACCCGGAAAAAAATGGAAAACCTATTAATGCTAAAGACCCAACACTACTGGTGATATAAGAAAAATGAGTAATCTTTAAAAGTCCTCCCATTTTTCTCGTATCTTGTTCATTAACTAAAAGATGAATAATGTAACCTGCAGTTAAAAATAGCAATGCTTTAAAAAAAGCATGTATAAATAAATGAAAAATAACAAAATGATATCCTTTATAACCACAACCCATAAACATGTATCCTAGTTGACTACATGTAGAGTAAGCAACGATTTTTTTAATATCAACTTGTACTAGTCCAATAGATGCCGCAAATAGAGTAGTTATTGAACCTAAAATTAATATAACAACTAAAGAGGTTGGAGTAAATTTTAATAAAAATGAAACTCTGAGTATTAAATATATACCTGCTGTAACCATGGTAGCTGCATGTATTAGAGAAGAAACAGGTGTAGGTCCTTCCATAGCTTCTGGAAGTCAAATATGTAAACCTAGTTGAGCAGATTTACCTACACATGCAATAATAAAAAATAATGTTGAAAAAGAAACTAAATCGAGTAGAGACTCTTCCATTATAATATAAGATGTAGTAATATTATTTAATGATAATCAATCTTGTATGACATACATATAATATGAAATATTATTAATTATTAATAATTCAGTACTTTTTGAAAAAGATTGTACAAGACCAATAGCAACTAGAAAAGATAAATCTCCTATCTTATTAATTGTTACAGCTAAAATAGACGATTTGTTCGCTTGTATTCGAAAGTATCAAAAATTGATTAACAAATAGGAACAGATACCAACACCTTCTCATCCTACAAACATTAGAAATAAATTATTAGAACAAACTAATATTAGCATAAAAAATGTAAACATTGCTAGATATGAAAAAAAGCGTGGTTTATGCGGATCAAAATACATATATTCAACTGAATAAATCTGTGCAAACAAGGAAATAGTTGTAATAACAACTAGCATTGAAGAAGTCAGTTGATCTATTTTTATACCATATTCTATATTAATTAATTCAGTACTAAACCAACTTCCAATGCTGTAATCTATTAAAAAAGGTGATTTGAAATTTTCAATAAAAAAAAATAAAGAAAGTAATAACATAAATATTGAATTAGTACATATAAAAGCTATAGATCCCATAGATCCTAATTTATGCCCAAAAAAAAGAACTATAAAAAAAGAACTAAATGAAATTGAAAAAAGTAATCAACTAAAAAAACTATGTAAAAAAAATAGGTCTGTCATTTTCTTTTAAATTATTATAATATATAACAGAAATTATCAATTCTGTATATCTTAAAAAATCATTATAAATTAAAAAAATTTGTATCGATGCTACGATATAAATTAATATTATTTAAAGTAGAAGATATTCTTGAATATAAATTATTATTGTAAAAGGATTTAATTGTCGGTATATAATTAATATTTTTAATCCAAAAATTTTCTTTCATAGTATTGTTTAATAAAAAAAATGTTTTTTCAACTAGACCAGATTTTTTATATGAAGGAATAAATCACAACATCAAGGATTTTTGATGTTCTAGATTCATAAATGAATTATTTTTTACAGATGAATTGCAATCATATAAAGAAAGCATTACTGTATAAATAATATTACTATTTTTTATAGAAGAACCGGGAGATGTAACGGATGGATATGCTCTTTGAATACGAGATTCACAATTCATATATAGGCGGATAGAACCTTCGGTAAAATTAGTACTTGGTAAAAATAAGTTGTATTTAATAATATTTTCACTAAAATTATTACCTTGATATACTCGAAAAATACTTGAAGTTTCTAAATTCCAATTTAATAACTGATCAAATTCTATAAAATAAAAAATTGAAGGTATTCTTTTTTTAAAATCATTTATTAAGATTTTAGTAGGACTTTGTAGATTTAATTCAAATGTGTTAATATCTCCACTATTTAAACATATCAAATTAGTGGAAATCTTAAAGAAAGAACTAGGAATAGTATTGTTAAATGAATAAGCATTTTTAAAATCGGATCGAGAAAATATAGATAATTTTTTTGAGTTCTTTATAAAAAAAGTTATATGATTTTTAGCATATAGCACAGACAGCAGTGATTTGGTTGATAATCCAATTTGATTAGAATTAATATTTGAATTTATACAAGCACCGATATAATATATTATATTTTTTACAAAAGAATTAGAATGGGTTGATTTTTTTATTTTTAAATTAATTATAGGAGATTCTATCTTTAAATCTAATCCTAATATTAAAGTCATAGTATTGAATTCAATCTCATTTATTTTAGTATCCATAATATATGAGTGTCTAGTATTAACATTATTTCAATTAGTATTGTTAATATTAATAATATTATATTGCAAACTGAATTGCTTTATAAAAAAAATCGATTCTAGATCTAGCATATTACCTGAAAATATTGAAAAATGATTAAAAAAATTTGGTTTTTTTTTAGAAAGAACAACAATATTATTAATAAAGAAAGCAATACCAAATTTTCAGCTAACAGGTAAAAGTTTATTATTTAATTGATTTTTTATATAAGGTATTAATAAACGTTGTTTTTTAAAAGCATCATATACAAATCTAATTTGATCCGTTATCCAACTTTCATTAATATTATCATTTCTTTTGGGTAGTATACGCAGTATCTCATTACCACGTGTTTGTATAATAATATTAGAACCACAACTATCAAAAATGTCTAAACTCTCAGTACCAATAAGCTCTCACGAACGTGCTCGAAAAGCATACGGTTTTGATGTAAGTGCACCAACTGGACATAAATCTATGATATTACCAGAAAGCTCTGATTTAAGTATATGATTATTGTATAAACCTATTTCAGTATTACCACCTCTTCCTAAAGTACCAATTGTTGCACCCATACTATATTCTTCAATAAATCGAACACATTTAGTACAGTGTATACATCTAGTCATTATTGTTTTAATAAAAGGACCAAAATTTTTATCTAGTACAGATCTTTTAATTTCTTTGAATCTTCCACGATCGCTTCCGTAAATTAATGTTTGATCTTGTAAGTCACATTCTCCTCCTTGATCACATATAGGACAATCCAATGGATGGTTAATTAATAAGAATTCTATAATATGTTCACGAATTTGTTTTATTAGTGTACTATTTGTTAGAACAACCATATTATTAACTACTTTAGTAGAACATGCAACAACAGGTTTAGGAGAATTATTAACCTCAACTAAACACATTCTACAATTACCTGCAATAGATAATTTCTCATGAAAACAGAAACGAGGAATCATAATAGAAAGAAGTTCACATCGTTGTATTAAAGTATAAACGTCTGTACTAACAGAATATGTTTTGGAATTAATTTTTAATGAAATATTGCTCATATCAAAATTGTCTTTATAATAAATAAGTTAAATTAAATCTATCGGTTTAAACGTCTACGACTTATACGTTTTATATCTTTACGTGTTATATGTTTTTTTTTTAATCGACAACCATTGTGAGGTATTTGCTTAAATAGTTGAAGGGTTTCGAAAAAAATTGGACAATTGACAATCTGTTTTAAACGTTTTACACTATGTTCATATTTTATAATATCTTCATTATTTACAGTAATGGAACCATCGGTTTTTCGTAATAAATTTTTTTGACGTTTAATATATCATTTATGTTCTTTATAAAGATTTCGAAAAGCTTTACGTATAATACGTATAATATGTCAAACTCATCTATATCTACACTTTATTTTAATTGTAAATTTAAAAGATCTAGTTGTAACTTTATTTAAACAAGACCAAAATACCGAAAGAATCAACATAGAAAAACTAATACCTAATTGAAATTTTTCAAAACGAACTCTTCCTTTTCGTTTGTCAGAAAGTTGCCCAGCAGTAATAGTTGTCAAAGGAATAAATGTAGAGGCTAGTTGATTTTTAACGGACTTAGAACTTAACTTTATATTATGATTTCCAAACATACGTCAATTTGGATGACTATTTGAAGTGGGAAGAATAAAAAAATTAAATTTGGTTATTTTTAATACTAATGTTAAATAATATATTTTATTCGAAAAAAAAGCATCTAAAATATTATTATTACTTAAGAAAGCTGATTTTTTAAATTTTAAAAAAAAAAGTTCTTTTAATTTATAACGAACTATAGAATAGTTAAATGTATTTAGTGGATTAAAAAAAATATATGAAGTAGTAAAAGGTTTACTTAATTGATTTTTGCGTTGCTTTATGCTTGATGCTAGGATTATCCTTTTAAGTATGGTATTGTATAAATGATTTTTAAAAAAAAACCATTTATATTTAGTTAAAAAAATAAGATTCATATTATTAATAATATTTTTTAAAAATATATAAATATCTCTTACGGGATTCGAACCCATGTATTTGCTCTGAAAAAGCAATGTCCTTAACCACTAGA
>Ga0210039_1002357_pt1 | contig 15726 bp, 13 predicted proteins | sample CryGeyCG2114_250_3_FD_185460 | JGI IMG/M metagenome (GOLD analysis project Ga0210039, IMG submission 185460) | Groundwater microbial communities from aquifer - Crystal Geyser CG17_big_fil_post_rev_8/21/14_2.50 (SPAdes) (version 2) | ecosystem: Environmental > Aquatic > Deep subsurface >...
TGGTCTCCACTTTCGGCAAGTTCGCCGACACGGGAGAGTATGTTTTCTTCGCGGCGGATTACCGTCACCGCAACTACAACCTCATCAAGAACGTCACCGACAGCCAATCCTACGTCGCTAACTTCGCACTGACCGATTATCCCATCACCGAAGCGGACATTCTGCACCGAGGACAAGAAGCCTGGGACGCGGCGCTGAACACGGTCAACATCGGCAAGTACAACCTGGGCTGGGCTTCGATTGGAATCTGCACCCACGCCTTTTACGAGGCCATCCATCACGCGGCGAATCGTCACTTGTACGGGATGGCGGTCACCGACTTCCCGCACGTCCGCGGCATGTTCACGGACGCGTACACGCGTCTCGTGGCGATGAAACTCTTCGCCCTGCGCGCCGCGGACTACATGCGCGCTGCCTCGCCCAATGACCGCCGCTACCTGCTCTACAACCCGACCGTCAAGATGAAGGTCACCACGCAGGGCGAGGAAGTCATCAATCTGCTGTGGGATGTGATCGCCGCCAAGGGTTTCGAGAAGGACATGTACTTCGAGATGGCCGCGCGCGACATCCGCGCCCTGCCAAAACTGGAAGGCACCGTCCACGTCAATATTGCGCTGATCGTCAAATTCATGGCGAATTATTTCTTCATGCCTGGTGAGTATCCGCCCGTGCTCACCCGCAGTGAAGCCGTCAACGATGACTTCCTCTTCAATCAGGGGCCCGCCAAAGGCCTCGGCAAAATCCAATTCCACGATTACAACCTGGCCTACGGACTGTACGACCTGCCCAACATCCGCCTCTTCCGCGAGCAGATCGAGACGCTGAAAACCTTCCTCGGGACCGCGACCCCGAACGAGGTCCAGCAAAAAGACACGGACTTCCTGCTCGCTTTGGGCGAACTGTTTACGCTGGTCGTCTACGGTCAGTTGATCCTCGAGAACGCGCGTCTCTATCAAGTGGATGACGATACCGTTGACCAAATCTTCGATTTTATGGTGCGCGACTTCTCCAAGTACGCGCTTCAACTTTACAGCAAACCCAGCGCCACCTCCCAGCAAATGGACTTGTGCTTGAAGATGATCCGCAAACCTGTTGTAGATGCGGCCCGTTTCGGGCGCGTCTGGCATGATACGGTCTATGCCTTGCGGGACGCGTACGAGATGAAGCCGTAACGCTTCCGACGCGCTCTCCTCGTTATGACCAGCGATGATGAGAAGAAGATCATCAAGTCCTTCCCCCTCGGCGGGACTGCCGCATTCCCGAAAATCTCGTTTTGAGATATACTCCTTCCATGCGCATCATTTCCCGCAAAGCCCTGCGCCTGTTTTGGGAAGGTCATCCCGAAAGCAAGACGGCCTTGGCGCGCTGGTTCAAGGTGATGGCAACCACGGAGTTCCGAAATTTTGCCGAACTCCGCGTCACATTTCCAACCGCCGACAAAGTGGACCAATGGATCGTCTTCAACATCGGCGGCAACAAATATCGGTTGATCGCTTCGATCCATTTTAATCGCGGCAAGGTGTATATCCGCCATGTCCTAACCCATCTTGAGTATGACAAAGGAGCATGGAAACGATGAGCGTCCTTACAAAAGATATCCAAACACATTGGACTTACGTTCAACCTATTCTATCCATTCGCAATGAACGCGAGTACGACTTGGCCGTTGAGCGATTGAATGAATTGCTGGACGAAGTCGGCGGTAATGAGAAGCATCCCCTCTATGGACTCCTTGACACGCTCGGCACCCTGATCCACGCGTACGAAGAGGAGCATGATCCCATCCCAGACAGCAGTGGAGTGGATGTGTTATGCCTCCTGTTGGAGGAGCATGGATTGAAGCAATCCGACCTTCCAGAGATCGGATCGCAAGGTGTCGTTTCAGAAATCCTGAACGGCAAGCGTGATCTGAACATCCGGCAGATGCGCGAACTCGCAAAGCGCTTCCACGTCTCGCCTGCAGTGTTCCTGCCCCTTGCGTAATTTGCAACACGAGCATTGACAACGAACTGCAACCGCATAGAATCAAATCAGCCCCCTCGGAGATAGCATCTCCGAGCCGACGCCCACCGAAAGGTGGGTCGTCTCTTTAATACGGGAAATGGCGATAAAATACAGCCATGTAGATTCTGAAGAACAAAGGAACTGCCCATGACCTTCCCGAAATCATCCAACACCCCTCATCACTTCCTCGCCCAACTCGCTGGAAACTGGAGAGGCACATCCAAACTCTGGCTCGAACCCGATAAATTGGCGGACGAATCCCCCGTGGTCGGGACGATTCAACTTCTGCTCGAGGGTCGCTTCGCACTATATCTTTATCAGGGCGCCATCGAAGGCGAGCCGCAACATGGAATATTCACGTTTGGCTACAACACAACCCTGGAGCAATTCGAAGCCAGTTGGGTGGACAGTTTCCACAACAACACAGCCATTATGTTTTGCACGGGCGATGCCAGGGAAAAAGGATTTTTCGTTCTCGGAAGTTATCCCGACCCCACCGGCGGACCCGATTGGGGCTGGCGCACAGAAATCGAACTGTTTGATGCGGATCACTTAACCATCATCGCCTACAACATCAGTCCAGAAGGCAGTGAAGCCAAAGCCACCGAAGCCAAATTGACGCGAGTAAGGAAATAAGATGCACTCCCGACGCGCGCTCCTCTACATGCCCGGTGACGATTGGAAGAAGATCACCAAATCCCTGACTTTGGGTGTTGACTGCATTTGCATGGACATGGAAGACGGCGTGGCCGTCAACCGCAAGGCCGAGGCGCGCGCCACGATTGCCAAAGCCTTGCAGGAACTTGACTTCGGCAAATCCGAAAAACTGGCGCGCATCAATTCGGTGGGATCAGGCTGGGAAAAAGATGATATCGCCGCCGTTCTACCGCATCATCCCGACGGGATTGTGATTCCCAAGATCGAATCGCTCGGCCAAATCAAATGGGGAAGCGAAATCATCGAAGCCGCCGAGTTGAGATATGGATGGCCGATCAATTCAGTCCGCATGTTGGTGGGGGTGGAAACCGCCAAAGGGATTTTGAATCTTCGGGAGATCGCCTCCCATCCGCGGCTGGACGGGATCATCTTCGGCGGCGAGGACTTCGCCGCCAGCGTTGGCGCGACCCGCTCGAGGGACGCGACCGAACTGCTGTACGCGCGGCAGGCCGTGGTCGTCGCGTGCGCGGCGTTTGGTTTGCAGGCGATTGACATCGTCACGATTGATTTTAAAAATTTGGAAGTCGTCCGCGCCGAAGCGGAGTTCGGCGCGCGGCTGGGATATTCGGGCAAGCAGATCATCCACCCCGCGCAGGTCGAGCCAGTCCAGTCCGCATTCACACCGAACGATGAAGCAATTGCATACGCAAAGCGGATCGTCGAGTCGTTCGAAGCCAGTCAAAAAGAAGGCAGGGGCGCGTTCGCTTTGGATGGCAAGATGATTGACATGCCGCTGCTCAAGAACGCGCGGAAAGTTTTGGAAAGAGCACGCGCGGCGGGAAGACTATAATCGAACCGTAGGACAGGTTTCCAACCTGTCTCTCCGAGATCGTCGCCCTGTCCAATTTTCATGAAAGGATGGAAGAAATGCCAAAACTAATATCGGAAGGGGTTTGTAATTTTTGCGGCGAGACGTTCAGCAAGTCCGTCATCACGCGTCACATCAAAGCCTGCCGCGCAGAAAAGGTTGTCCTGAAAGCGGGGGGAAAGAAGCAAAAAACGTTCTGGCTGATGGCGGAAGGGACAGGACTCCCGGAATACTGGCTCCACTTCGAAATCCCGACCTCGACCACCCTGGCGTACGTGGATCAATTCCTCAGGGATATCTGGCTGGAATGTTGCGGACATTTGAGCGCCTTCACCATTGACGGCATCCGCTACGAACTGGATACCGGCATGGTGGACTCCATGTGGAAGGATTTTTTTGGCCCTCCCGTCCCAACGAAGAGTATGAAGGCGCGCCTGGATTCTGTTTTGAAACCCGGCCTGAAATTCCGCCACGAATACGATTTTGGCACCACCACCCACCTGACGCTCAAAGTCATTGCGGAAGGGGAAATGCCGGGACGCTCGAAAGATTTATTCCTTCTGGCGCGCAACAACCCGCTGAACATTCCCTGCCACAAATGCAAAAAACCCGCCACGCATGTCTGCGCCCAGTGCATCTATGAAGGGCCGCAAGCCTGGCTGTGCGAGGACCACATGTACCGGCACAAATGCGGCCCGGATATGTTCCTGCCGGCGGTCAACTCGCCGCGCGTGGGGATGTGCGGCTACACCGGCGGCGCGGACTGGTAACGAACAGAAGCAGGAGCGCGGACTTTAGTCCGCAAGGTTGGCGGACTAAAGTCCGCGCTCCTATCCGCGCTCCTATCCGCGCTCCTGTCCGCGCTCCTGATGGCTCAACGAATATCATCCATGGAATGGTCAACCTCCCCTCACCGTCCTCCGCATCTCTACGTGGATGACACGTGGTATTTTGTCACTGCGGCCACAGTCGGCAAGGCGCATATCCTTTCGACAGATGAACATTTCAATTTATGGTTGGCGACATTCAAAGAGTTGATCGCGGAATTCAAGGCGAAACTGACCGCGTGGGTCGCGCTCCCGAATCATACTCATTTTCTCTTCCTGCCCCAACATGGACGCGATCTCGGCGGTTTCATGAAACGTCTCAACGGGCGCACATCCTACGAGTTGAATGGTCTCGACGACGCACGAGGGCGGACGGTCTGGTATAGTTACTGGGATACTTGCGTCAATAACGAGCGCGGCTTTTGGACGCGCTTCAATTACATCCACTACAACCCCGTCAAACATGGGTACGTTCAGAAGCCGGAAGATTGGCAATTCTCCAGTTACCGTTATTATCTCCGCGGCGAGGGAGAAGTTTGGCTGGGGAACTGCCTCAACGATTTTCCGATTTCAGATTTGTTCGAGGATGATAAGTTTTAGGGCTGTATTTTCAGGAGCGCGGACTTCAGTCCGCTGGTCTGGAGAAGCGGACTAAAGTCCGCGCTCCTTCTTTTCGTCCGCGCTCTTCTTTTCATCACAGGTGACCATGACTGGTATCCAAGTTCTCCCCGTTCGCAACAAGCGCGAAAAGAAGACCTTCCTCACCTTTCCCTGGCGCATCTACAGAGGCGATCCTCTGTGGGTTCCGCCCTTGCTCGCGGAACGCGCCAAAAATACCGACCCGGCGCGCGGCCTGTTTTTCAAGGATGGCCGCGCCGAGTTCTTCCTCGCCTGGAAGGACGGGAAGCCTGCCGGCACGGTCTGCGTGGCGGAGGATTTCAACAACACGCGCAGTCTCGGTCATGCCGAGTGCATGTTCGGCTTCTTCGAGTGCGTGGACGATTACGCCGTAGCCGATGCGCTCTTCACGAAAGCCGAGGAGTGGGCGCGCGCCAACCAGATGACCGCCATCTACGGCCCGTACAATCTGGACCGCGAGGATTGCCGCGGTTTGCTGATCGAGGGCCGCGACCGTCCGCCCGCGCTTTTGTGCGGACACCAGCCCGCGTATTATCAAGGCTTCTTCGAGCGTTTTGGGTTGACCAAGTTCGGCGAGGACGGCTTGGCTTACGCGATTGACGTTGACTTGGAGAATCCCAAAGTCCAGCGCGTGTTGCGGCTGGCGGAAAAAGTCCGCCAGCGCAGTCCAAACTTCCGCGTGCGCGGCGCGAACTTCAAAGACATAGACGCCGAGATTGACCGCATTGTCGAACTGCAAAACCGCGGCCTGGCGCATTTTGCGGACTCGCCGGGCTTCCTCCCCTACACGCGCACCGACATCGAAACGATGATCAATCCACTGCTCGATCTCGTTGACCCCGAGCTGGTCCTGTTCGCCGAAGTGGACGGCCAGCCCGCGGGCTTCTTCCCCGGCGTGCCAAATTTCAACGAGGCGCTCATCCATCTCAACGGCCTGCGCTATCCGTGGGACTATCTGCGCGCGCTCATCCATCGAAACAAAAAGCCGAAGCGCCTGTCCATCAAAAGCATCGTCGTCCCGCCCGAATATTGGGACACGGGCGTGGCCATCCTGATGTTCGCCGAGATGGCGAAGCGCGCCGCGGCGCGCGGCTACCAATGGGCGGACCTGTCCCTCACCGGCGAGCAGAATCCCGACACGTGGCCGCTGGCGCATCACATGGACGCGCAGATCTACAAGCGTTATCGTTTTTATCGCAAAGAGATTTCGTAAAGCGAGATATTATCTCGCTCTACAGGAGGATGACATGGGCAGACTCACCGGCAAGACAGCCATCATTACCGGAGCGACGTCGGGGATTGGAAAGGCCGCGTCGCTTCTTTTCGCGGACGAGGGGGCGGGTCTCGTTATAACGGGGCGACGCGTCGGGTTGGGGACGCGCGTCGAAGCGGAATGCCGAGCGAGGGGCGCGCGCTGCGTCTTCATCGCCGCGGATCACACGCGGGCGGAGGATTGTCAAAATGCCGTGGACGCGGCCCTGCGCGAGTTTGGTCAAATTGATATCCTGTTCAACAACGCGGGCATCGTCACCAGCGGGACGGCCGAGACGACGGAGGAGTCCGTTTGGCGCGAGACGATGGAACTCAACGTGACGGCGGTGTGGCGCATGAGCAAGCTGGTGTTGCCGCACATGAAAAAACAGGGACGCGGCGTGATCGTCAACAACGGCTCGGACTGGTCGGTGGTGGCGGGACGGGACGCGTTCCCGTACGTGGTGAGCAAGGGCGCGGTGGGGCTGATGACGAAGGCGATGGCGCTCGATTTCGCGCGGGACGGAATCCGCGTGAACGCCGTCTGCCCCGGCGATACGTTCGTGGACCGCTGGCTTGAGAAAGGTTACTTCGAGCAGTCCGACCCGGTGACGCTGGAGGAGGCGATCAAGGAGTCAAGCGCGTATATCCCGATGGGACGCTTCGGCCAACCCGAAGAGATCGCGCGGGCGGTGTTGTTTTTGGCGTCGGATGATTCGTCGTTCGTCACGGGTCATCTGTTGCTGGTGGATGGGGGGAATACGGCGCAGTGAGGGAGGTGCTATAATTCGGCTATCATAAGCCGTTGGACAGATGCGGGCGCTTTGTCCACTTCCGCCGCATCAATCCTTATTTCGTTGGGCGGCCTGTCGTAAAATCAAAACTGATTGACTGATTGAATTGAATGGTCATGCAAAAAACAGGAAACTCAGACAACAATCAAGCAAAATTGCGTCGCATCTTTAGTTGGATGGGGGCAATCTGTTTGTTGTTGATCATTCCAATCAAGGTCATCCGTTGGGCAGGAGGAAATATTGCGGCTAGTATTTTCATAGGAATTGCCCCTAGCATTCTCGGACCTGCTGGATTGTTGTTCTTGCTTCTTTCCAGTTCAGGCAATTTGTCGAAGATGACTCTACCTCAACTAACTCTTTTGGTCACAGGTGTGGCACTTGGACTGGAATTTGCGCAGCTCATTCCGAGACCCGGGATCCTAGAAAAAATAAAATACACTTTTGATTGGCTCGACGTGTGGTCAAGCCTTGGGGGTGTGGTAATCGGATATCTGGTAGCGCGCTGTCTCAGAAGTCATTCAAGATGGTCGAATAATGACACGTAATTTGGTCGGATTATCTGAAGTGTGAAAATATTTGTGCTGGCCTCTTGTTCTAGGATGCGGCCGCCCAACACCGGCTCCAACGGACAGCGGCTCCGCCGCTCGCGCGCAGGCGCGTTTTGCCAGAAATGGCACCATGATGAGAAAGAGTCTCGCCGGTCTCGCCGCTGCCGCTGAACCAAATCGTTAATCACAACCATGACCTATCCCATCCTCGAACACGACCCATCCCGCGAGGCTCTCACCGAGCCATCGAAAATCATCCAGCCGCGCGACGTGCCTGAACATGCGGTTATCAGGACACCCAAATATGGTTAACATTTCATCGAATCCCCAGCTGCTGCAGAATGGCCGCCAGCAACACGCGAAGGCAAGTTTTAGGCGACCATTTTTTCTGCCGTGGTTGATGCTGGCGTTTCTGTTCATGGGCCAGGCGGCGGCTCCGTTGACGTCTCTCCCACAGACGCCGTATTCGCTGCTGCGGCTCCAGCCCGACGGCCAGTCGTTGGCGCTTATCCCGGACCCCGCCGTGCAGGGTATGATCAACCAGGTACAGAGCAGCACGTTGTATAACTACGTTGCCGGGTTGAGCGGGGAACAATCCGTGACCATCGGCGGCGCCCTGTTTACCCTGGTTACCCGTTCCACCAATGCCGCGGCCTATATCGAAAAGGCCACCCAGTACGCCTACGAACACTTCCAATCCCTGGGGCTGGCAGTGAGTTATCACACATGGCAATATTCGAGCGGCCAGCGGCGCAACGTGGCCGCCGAGCAGCCAGGGTCGGACCCGAATTGCCTGTACCTGCTTACGGCGCACCTGGATGACACCTCCCCCACACCCAATTCGCAGGCGCCGGGCGCGGACGATAATGCCAGCGGCGCGACCGGCGTGCTGGTCGCGGCGGATATTCTCAGCCGCTACCAGTTCACCTGCACGCTGCGGTATGTGCTTTTTACCGGGGAAGAGCAAGGCCTGCTCGGCAGCGAGGCGTACGCCCAGGACGCGGCGGCGAGCGGCGACCCTATCCTGGGCGTGCTAAACCTGGATATGATCGCTTACAACACTCCCGGCTCGCCGGCGACTATTGAAATGGATATCCGATCGGGACAGGCCGGCGATCAAGACCGGGTGTTGACCAACATGGTGAGCGATGTCATCCAGGCTTACCAGCTCAACCTGACCGCCCTGGTTTATGCATCGAGCGATTCCAGAAGCGATCAATACTCCTTTTGGATGAAAGGTTTCCCGGCTGTCGAAGTGATCGAGGATTGGGACGATCACACACCTGATTACCACACAACAAACGACAGGGTAGGCACGCTGAACATGCCCTATTTCACCGCTTACGTCAAAGCCATGGTTGGGGCGATGGCTCACCTGGGCAAAGTTGCGCCCAGCATACCCATGCCATTTCACAGTTATCTCCCGCTGGTGAAACGGTAACCAACCGCGGCTCCAGAACCCAGTCCCGCTGCGACGCTCGGTTCCCTGCCCGGCGCGGCCATCGAGAAAAAGAGGGCAACTGAATTATGGGATGATCTCCAGCGGGGCATTTTGAGCAACGCTGCCAACCTGAACGATGATACGCAGTTGGCCTTCCTGTCGCGCTGGTTTTGTATTCTCTAAGGCTTCTCTAACATCCCATCCCTAAACCATGATGATACAATCGCCTCAAATCATTGAGGTAGTATGTCAGATTATATTTCCCTAAACCCACATACACAATTGGAACAGGTAATTGCGTATGACTTACAAACCGCGCTGGAGAAGCGCGGTTTCTCTGTATTTCACAACGGTGCAAGTAATAGTCATGCGCCTGGAGGAAAGCCGGATATTGTCGTATTTAACAAAGACTATGTATTGATTGTTGAAGTAACAAAATCAAAAAGCGCGGCGCAGGATCGGGAATTTCAGTCCATTCGCAGTCATTTGAAAAAGGTAAAAGTAGAAAATCCAGAAAAACAATGCTTCTGTGTTTTTGTGTCTCCAAAAACATCCAACAGGACATTTGATAGCATCTACGATCATAACCAGCAAAGAGATAGTGAAGGGAAAAAGGATATGAAAATCATACCTCTTTCCTTTAACTCTTTTGAAGTTTGGGTAACGCGTCTCATTGAAAATGCTGGCGATCAATACCCAGTGATGGACTTCATAAAAATTGCAGAACAACACAATAAATTTATTGACGACTTTAACGTTTTCAAAATTCTTGCGCACTCTGTTTTCCCAACTGATACCGAATTGTTCGGAGTCATCAAACAATTGGAACTGGAACAAGATAACAAGAAACCTGAGTCGCTTGCCAGGGACCTAATTTTGTTTGAAGACTACGTTCGCAAACATGGAATTTCCGAATCTAATGATGAAACAGTCCTGCACGCGTGGTTTGCGCTATTCACAAACCGCTACATGCGTAGTTTTCATAGTGTTTCCAAAGCAACGGGACTATCCAGAGCGCAATACGATTTTCTGACAGAACTATATCATGAAGGGGAATGTGCCATTTCTCACATCAGCGAACGCTTCGACATCTCCAACGCGGCCGCCAGCCAATTGGTGGAGAAACTCGTCCATGCGGGTTATCTCGAGCGCGCGGAGGATCCGTCCGACCGGCGCGCCAAACTGTTGAAACTCTCCCCCAGCGGCGCGAAACTTGTGGAGGAGGGGATCAACGAGCGTTATCGCTGGATGGACGAGCTGACGAAGAACCTGTCCGCGGAGGAACGCGCGAAGGTGGCGGAAGCGTTAAACATCCTCACGGAAGCCGCGCGAAAAGTAGATACGTAAACACGTACACACGTAAACAAGTACACACGTACACACGTCACCTGTGTACCTGTCTACCTGTGTACCTGTCTACCTGTGTACCTGTCTACCTGTGTACCTGTCTACCTGTCTACCTGTATACTACACCCCGGAGTTCCCATGTCCCGTATTCTCAAATATCTTAAACCGTTCACGTTCTTATTGATATTATCCATCGCCTTGTTGTTCGCGCAAGCCAACGCCGACCTGGCCCTGCCCGATTACATGTCGCGCATCGTCAACGTGGGCATTCAGCAAAGCGGCGTGGAAAGCCCCGCGCCGAATGCCATGCGCCAGGTCACGATGGAGCGCCTCGCGCTGTTCATGACCGCCGAGCAAAAAGCCGAGGCGCTGGCACAGTACCGGATGGTGGATTCGTCCTCCCCCGATTACGCCGCCACCTTGGATCTGTATCCCGCCCTGGCCGACGCGCCGATTTACGTTTTGCAGGCGACCGGCGCCGCGACTCTCGCCCGCCTGGAGGGGATTCTCGCCAAGCCCCTGCTGGTCGTCTTCGGGCTGGAGCAGGCGGCGCAAAACCCCGAACAGGCCGCCAGCATGTTCGGCGACCTGGGCGGCTTCGACCTCTCCAAACTGCCGCCGGGCATGGATTTGTTCACTGTGTTGGGGAGCCTGCCCGAAGCGCAACGCATGGACCTCGTCGCCTCGGTGGATGAGCGCTTTGCCTCCCTGGGCGGAGAAAAAGCCCTGCGTCAGGGCGCGGCCCGCGCGGTGGTCGCGGAGCACGAAGCGCTGGGCGCGGACGCGCAGCGTCTGCAGAACAACTATCTCTTCCGCGTCGGCGGGCAGATGCTGCTGATCGCCCTGATCTCGGCGGTGGCCACCATCCTGGTCGGACTGTTCAGCTCGCGCATCGCGGCCGGGCTGGCGCGCGACCTGCGCCGTTTCCTGTTCGAGAAAGTGATGCGCTTCTCCGGCGCGGAGTTCGAACATTTTTCCACCGCCTCGCTCATCACGCGCGCCACCAACGACATCACACAAGTCCAAAATGTGATGGGCATCCTGGTACGCATGGTTTTCTACGCGCCCATCATCGGCATCGGCGGCATTCTGCGCGCCATTGATAAAAGCCCCTCCATGTGGTGGACGATTGCGCTGGCGGTGGGCATTTTGCTGGCGATGATCATCATCGTCTTTACGATTGCCCTGCCCAAGTTCCGCATCATCCAATCGCTGGTGGATAAACTCAACCTGGTGGCGCGCGAAAACCTGGGCGGCATGATGGTGGTGCGTTCCTTCGACCGCGAGAAGCACGAGGAAGCCCGCTTCGACCGCGCCAACCAGGAGTTGACCGATACCAACCTGTTTGTCAACCGCCTGTTCGTGATTATGATGCCCTTTATGATGCTGATCATGAACGGCGCGACCATGCTCATCCTGTGGGTGGGAGCCAACCAGGTGGCGCTGGCGCAAATGGAAGTGGGCGACATGATGGCCTTCATGCAGTACGCCATGCAAATCGTCTTCGCCTTCCTGATGCTTTCGATGCTCTTCATCATGTTCCCGCGCGCGGATGTCTCCGCCAACCGCATCGCCGACGTGCTGGAAATGCCCATCAGTGTGCTGGACCCCGCCCAGCCAAAACATTTGCCCGAAGCCTTCCAGCCGACCATCGAGTTCCGGGACGTTTCCTTCCGCTACCCCGGCGCGGACGATGACGTGCTGCGCAACCTGACCTTCAAAATCGAAGCCGGGCAGACGGTGGGCATCATGGGGACGACCGGCTCCGGCAAATCCACGGTGGTCAATCTCATCCCGCGCTTCTTCGACGCGACCGGGGGCGCGATCCTGGTCAGCGGCGTGGACATTCGCGAGGCGCCGCTCAAGGAACTGCGCGACAAGATCGGCTACATCCCCCAGCGCAGTAACCTGTTCACCGGCAGCATCGCAAGCAACCTGCGTTATGCGGATGAAAACGCCGACGAGGAAACGCTCAACCTGGCGCTCAACATCGCGCAAGCCGACGACTTCGTGCAGGAACGCGCCGAAGGTTTGCAGGCGGATGTCTCGCAGGGCGGCGTGAACTACTCCGGCGGGCAGAAACAGCGCCTGAGCATCGCCCGCGCCCTCGTCAAGCGCGCCCCGCTTTACATCTTCGACGATAGTTTTTCCGCGCTGGATTACCGCACCGACGCCCGCCTGCGTCAGGCATTACTCAAGCAACTGCGGCACAGCACGGTGTTGATTGTCTCCCAGCGTATCGCCACCATCAAAAACGCCGACCAGATCTTAGTGCTGGATGAAGGCCGCCTGATCGGTGAAGGCACACACGAGGAATTGATGCAAACCAACGAAATTTACCGCGAGATCGCGCTCTCGCAATTGAAGCAGGAGGCGCTGGCATGAACGCGTCGCAAAACAACACTTCCAAACCCCAGTCCGCGCCGACGCCCCCGCGCGGACCCATGGGCGGCGGCCCGATGCGCGGCGGCCCGATGGGCGGCATGATGGGCGGCCCCGTCCAGAAAGCGCGCGATTTCAAAGGCACACTGCGTAAACTGGTTGCCTATCTCGCCCCGTATCGGCGCGTCATCGTGCTGGTGTTCATCCTGGCAATTGGCTCGACCGTCTTCTCCATCGTCGGCCCCAAAATTTTGGGCAACGCCACCACCGAACTGTTCAACGGCATCCTGGCGAAAATCGCCGGGACGGGCGATGTGCCGTTCGATGTCATCGGGCGCATCCTGCTGGCCGCGCTGGGGCTGTACGCGCTGTCCGCCGCCTTGAGTTACGGCCAGGGCTGGCTGATGACCGATGTCGCCATCAACGTCACCTACAAGTTACGCAAAGAGATGATGGAAAAGGTCAACCGCATGCCGTTCCGCTATTTCGACGGCACGCCGCACGGCGAGGTGCTTTCCCTGCTCACCAACGACGTGGACACCATCAACCAGACCCTCAACCAGAGCCTGACGCAAATCATCACCTCGCTGGTGACGGTGGTCGGTATCCTGGTGATGATGCTGACCATCTCCTGGCAGATGACGCTGGTCGCGCTGACGATTGTCCCCGTTTCGATGTTCATCGTGATGGTCATCGTTCGCCAATCCCAGCGTTTCTTCAAGGAACAGCAGGACTACCTCGGACACGTCAACGGCCACGTGGAGGAAATGTTCGGCGGGCATCTCATCGTCAAGGCCTTCAACGGCGAAGACAAGAGCATTGACAAGTTCGACGGCTACAACAAAACGTTGTACGGCTCGGCCTGGAAATCGCAGTTCTTCTCCAGCATTATGATGCCGGTCATGCGCCTGGTGGGCAATCTCGGCTACGTGGCGGTGGTGATTTTGGGCGGCTGGCTGACCATCCGCAAGGCGATCGAGATCGGCGATATTCAAGCCTTCATCCAGTACATCAACTCGTTCACCCAGCCCATCACCCAACTGGCGAACATCTCCAACGTTCTGCAAAGCACGGTGGCCGCGGCGGAGCGCGTCTTCGAGTTCCTCGAAAAGCCGGAAGAGACGCCCGAAACCGACTCCCCCGTCAGCCTGGCGCGCGTCGAGGGACACGTCGAATTCCGCGACGTGCATTTCGGCTATGAAGCCGATCAACCCGTCATCAAGGGCTTCTCCTCCGAAATCAAACCGGGGCAGAAGGTGGCGATTGTCGGGCCGACCGGCGCGGGCAAGACCACCATCGTCAAACTGCTGATGCGCTTCTACGACGTGGACAGCGGCGCGATCCTGATTGACGGGCATGACGTGCGACAAGTCACCCGCGCCGACCTGCGCGCCATGTTCGGCATGGTTTTGCAGGATACCTGGTTGTTCAACGGCACGATTCTGGATAACATCCGTTACGGGCGCGAGGACGCCACCGAAGAGGAAGTCATCGCCGCCGCGCAAGCCGCGCACGTGGACCACTTCATCCACACCCTGCCCGACGGCTATCACTCCGTGCTGAACGAGGAAGTGACCAACATCTCGCAGGGGCAAAAGCAATTGCTGACGATCGCGCGCGCCTTCCTGGCCGATTCGCCCATGCTGATTTTGGACGAAGCCACCAGCTCGGTGGATACGCACACCGAAATCCTGATCCAGAAGGCCATGGAAAAATTGATGCGCGGGCGCACCAGTTTCATCATCGCCCACCGTCTCTCCACCATCCAAAACGCGGATATGATCCTGGTCATGCGCGACGGCAATATCGTCGAGCAAGGCACGCACGACGAGCTGCTGGCAAAGGGCGGCTTCTACGCCGACCTGTACAACAGCCAGTTCGAGAAGGCGGAAGTGGAGGAACTCGAAGCGGTCAGTGTTTAGCGATTGGTAATTAGTAATTGGTAATTGGTGATTGGTAATTGGTAAGCCCCTCTCCAAATGGAAAGGGGCTTATCTTTCTCGACCAATGACCATTTGGGTGCGTTTCATTTCAGTTGAACCTTGTAGCGTGTAACGTGTTGCGTGTTCCGTAAACCTTCAAAACGGAACACGAAACACGCAACAGGACTTTTTCTCAACTCAGTTGAAACGCGCCCTTACCATTTACTTCAATTCGCGATCAGCGCCACCGTCACGCCTTCGCCGCCCTCGTTGGGCGCGCCCTCCTCGAACGACTTGACGTACGCGTGTCCGCGCAACGCCTCCCGCACCGCCGCGCGCAATTTCCCCGTTCCCTTGCCATGCACAATCCGCACGAACGGCAGTCCCGCGAGATACGCCTTTTCGAGATACCGCTCCAGCGCCTCGAGCGCCTCCTCCACCATCATGCCGCGCAGGCTGACTTCCAATCCGGGTGACGCGGTGGCGGGGGACGAGTGACGGGTGACGGGTGACTGATCACTGATCACTGATAACTGATCACTGATGACTGTGCGCTCCAGATCAACGAGACGCGCCCGCACGCGCAGACTCCCGACCTGCACCTCCGCATCCGACTCCCCCAAAGCGGTCACTACGCCTTCGGCATTCAACGTGCTGACGCGGACTCGTTCTCCCAGCCGCACTGATGACTGATCACTGATGACTGATGACTGAACACTTTTCCGCTCAACAGGCGCCGCCATCTTCTCCGCCATCGCCTCCACTTTTTGTTCCACGGATCTCAACGCGTCCAGCGGCTGGCGCGCATTCTTCAACTGTCCTCTCAGTGAGTCGAGATTGCGCTTAAGCACCGCCACTTCCAGTTCGCCCTCGGCGCGCGCTTTGGCTAAAACTTCGCGGCGCTCGTCTTCGATCTGCTCCAATCGTTTTTCGAGTTCGGCGTTGATGGCGTCCGTTTTCTGGCGCGCCTTGATGGCCTTCTCGCGTTCGCGCGAGGAGCGGTTGCGTTCCTTGCGGATGTCATCCAGCAGTTTGTCGGAGCGCAG
>Ga0210039_1002360_pt1 | contig 15714 bp, 13 predicted proteins | sample CryGeyCG2114_250_3_FD_185460 | JGI IMG/M metagenome (GOLD analysis project Ga0210039, IMG submission 185460) | Groundwater microbial communities from aquifer - Crystal Geyser CG17_big_fil_post_rev_8/21/14_2.50 (SPAdes) (version 2) | ecosystem: Environmental > Aquatic > Deep subsurface >...
CAAGTGTTTTCGCATTATTTATACGCTTTATAGTATTTACCATTTATGTAATATACGTTATGACGTATCTTTTAGCAAGATAGCTCCGTAGGCGGCGATCCAGTCACTCTGACCTTGCCTTTGCCTTCAACTTGCCCCTTGCCTTTGCATTTGCGCCTTTAACTTGAACCTTTCACCTTGAACCTGTTTCTAATTCCCCCCCTCACAATCACCTTCACCCCGCGCCAGATCACCCACAAATCCAGCATCAACAACCCGAACGAAGAGCGCTTCAAATACTGATCCACATACTCGTACTCGCACACCGGATTGCCACCCCTTGAGCCTTGAACCTTGAACCTTTCACCTTGCACCTGCCCTCAACGTTCGACTATCCGGCATCCACTCCGCCAAATAGGCAATCCAGTCATGCCTCTTCGCCCGCAGTCGTTGTAAGAAGTGCAGATTTCCTGTGCTCGCTCACACCTTATGCGCCACAGCCCCAATGACATCCAAATACCGATTAACGACAATCTTCTCATCAAACTCATGTTCCATTTTTAAACGCCCTGCCCGCCCCTTCAGCGCGCGTTCATCAGGGTGCATTTCTATCATCCGGATCAGTTTATCCGCCAAATCATCGGCATCGCCCACTCGGCAAAGCAATCCATTCACCCCATCATCCACTGCATCGCGACACCCGACCGCATCAGTTGTGACGATCGGCCTGCCTATGGCCGCTGCCTCTAACAAAGAACGAGGCACACCCTCGCGATAGGAAGGCAACACGACACAATCGGCAGCAACCAAGTACGGCTTCACATCGTCCGCCACACCAAGATACTCGACCACTCCCTCCTCAACCCAATCGTCCATCTGCGTATTGGAAACCGCGGTCGGATTTTTCACATCCAGAAAGCCTAGCAGCTGAAACTTTGCCGCCGGATATTTACGGCGAACCATACGTGCCGCTTCGACATACTCGCCTACCCCCTTGTCCCACAACAATCGTGCGACAAGCAGAAAGCGAAACGGGCGATGATCGAAAGGCTGCATCGTGGCATAGCAAAAAATATTCAGATCGATCCCAGAACCCGGCAAGCGACTGACTTTGTCCGGGGAAACCAAGCCCCGCTCGACGAACAACTGCATATCCTCTTCGTTCTGAAAAAACACATGGCGCGAACGCGACAAAGCAGTCTTGTAAAGTTGCCGCACCAACCGGGTAAGCCAATTATCGCGAATGAATACCGCCCCCAGCCCCGCGATGTTATTCACCACCGGAATACCCAACGCATGGGCAGCGAGCGATCCATAGACATTGGGCTTGACGGTATAACCCAGGAAAACATCGGGACGCTCACGTCGCAACAAATTCAAAAAACGAAAGAATAACAACAAATCGCGACCGGGATGGGTGCCCTTGTTGTCCATCGGTAGCGCAACAAACCGGCAACCCAATTCCGCCAAGCGCGAGGCATACTCATCATTCGGCGCAACCGCCACTACCTCATAACCCTCAGCAACCAAGGCGCGAATCAGCCCGGCACGAAAGTTGACCAGATTCCAAGCGGTGTTTAGAGCAATTACTACCTTGCGGCGCGTTACCATAAAGTCTCACTGTAGAAATCCATCCCCTGCCTTCCCTGAATACTCGCGCATTACGCTTCCTTCACCAGCGCCATCGAAAAGGTTTCTGCCGCTTGGTGACCCGCAATAAATTTGAATAAGACAGTCCAAATTCGCCAAACCAAGTAAACCGGGAACAAGAAACTAAAATAGCTACTAATGTAGTAATAGCGTGACTCTAAATTTGCCAAACCATTTTGTTTGGCCATTGCGATGAAATCATCTGGTGTGCATTTGTGGTAGAAGCTCGGAAATCCCTGCGCAGCACGTGCAGATGGATAAACGGCATACAAAACTTTCCGCTTAATATTTTCTGGCAACAAAATGTTCAGTCGAGCAAAAACGGCGTTTCGGCTCGGCACAAAAATCAACGCCTTTCCTCCCGGCTTTAACAATGAGGCAATGGACCTCATTGCACCTTCAGTGTCCTGAACATGTTCCAACACTGCTTGGCAAAGCACCAGATCGCCATCAGCGAGTCCATGAACATTTGCAATGTCGGCACAAAGAGTTTCGTCATATGCGCCAACTGGAGCACGATCCAGTTCTGACTGGCTAATATCTATCCCAACAACAGTTAAGCATAGATCGCCTTTTTTGCTGGTATCCACAAAAGGCTGCTTCCTCCCCCCGACATCATATATTTTCATACCTTGTCGCAAATACGACGGGGCCATTTCAAAAATGAAATCTTTATTCCCGTCTTTGACAAAATAAGATGGCAAGAATTTCCTATCGAACCATTTGCTGAGACTTATATTTGTATTGATGAACGACCTCAACAAATTCATTTTATTTTCTCCTTTTCCAGCCAAGCCTGAAACATCAATACATTCCACAACTGTGACATCCAATTACGTCGTCCGCTCAAATGTTCTGCCCACATCTTCCGAATTGGTGCCGGGTGAAAATACCCCTCCCTCGCTAAGCGCGCTTCGCCCAACAAGTTTTCCGCCCAATCACGCAACGGCCCGCGCAGCCAATCGTGCAATGGCACACCAAAACCCATCTTGGGCCGATCAATCAGTTCACGAGGCACATGCCGGTAAAGCACTTGGCGCAATGGCCACTTGGTTTGTCCATCGCGTAGTTTGTATTCCAGCGGTAAGCTCCAAGCAAATTCGACTAGCCGGTGATCCAGAAATGGCACTCGGCCTTCCAGTGAAACCCCCATCGCAGCACGATCCACCTTGACCAGAATATCATCGGGCAAATAGCTGATCGTATCCAGCGCCATCATGCGCTCAACCGCACTCAGTTCGCCCAACTCCGGGCGCAGTCCAGACAAACGGGTAGGAGGCTCCTGCCCGCCAATCACCCAATCCGCCGGATTACGCTGGTGAGAAACGATGTCCAGATACAACTCATCCGCCGTGCGGCTGGACAGCACACCCGCCCCCTTGTGCAATTTGTCGCCCAGTGCGGCATAACGCCCCACACCAGGAATAATGCCGGCCAAACTATCCCATGCAGCGGGCGAAAAAGAGGCAATACCCTTCGCCACCAAAGCACGCAATGGAGCAGGCACGAGCGCCAATTTTCGCCACAAATTTTCCGTAATCTGGTATCGGTTATATCCGCAAAACAACTCATCGCCCGCATCGCCCGACAGCGACACTGTGACATGCTGTTTAGCCAACTGGCTCACCAAAAAAGTGGGTATCTGCGATGAATCCGCAAACGGCTCGCAATACAAGCCGGGCAAACGCGGAATCACTTCCATCGCCTGCTCTGGCGTGACATATAGCTCGGTATGTTCCGTACCCAAATGCCGCGCCACTGCCTTCGCGTGAACTGCCTCGTTGTAACCTTCTTCGTTGAAACCGATGGTGAACGTTTTGACCGGACGCGAAGACTGCACCTGCATCAACGCCACCACCGTACTAGAATCGATGCCCCCCGACAAAAATGCTCCCAGCGGCACATCCGCCATCATTTGCTGGCGCACAGCGTCTTTGGCCAACACTTCCAGCGCGTCCACCGCTTCAGCAGCCGTGCCCTCAAATGGTTTGGCCACACCGGCGCGCGCCACTTCAACCGCGTCCCAATACTTCCAAATCCTGGGTTCAGGCTGCGCCAATGAAACAGACAACAAACACCCCGGCTCTAGTTTGGCGATACCTTGGTAAATAGAATACGGTGCGGGGATGTAGTTATGCCGCAACAGCAAGCAAAGTGCGACACGGTCAATGTCTGCCGCAAAAGCAGGGTGCGCCTTGAGTGCCTTAAGCTCCGAGCCAAACAAAAATACCCGCTCGTTGCCACCACCCTGCCAGCCGTAATACAGCGGCTTCTCACCAATCCGGTCGCGAGCCAAAGTCAGCGTGCGCGATTGCCGATCCCACAAGGCAATCGCAAACATACCAATCGATTTCTTGAGCGTCGCCTCCAACCCCCAAGCCTCAATCCCCGCCAGTAGCGTTTCCGTATCGGAATGCCCGCGCCAGCTCGAATTAATCACCTCTCCCTCTGGGAGATAACCAGCCACTTGGCAGCTTGCTGCCTTAATGGAATGGCTAGTCGTTCCATCAGGGCCAAGGTGAGGGCGCTTTCCCAGCTCCTTCCGCAAATCCAAATGGTTATAAATCTCCCCATTGAACGCAATCACATACCGCCCGCTAGCCGACACCATCGGCTGATGCCCTGCGGGTGACAAATCCAAAATTGATAAACGCCGATGCCCGAGACCAATCTGCTGCTCAGCATCAAACCAATAGCCCGCGTCGTCCGGCCCGCGACTGATAATTGCGTCGCACATACCGCGCAACACCGAATCAGTATCTCCACCCTGAACCTGCCCCAGAAAACCCGCCAAGCCACACATTTAATACTTTCCTTTGTTCAATACTTGGCGATAAATTTCCTCAAACCTTTCGCGCGCGCGCGTCATGGAAAAATCCGCCATCACACGCGCTTTCGCCTTCAACCCCAAGGCAAGGCGGGCATCAAGAGGTAAATTCATAAGCTGCTCAACACCTTTTGCCAAGGCCGCAGAATCTTGCTTCGGCACCACCACACCCGCATCGGCCAACAACATCCCTGCATCGCCAACATCCGTCGTCACACAAGGCAAGCCCATCGCCATCGCTTCAGCCAAGACATTCGGAAAACCCTCCGTGCGCGAGTGCAAACAAAAAATATCCATTGCAGCCAAGCATTGCGGCACATCCTTGCGTTCACCCAACAAAACAAAGCGCTCCTTGCAACCCGTCCTGTCGATCCAATCCACAAGCTGTGAGTTATCCCAATCCAGGCCGCGCCCCACCATTAAGAATCGTAATTGCGGATACTGCGAAGCAAGCAATCCAGCCATGCGCACGAAATTTTCCTGATCCTTGTCTGCGTGAAATCTGCCTAAACTACCCAACACCAACATATCCTGTTTGACACCACATTGATCGCGTAGCAATTGCCGCTCTTCAAATGATGCATTCAGCCAGGAAAAGTCGTAGCCATTCGGCACCACCACCATCTTGGTAGCATCATAGCCAACCGCAATGTGACTTTGCCGCGATGCCTCGGCTGCACAGACGATCATTTGTGGAACCCCGCGCGAAAGCCGTGCACAGAGCCAGCGGACAATCACCGTCGCGGACGAACCCCCAGCTCGAATATCCGTCGTGCGGATTCCCCATATCACATGCTGATTACCCGCAAAACGTGCTGCCAAGCCACCCAACAGATCGGCGTGATACATCCATGTTTGCACAATGTCTGGACGGATCGAACGAATCAGCCGCACCAACCGCCAGAGGACAAGAGGAATACCAAACGTGGTACGCATACCCAGCGAATAAACTTCCACGCCCTTGGATTGAAGTTGCGGACCGATTTTTACAACATCGGTAAGCGAGACAACAATATGTTGAAAAGAGGAATTGCCGAGATGAGACTCAACAAGACGCTTAAGCATCATTTCGGCACCGCCGATGTTAAGGCCGATGATGATATGAATTACTTTCATCGGGCAATACCAAGATCATTGAATAACGAACCCAATACTAAGATGGCACTTTAGAGAATACGAATTCATTGCAACCATGCCGCCCACCGCAGGTTTTCAACCCGACCAAATTATTATTCACTGATGACGTTTCTCAAAATTAAACTAATGCGCTTTTTTATAATTTCTTAAAATAGAATAATATTCATTAATATTGGGATCAGTCGGCATAATCTGATATCTCTTCTTCCATAGCCCCCTACCGTCCTTAGTGTATCTGTCTGCCTCTTCATTCTTTAATTGAAACCACGCGGCTCCATGATCATAAATCCAGACGTATTTCGGAGAAAGGGCAACCGCCTGCAAGAATTGCCCTTCAAACACAGATGGTGAAAACCGGGCGGATTTGTTGTCATATTCCTTGCCAAGGGGCCACATACCAATCGCAAGAGAACATTTCTCTTGCCAAAATTGCTTGTCAGTCACAGCACCCTGCATTGAATTTAAAATCTGGTTGTATCGGTTTGTCAGTTGTGTTTTGTCCGTGATGCTATATGTGCCTTCAGTAGCAATAACAATACCTTGATTGTTCTTTACGGACTCCATACCCTTGTAGAAGTCTATCCACATTTCGTAATCCTTCTTATTTTGTACCATCCACCAAAAGCTTCCTTCTTGAAACAAAATAACTTCAATATCTGGGTACGCTTCTGTAATAGCCTGCATAATTTTCCTCCCCTTTTCATATACCTTCGCCTTCAGAATATCTCTCTTTATGAGTTTAAACCGTTCGCTGTCCTGGTTAAAAAAAGATGATTCATATTTTTCAGTATCAATCGCTATCCCCTTTGTCCCCGATTGCCTGATCAGGGTAGCAATGTGCCTGAAGTTATCTATAATCTGCGCCCATGCCTGATCATCTGTCCAGAGCGGCAACTCACGGTAGCCCAAGGCGATTTTGATAAAATTGCTGTCAATATCGTATTGTCGGCCTTGTGTATTGATCTTTTTCAGAAGGTCCATATTTTTAAATATCTCATTTTTTGTAGACCACCACTCGGCGACATACGACAACATAAAACCATTAACACCGACATCCTTTCCCCAATGTTCCAACGAGTCCGCAAGATATTGCCCGTCAATAGCTGAAAATAACAATACCTTTGGCTTGCTTGCTGGAGAAGCGTAGGCGAGATTTACCGGAGCGGATATGAAGGTTAAGAGTATCAACAAACAACAGACGGAATAAATTTTAGTAATCATGTATCACCTCACGAGGATAATCTTACGCGCACGAGGCCAACAATGAAGTGTAAAAACCTCAATGTTTGGCTCCCACCTCTTCAAAAAGCGAATCCCACTGCTCCAATACCTTATCCAAGGCAAAACGTTCTATCACCGATGCGCGCGCGCTGCTACCAAGTGCCTGTCTCAAATCGGCATCTAACATCAATCGTTGCAGCGCAAGCCCTAATGCTTGCTCATCATTAAGTGGCACCAATATAGCAACCTTGCCTTCCATACTCATTTCCCGAGGTCCACTCGGGCAATCATATGTGACACACGGCAAACCAACCGCCATCGCTTCAAGTAGCGCATTGGGGAAGCCCTCATAATTTGAAGTCAGCACAAAGGCATCTGCCTCAACGAGTTCCTCGCCGATACTCATTGTTCGTCCAGGCAACTCAACACGCCCAGTGAGCCCAAGCGCGGAGATTTGCTGTTGCAAAACAGGACGCAAAGGCCCTTCGCCAAAAATCCGAAATGACCAGTTAGTGTGACGCCTCGAAAGGCTTGCAAATACTTTAATAAGCATGCCAAATTGCTTTCCCTCATCCAACCGACCGACAGCTATCAGGCGTTTCCTACCATCAACACTGTCATGGTGTTGCAAGTCCAGCATTTGCCTTGAAATAGGATTAGGGATCACCCGTACGCGACGCAAGTCCCAACTCGAGGAAGCATATTTAGTCGCCACCGCTTGCGTCTGTACCATCAATGCATCAGCTAATGGATAAGTAAAGCGGCAAGCAAGCCGCAATAGGCGTGATATCTGCCTTACAAACGGATCGGTACGTTCGCAGACGACAACAGGTATGCCTAAACCAACAGAAGCAACAACAGCAGCCACATTGACATTAGACAAAAACGAAACGATGACATCCGGTCGCTCTGTGGCAATAAACCGGCGAAGCGCACGCAGTCGAGTGATCTGATTAACGAACGATTTCTTCCGTCTCGAAACCAAATCCGCCAAATAAACAATACGGACGGTTGAGGATAATTCGTAAAAACATTCACCGTGACCAGAAAACGTCGGCATCAGTGTAACCTGATCGCCACGCGCAGACCAAGCATTGCAAAGCGTTGTCGCCACCCGCTCCGCACCCCCCGCACCAAGAGAGCTAGTAAGTAATAAAATTTTCATTCTTATTTAAAAAGGTCACCATACGAGGTTCCACCTTAGTGAAAAACCTCGTCAAGATAATGCAATTGCGTGCGAACGAATGCTGGACGTAAATGGTCGGGCCGGTAGGTACTATCAGAATTATTCATGTATTTTGTGTTTTCGATGTGAGATTTTGTCCCGTTTGCGTGGAATGCACAGCGAAACTAACAATTCGATCTACGGCCAACGCCAAACCTAGTGCCACTTGGTATGGCGCAGAATCAAGAAAATTGTGGCTAAACAAAAATATAGGCAGAATACAGAATGCAATTAACAAAGCCGAGCTGGGTAAATACAGTAAAAAGAATGATGGGGTCATTATCAATAAACCCAACAGGCCATAACTGACCAAAATCTCAGCGATTTCGTTATGCGACGAGAACCCTAACTTACTAACCAAATATGTGCTGCCGTTCCCGAACAAAGGTGAATCACCAAATGCGTCAAAGCTGTAGCGCAATACATATTGCCGTTCATCACTACCCGCATCGCCCTCAAAACGTTGCATCACATTACTAATCAGACTAATCACCACATCTGGGTAAGCGATTGACATAAAGAACACAAATACAACCACCATCAGCAAGGTGGGTACCATGTGGCGGAACGAATACTTAAATAAAACTATTAGCAAGAAGCCTAGCAAGGCAATCAATGCGATACGCGACTGCGTCAACAGAATCACTGTTATCGCCACGGGCAGAGCGATAACGAAAAGCCACTTACCAATAATATTACTCAGCCTGTCTAGCGTAAACAGAAATACGATGGCAATCGCCGCGGTGACATTGGGATTGAGGAAACCCCCTGGCCTGGCCAAAGTTACAAGCACATCACGATCGGCACCCTCATAATTCACCTGTTTGATGTACCCCGTGATCTGTGCGATCTGGCCTAACAGCAGCAGCAACAGCCCCATGAACAAAAGGACACCGAGATACTTGAAGTTTTTCAAATCGGCAGCCTGCCGCCCTTCAAGAGATAGTTTGACATAAGCGTAAGTCAGCACCATCAGATTTATCGCAATCATCTGGTCGTAGTAAGACTGCAACTCCAGCCGTGAGAAGATAATCTGAATCAATAAAAAAATATTGAGAAGGACAACCCCCTTCAGCATATTCGGTTCAAAATATTTAAGCGGGTAACGCAAGAATCGATAATCAAAAAATAGTAGCACACACGCACAAAAAATAAGGATGTAAGCACTACTTGGAAACTGGTTGTACAACCCTGTACCAATATAGAGAAGTAATGCGCTTAATAACAGCAATTCAAAAATTCGTCTCAATGCCCCAACCTCATCCTTTTTCTTTCATCTGGTAATGCAGCTTACCTGTTTTTTCTATCCCAACATCCTAATGTTTGCAAGGTGTACCAGCTGATTATTGAGCGCGCCCTTCAAATAAATTTACCCACTTGTCCGCTACCAATTCAATAGCGAACCGCTCTCGTACGTCTTTTGCCTGCTCCGCCAATTTCCGCCGCAGAGATTCATCTCCCATCAATTGATCGAGCCCAGCAGTCAAACCGGCCACACTCATAGGCGGCACCAGCAGTCCGTCCACTTCGTGACGAATAATGTCGCGCGGTCCTGTGTCGCAATCAAAACTCACCGCAGGCAAACCATAGCCCATTGCCTCAACAAGCGCGTTGGGGAAACCTTCAAATCGTGAGCTCATTACAAAAAAATCGGCGCGCTCATACCATTCACCCACGTTGCCTGCCCTGCCGGGAAAAAAGACACGCTTTTCTAACCCTGCCGCCAGCACCTGTGCTTCCAACACTGGACGCAAAGGCCCCTCACCGAGAATAACCAAGTCCCAATCAGAGTGGTGATTGGCGAGAGATTGAAAACAGCCCACTAACAAACCGAACTGCTTCTCACTGGACAAACGCCCCACAGCCAGTAGCAAGTTTCTCCCCGTGCGACAAACATTTTTGACATCAAGATGCGGCAGCTGATTTGACATTGGCCAGTTGACCGGATTAGGGATCACCGCCACTCGTTTTGCGCTGGTATGCATCTTGAGCCATACGGCACCCTCGCTTGACTGCGCAACTACGGCATTTAAGAAACCATAACTGCGGTTACGCAGCCACTCCCACACAACGCCCAGCGGATATAGCGGTGGATAGGTACGCTCCGAGCCGATTGTCCGAATATTTTTCAATCGCAACGAAGCAAAAGCTAACAATACATTTGCCGAAGTCATCATCCCCAAGGCCATATCCGGTTGAACCTGGCGCAACACTTTCCGAATGGCAAATATCCGGCGGAGGTTCTGTACTAATCCAGAGAAAAGAAAGCTGCTATTCCCAGTCAACTCTAACGCTATACGATTTACCGCCGGGCTCAATTCGTAAACGTCAGCGTTCTGCGGGGCCAACGTGACGATAGTGATTTCCCATCCCTTCGCTGCCCAGTAATTAGCAAGATTAGTTGTCACACGCTCGGCACCGCCACCGGCAAGGGATGAGATGAATATGAGAAGTTTCAATTAATTCGCCCGGCTAATGGCATAGATATAAGGCGAAAACATCCTGCTAGCCGGAAATTCACCCAACTTGCTTTCTACCAACCAAATGGCTTTAGACAACCTCGTCAAAAAAACATAGGCATGCCAAGAAAGTCCTTCGCGCTTTTCAAAGCAACTTGAAAGTACGCCAAAGTTGTTTGAACCAAGGTATCCACCGGAAATCACCGTCAATCCAGCCTTACGATGACCTTCAAGAAATGAATTCCAGTCATGTGGGTTGTGCATTCCATAAATTTCTCGATTAAATAATTTGGTAAGGTGCCCGATTGAGCCCGCCATGTTCGGGATTAGCGAAAACATCAAACCTTGCTCCTTCAAATATTTTCGTTTCGCCAACAGCGCATCAGACAACTCGGTAAAGTGTTCAACAACACCAAAACTCATGACTAAATCAAATTTTCCATGAAGCGAATTGTTCATGCCAAACATGTCTTGGTGATATATATCTATGGTTGTAGCCCCACATATTGCGACCGCCCTCTCGGCAAGTCTTTCACATCCTGCTTTTGAGTAATCGAGCCCTGCAAATCGACTATTAGGATATTTTTTTGCAAAATGCGGTAGCCATTGCGAATCTCCAGCGCCGATTTCTAACACGCTTTTTCCGACCAATCCAATCTCTTCGATTTTCTTGGCAAGAAGATAGTTTGTGTGATCACGCCAACCGAATTTCAACTCAAAAATTTCTTTGGGAGATACATAGTTTTGATCCCAATCCTCTTTTTTTGTCAAAGTAGTCATTTTGAACGCCCCAAGGCTAGCCAGAATAATAGAGCGTTAAGCGCATACACGACAGCCCAAGCCAAGACTATCCCTTTAATGCCAAATATTGGAACCAAAACAACATTAGCAATCATCTTGAAAATAATACCGATAACACCTGACCAGAAAAGCAATATGTAGCGACGCTGGCTTGATGCATAGCTAACCAGAACCAAGCCAGCAAAATAAAACGGCAGTTGCACCAACCCATAGCACAAGACTTCCGTTACGGCTTCTGTATCCCGGGCTATGAATGCGCCGCGCTCAAAGAGCAATTTCACCGCCCAAGGTGCCAGCCACCAGCCAACAATCATGGCGACCACGCCAAACACGAACAGGAGGCGTACCCAATGAGCGGCAACACGGTGCAGGTGCAGTTGACATTCCCCTTGTGCTTGAGCCTGGGAGAAAACCGGTAGCGTGGCCCGAGCCACCGCCGTGGCACCAAGACCAAAAATCAACGCCAAAATTCGGTTAGCGTAACTGAGCGTAGCTATGGAACCTGTACCCAAGTGGGCGGCAAAAAATTGGTCAATAATGCCGATGAAACTCATCAGTGCCTGGCCTGCCAGCATGATGCCGAAACCCTGCCAGAACGCAGGCCATTGGGGTGATTGGCGGGTAAAGCTCGGCGCCTCGATCTCGCCACGCCGTGCCAATGGGACGGCAAGGCTTGCTAGATGGAAAGCGAAGCCCACAACGGTACCCCAAACCAGCGGTTCCGCACCGCCACCGGGAAATGAAAGGATGGCTACCAGCAGCACTAGGGCTGGAACACTTTCCAGTAGAGTGTTGGCATGCCGTCCTGCAGACAGCATCCAAGCGGAAAAGAGACTGATGAGCACACCCAAGGGTGCCAACAGGGCGAGGCCCGACACCATATTGGTGGCGATGGACACAGATGTCGGCGGCAGTCCCGTCCAAGGTGAGCGCAATAGCAACGGCAACCCCAACCATGCAAAAAGCATCAGTCCCATCCCGAGCAGGAGGGTAAGTCCGAGAAGCTCTGACCGGAAACGTGGAAGATCCACCGATGAGTTGTGCCGAATGCGAGCAGCCAATGGCACCAGCACGACGGTGAGGACACTAAACCAAACGCCAACCGGCCAACTCACCAGATTGAGGACAAAAAGATAGGCATCTACATCCTCGCTCACTCCATAGCGATAAGCAATCGCCATTTCTTTGGCGGCCCCAGCAAGTTTGCCGAGAAAAACGAACAAAATAACCCAAGCCATGCCTCTCGCAATGGCATGATGATCGGCATGCGCATTGTGAAAGCGAGCGCGAATTGCACTGAACACATTCATTGATGAACAGAGTGCACGTCGGTTAGTTTGGTTTGGGTGAGGCTCACGCTTTGCCTTGTTGCGTTAAGTGTTGAACGTACCACTCCATCGCCACTTTCAGCCCTTCGCCGATGCGGTGCGTCGGTTGGTATCCCAATAACGTGGTGGATTTACTGATATCGGCCAGCGAGTGACGCACGTCGCCGGCACGGAAGTCGCGATACACGGGTTGCGCGCCTTGCAGGTGGGGATAGCTGGGTAACAAGTTGAGGTGCAGTTGCTCATACAGTTGGTTAAGTGTGGTGCGGTCGCCGACAGCGACGTTATAGACCTGATTGACTGCCTCTGAATTTTCAATGGTAGCGGCAAGCAGGTTGATCTGACGCACGTTTTCGATGAAGCAGAAGTCGCGGCTGGTTTCGCCATCGCCATTGATATACACCGGCTCGCCTTTGATCATGCTGGCGATCCACTTGGGGATGACGGCAGCGTAGGCACCATTGGGGTCCTGGCGTGGGCCGAAGACGTTGAAGTAGCGCAAGCCGATGGTGTTGAATCCGTAGGTGCGGGCGAACACGTCGGCATAGAGTTCGTTGACGTATTTGGTGACGGCGTAGGGCGAAAGCGGCTTGCCGATCTTGTCTTCGACCTTGGGCAGGTCGGGGTGGTCGCCGTAGGTGGAGCTGGAGGCGGCATAGACGAAGCGCTTGACTTTGGCGTCGCGCGCGGCGACCAGCATGTTGAGGAACCCGCTGATGTTCACGCTATTGGTGGTGATGGGGTCTTCTACGGAACGGGGGACGGAGCCTAGGGCGGCTTGGTGGAGGACGTATTCGACTTCCCTCTCCCCTAGCCCCTCTCCCGCTTGCGGGAGAGGGGGAAAGTGCATAGCGCGGCGGCAGTCATCCAGATTACGAATGTCACCTTGAATGAAGTTGAAGTTAGCCCATTGCTCGGGAGTAATGAGTGTTTGCACTTCGTCGAGATTGCGCTGATGGCCGGTGGCGAAATTGTCCAGCCCTACTACATGCTGGTTGAGCTTGAGCAGGGTTTCGAGCAGGTTGCTGCCGATGAAGCCTGCCACACCAGTGATCAGCCAAGTATGCGGCTCAGTGGCAAGGCGGGTTTGAAGCTGTGTGTATGCGTTAGTCATTTTATAGCCGCCACAACGTGATGCCGGCAGCTTTGATTGCTTCGGGCGAGTACGTTGATTTGATGTCAATGAATACGCCACCCGGTTTCAACTTCTCTAGCAATTCAGTAATGGGCTTGCTGGTGTATTCGGTGTGCGAGACTGCTGCAACGATGGCATCTACCTTGTTGGACAGTGCCTTCCACTCGATCAAAGCAATGCCGTATTCATGCATCGCTTCTTTGGATTCAGCCAGCGGGTCATGTACGCTGACATCGCATCCGAATTCCTGAAGTTCTTTCACCACATCAGCCACTTTGCTGTTGCGCAGATCCGGGCAGTTTTCTTTGAAGGTGAGGCCAAGCACAATCACCTTGGAGCCTTTGACTGCACCTCCGGCTTGGATGATTTTCTTGACCGTCTGTTGCGCGACATAGGCTGCCATGCCGTCGTTAATGCGTCGCCCGGCAAGGATGACTTGCGGGTGGTAGCCCATCATGTCGGCTTTGTGGGTCAGGTAATAGGGGTCGACACCGATGCAATGCCCGCCAACCAGACCTGGACGGAATGGCAGGAAGTTCCATTTTGTACCTGCTGCTTTCAAGACTTCTAATGTGTCGATACCGATCTTGTTGAAGATGAGGGCCAGCTCGTTCATCAGGGCAATATTCAGGTCGCGCTGGGTGTTTTCGATGACCTTGGCGGCCTCGGCAACCTTGATGCTGCTGGCCGGATAGACGCCTGCGGTGATGACGGAGCCATAGACTTCGCTGACGGTTTTCAGCGTTTCCGGTGTGTCGCCAGAAACCACTTTGACGATTTTGGTAACGGTGCGCTCTTTGTCGCCGGGGTTAATCCGTTCTGGACTATAGCCGACAAAAAAGTCTTTTTTCCATTTCAGGCCGGAGTGTTTTTCGAGGAGCGGGATGCAAACTTCCTCTGTTGCACCAGGATAAACAGTCGATTCGTAAACAACGATGGTGCCTTTTTTCAGGTTTTTACCGACTGCGGTGCTGGAACCTACCAAAGGAGATAAATCAGGGACATGTGCTGCATCAACCGGTGTGGGGACAGCCACCACAATAAAATCAGCATCCTTCAAAACTTCAGCATTGGTATGGCAAGTGAGTTGCGTCGCGGAACGCAAGTCAGCTGAACTGACTTCACCTGTTGGGTCAATAAAGTTGCGGTAAGCCGCGACTTTTTCTTCTGAAAGATCCACACCTACAGTCGGATAAATTTTGCCAAACTCAACTGCTAGAGGCAAACCGACATAACCTAGACCAACAACGGCGATTTTCATACGATTATTTTCCTGTTTCAAAGTTGAATATTTATTTGGTAGTAACAATGGCGAGATACCTTTTACTCAATAAGCCTGCTTGAAGTTGTCTCGATTTTTCTTTCCCAAGCAAATTGCAATTATACATTTTCGCCACATCGCGAATGTCGTCGGTGACGCGGTTGGCAACGATCACATCGGCCTGCTGCTTGAACTGCACCAAGTCGTTCAGCACTCTGGTGCGGAAAAAGGCTGGTTTACCACGTCGGCTTTGCCTCCTGATGGAACTACTGCCCTTCTGACCAAGGCAGCAGGCTGCCAAGTCATTGGTCGTCTCAATGACGGCGGCGACGATGAAGTCTTTGCGGGTGGTGTTGGATTCGACGATGGCGTGGATAAGGTTTTGCGGGACTTCGCTGTAGTTGGCGAGGAGTTGTTTGGTGTCTTTGGGCAGACAGTAGCCACCGTAGCCAAAGCTGGGGTTGTTGTAGTGGTTGCCGATGCGGGGATCAAGGTTCAAAGGGCAAGGTTCAAGGTTCAAGGTTCAAGGTTCAAGGGGCAAGGGGCAAGGGGCAAGGGGCAAGGGAGGGGCAAGCAATCATTTGCTTTTCTTTTTTATTGTATGTTTGAACTTCAAAACAGCGAAGTTCAGTTCGATTGATGTCTCAGTGTCGCTTGTTTGTAAGTCGTCATCAAAAATTTCGGCCATCAA
>Ga0210039_1002362_pt1 | contig 15703 bp, 14 predicted proteins | sample CryGeyCG2114_250_3_FD_185460 | JGI IMG/M metagenome (GOLD analysis project Ga0210039, IMG submission 185460) | Groundwater microbial communities from aquifer - Crystal Geyser CG17_big_fil_post_rev_8/21/14_2.50 (SPAdes) (version 2) | ecosystem: Environmental > Aquatic > Deep subsurface >...
GCCGCGCAGTTCAGCGCAGACCTTCGTCAACGCTGCTGTCAGCGTGGTCTTGCCGTGGTCAACATGACCGATCGTGCCCACGTTCACGTGCGGCTTGGTGCGTTCGAATTTTGCCTTGGACATGCCTTTATTCCTCTCGCGTTGTTATGCGGTTTTCTTGATGACTTCGTCTGCAACGCTCGATGGGGCCTCGGCGTAGTGCAGAAATTCCATGGTGTAGGTCGCCCGGCCCTGGCTCATCGAGCGCAGGTCGGTTGCGTAGCCGAACATCTCGGCGAGCGGCACATTGGCCCGAATGACTTTCCCGGCCGGCGCATCTTCCATACCCTGCACCAGCCCGCGGCGACGATTCAGGTCGCCCATGACGTCACCCATGTAGTCTTCCGGGGTCACGCATTCGACCTTCATGATTGGCTCGAGCAATACCGGGCTGGCCTTGAGCGCACCTTCTCTCATCGCCATCGAACCGGCGATCTTGAACGCCATTTCCGACGAATCGACTTCGTGATAGGAGCCGTCGTACAAGCTCGCCTTGACATCGACCAGCGGGAACCCGGCAAGCACGCCGTTCTGCAGCTGCTCTTCGATGCCCTTCGCCACGGCCGGGATGTAGTCCTTGGGAACGACACCACCTACGATCTCGTTGACGAACTCGAAGCCCTTGCCCTGCTCCTGCGGCTCGACACGGATGCGCACGTGACCGTATTGACCACGGCCACCGGACTGACGCACGAACTTGCCTTCGGCTTCGACTTTCTTCCGGATCGTTTCGCGGTAGGCCACCTGTGGCTTGCCGACGTTGGCCTCGACCTTGAATTCCCGGCGCATGCGGTCGACGATGATGTCGAGATGCAGCTCGCCCATGCCGGCGATGATGGTCTGCCCCGACTCTTCGTCGGTTCGGACCCGGAACGACGGATCTTCCTGCGCCAGCTTGGAAAGCGCGATGCCCATCTTTTCCTGGTCGCTTTTGGTCTTGGGCTCGACGGCAACCGCGATCACCGGCTCGGGAAACTCCATGCGCTCGAGCGTAATCACATGGCTTGGATCGCACAAGGTGTCACCGGTTGTGACATCCTTCATTCCGACTGCAGCGGCGATATCGCCAGCACAGACTACCTTGAGTTCTTCACGCGAATTGGCGTGCATCTGCAGAATGCGGCCGATGCGCTCCTTCTTGCCCTTGATCGGGTTGAAAACCGTATCACCGGAGCTGAGCACGCCGGAATAGACCCGAATGAAGGTCAAGGTGCCGACGTAGGGATCGGTTGCGATCTTGAATGCCAGTGCCGAAAACGGCTCCGAGTCCGAAGACTTGCGAACCGCTTCCTCATCGTCCTCGTTCAGGCCACGAATGGCCTTCACTTCGGTCGGGGCCGGCATGTACTGGACGATCGCGTCGAGCAGCGCCTGCACGCCCTTGTTCTTGAACGCAGTCCCGCACAGCACTGGAACGATCTCGTTGGCCAGGGTGCCGGCGCGCAGGCCGCGAATGATTTCCTCGTTGGTCAGCTCACCACCCTCGAGGTACTTCTCCATCAGGTCTTCGGCCGCTTCGGCCGCTGACTCGACCATGAAATCGTGCGCTTCCTGCGCCTCATCGAGCAGCGCTTCGGGAATGTCACGGGCTTCATAGGTGGTACCCATGTTGTCCGGATCCCAGTAGATCGCCTTCATCCGGACCAGGTCGATCACACCTTCAAACTGCTCTTCGGCACCGATCGGCAGCTGGATCGGGACTGGGCGCGCGCCCAGTCGATCCTTGATCTGACCGACCACGCGAGTGAAGTTGGCGCCGGTGCGGTCCATCTTGTTGACGAACGCCATGCGCGGAACCTGGTATTTGGTCGCCTGGCGCCAGACCGTCTCCGACTGCGGCTCGACACCGCCAACCGCGCAGAATACCGCGACCGCGCCGTCCAGCACGCGCAGCGAGCGCTCGACTTCAATCGTGAAATCGACGTGACCCGGAGTGTCGATGATATTGATTCGGTGCTCAGGCCAGTCCTTGTCCATACCAGACCAGAAACAGGTGGTCGCAGCCGAGGTGATCGTGATTCCTCGCTCCTGCTCCTGCTCCATCCAGTCCATCACGGCATTGCCGTCATGCACTTCGCCGAGCTTGTGCGAGATGCCGGTGTAAAACAGGATGCGTTCGGTGGTCGTGGTCTTGCCCGCATCGATGTGGGCCATGATCCCGATATTCCGATATCGCTCAATAGGAGTCTTGCGTGCCACAGTTCGCTCCGGGCCGTTTGTTCGGCCGTATTCAGGCAATTACCAGCGGTAGTGCGCGAAGGCCTTGTTGGCTTCGGCCATGCGATGAACGTCTTCCCGCTTTTTCACTGCGTTGCCGCGCTCTTCGGCAGCATCCATCAGCTCACCGGCCAACCGCTTCGGCATCGACTTCTCGCCACGCTTGCGCGCGAAATCAATCACCCAACGCATCGCCAGCGTCTGCCGCCGGCGCGGCCGCACTTCGACCGGGACCTGGTAGGTCGCGCCACCGACCCGACGCGACTTCACCTCGACTGCGGGCGACACCGCTTCCAGCGCGCGTTCGATCACCAGGATCGGCTCGGCGTGGCCGCGATCACGGATGTCATCGATGGCACCATAAACGATGCGCTCAGCGACGGACTTCTTGCCGTCCATCATCACCATATTGATGAAACGCGTAAGCAACTCGCTACCGAACTTGGGGTCCGGCAGGATGTCGCGCTGGTAATTCGAATGCTTGCGGGACATAACTTTGGATTCCGTATCTTGGGAGGCTGGAAGTCAGCCGGCAATCACTTGTTTTTCGGGCGCTTGGTGCCGTACTTCGAGCGCGCCTGGCGGCGATCACTGACGCCGGCGGTATCGAGACTGCCGCGCACCGTGTGGTAGCGCACACCCGGCAGGTCCTTGACTCGACCGCCGCGAATCAGCACCACCGAGTGCTCCTGCAGGTTGTGCCCTTCGCCCCCGATGTAGCTGGTAACCTCGAAGCCGTTGGTCAGGCGGACACGAGCCACCTTGCGCAAGGCCGAGTTCGGCTTCTTCGGGGTGGTGGTATAAACACGTGTGCACACGCCGCGCTTCTGAGGCGAAGCCTCGAGCGCAGGCACGTTCGACTTGTACTGTTTCGGGCGCCGCGGCTTGCGGACCAGCTGATTGATCGTCGCCATGATTTCCAAACCGTTAGAAAATAAACGACAGACCGCCAATTCCGGTCTGCCGAAGAACGGGAATGTTAGAGGGTTTACGCCCCGCTGTCAAGACCGATCGAGGAATCCCGACCGGGTCCGGACCCCGGCTGGCGGGCAGCGATTCTGGCTCGAATCGGCCGAAGTTTCAACGATACGCAGCGCTTCGAGCAGCAGTTCCGGCCCGGCATCGGCCCGATGCATGTTCTGGCTCAGCACGCGACGCCACCCGCGCGCACCGGGGCAGGCATGAAACAACCCGAGCATGTGGCGTGCGACCGCGCGCAGCGGAACACCCTGCTGGATGGCGTGCCGGCTGTATTCGGACATCGCCTCGACGATCTCCCGAGGCCGCCGCCCGCCGGGTTCATTCGGGCGACGCAGCAAGGCCTCCAGTTCAGCCAGCACCCAGGGCGTCTGGTAAGCCGCGCGGCCGAGCATGACGCCATCGAAGCGGGTCAGCGCATCGGCAGCGGCGCCGACGCAGGTCAGGCCACCGTTGAACACCACCGGCAGCTCCGGAAACGCCGCAGCCAGACGCTCGACCCGAGCCGGGGCCAGTGGCGGTACTTCCCGGTTCTGCTTCGGGCTCAGCCCCTGCAGCCAGGCCTTGCGCGCGTGCACGATCAGGGCATCGACACCGGCGCCGACCAACGATTCGGCGAAACGCTGCAGAAAGTCGTCGTCATCGTGCTCGTCGACGCCGATCCGACACTTGACCGTGACCGGCAAAGCCACGGCCTCGCGCATCGCCGCGACACAATCCCCGACCCGCTCCGGCTCGGTCATCAGGCAGGCGCCGAAACGCCCCTTCTGAACCCGGTCCGAGGGGCAGCCACAGTTGAGATTGATCTCATCAAAGCCGGCCTCGGCCCCGATCGATGCCGCCTCGGCCAGTGCCTCCGGCTCGCTGCCACCAAGCTGCAGCGCCACTGGATGTTCAGCCGGATCAAAGCCCAGCAGCCAGTTCCGATCACCGTGCAACACCGCTCCGGTCGTCAGCATCTCGGTATAAAGTCGTGCCGAAGGCGCCAGCAGACGATGGAAATAGCGGCAATGACGGTCGGTCCAGTCCATCATCGGCGCAACGCACAAGCGCCAGTTGTCGCGCGGCGCCCGCAGCGCCCCTCGTGCCACGTTCATTCGACGATTCGACCCGCCAGCCACCACCATGCCGCTGCCGCGCTTGCAACGGCGGCTGCTCCGAGGTAGATTGCCCAGCGCCAGGAGCCGGAACCACGCGCCTTCGGCAGGTCGAGCACCCGGGCCGGCTTCAGTCCCGGCGCCTGAAGCACCAGGCGCACGGTGCCGAACCGAAGCTCGTCACCCGATTGCAGTGCAGCCTGCTGCACCACCTCACCGTTGAGCAGGCTCTCGCCGTCGGCCTCCAGCCACAACTCGTCATCGCGCTCGACGATGCGGGCATGCTCCGGGCTCAAGCCGTCGATGTGAATCTCCGCATCCGCTGCCGAACCGATCCGGGTCCGCGCGGAGAGTGCGAAGGTTTGCCCGGTCAATGCGCCGGACGCCGCCTTGAGTCGATAGATCATGATTCCGTGTTATCGCGGCTGGCATCCTGGTATTCAAGGATCTCCGCCAGCACAGTGGTTGCGAAGCTGCCCGCAGGCAGCGTGAACGCGAGCTCCAGACTGCCGTCGCGGCGCCAGGACGACTCGACCGGACCGACCCGCATGCGCAACGGACGACGATCCATCGCCGTGCCGAACCGCAGCAGACCGTCGGCCAGCTCACGCTGCCGGTTGATCCAGTCCTGTTCAAGTGCGGCCGCCTCGCCGGTGGTCTCGAGGTCGCCGACTCCGAACAAGGGCCCGGTCGGGTGCAGGTCCAGTGCTTCGACCCGCGCCGCCAGGGCCGGGTCATCGCCAGCTGCGAAGCGCGAGCGACTGCCGTCCAGATTGAGAACATCGCCGTCGATGATGTGATTCCAGTCAGCGCGACGAATGCGCTCATCAAGGATGTGATTGAAGATCAGCGACCGCGCCGCGGACAGGTAGAAGCCGCGTTTGGCACGCGACGGCGCGCGCCGCAGTTCACCGCGAAACATGCGATGGGCGCGGGCGATGTTGTTGCCGCCGAAACGCTGCTCGCCGAAGCGGTTCGGGACCCCACCGCGCTCGATCTGTACCAGCCGCTCGCCCACCCGATCGCGATCGCCGTCAAAGTCGCGCACCACCAGCTCGAAGCGATTGCCGGCCAGGCGCCCACGCTGGATCTTGCGCCGATGCCGCAACCCGGAAACGATCCGGATACCCGGTGCCTGCCATTCAGGCCAGGCCGGATCGGCCCGGCCTGCCAGGTGAATGGTGAACGGCTGACGTGTCACCGCGTGGCGGTCCTTCAGCCCGGCGAAACCAACGTGACGCAACGGCACACCGGCCTTCTCGGCCAGGAATCGGGCCACGTCCAGCGTGTTCCAGTCACGCTTCTCGACCTCGAGCCACAGGTGCTCGCCCTCGCCGCTGGGGGTGTAGCCAAGCTGCTCAACCACGCGAAAGTCCTCATCGGCTGCCCGGATGCGACCGCGACCGCAGGGCGGGCCCAGCGCGAACTCAGCCATCGTCAGAGGGCGGCGCGCTGGCAGCGCGCAGCCGTTCCAGCACTTCGAGGTCTTCGGCGCTGAGATCGCCCGGATCGACCACCAGGAAGAACTCTTCGCCCCCGCGGATCAGGCCAAGCTCGGTTCGGGCCCGCTCTTCGACCGCATCCAGACCGGAACGGAGATCCACCACCTCGGCCTCGAGCGCGGAATTACGGGCCGCCAGTTGCTGATTGTTCTGGCGCTGCTCATCGACCCGCTGCTGCAGCTCGCCGACCCGGCCATGCTGATGCCAGACCTCAAGCTGCAGCAGGACCAACAGCACGCCGAGAATGATGATGATGATTCGCATGCAACGTCCAGCCCAAGCTCAGCCCGGTCAATTCGACAGACCCGAGTTTAACCTCGGCACTTCAACCGCTGTGCCTCAGGGCTGCGGCGGACTCGCCGGAACAGAGGACCCAAGCAGGCGCTCGATCACGTTCAGGTAAAGCCCGGGCAGCTGCTCGAGGTCCCCGACCGCGATCCGCTCATCGATTCTGTGGATGGTCCGGTTAACCGGTCCGAGTTCAACGGTTTCGATGCCGAGCGGGCCGAAGAAGCGCCCGTCCGAGGTTCCACCGCCGGTATCGGCCCGAGGCTGCTGGCCGAGCTGTTCCACCACCGCCTGTTCCACCGCCGCTCGCAGCAGACCGGTGGCGGGACCGAATGGGGCACCGGAAATCCGCCAGTGCAGTTCGGCATCCGCCGGCCCGACTTCATCGATCAACGCGCGGACCCGCCGTTCCAGTGCCTCGGCCGTGGCGTTCGGATTGTGGCGCAGATTGAACAGGACCTCCAGCTCACCGGGGGTGACATTATCGGCCCCGGTCCCGGCGCGCAGGTTCGAGATCTGCAGGGTCGTGGCCGGGAAAGCGGCATCGCCATCATCGAACTGCAGTCCCGCCAGCGCCGCCACCAGTGCGGCGCCGCGATGCACCGGGTTTTCGTCCGGGCGCGCGTAGGCCGTATGACCCTGGACGCCGCGCACGACCAGGCGCGCCTGGATACTGCCGCGTCGCCCGATCCGGATGACATCGCCGAGTCGCTGGTTCGATGAAGGCTCGCCGACCAGCACATGATCGGGCAGCCGGCCACTGCGTTCCAGTTCCGGCACGACGCGCCGCACGCCGTCTGCGGCCGCCCCCTCCTCATCCGAGGTCAGCAACAATGACAAGCGGCCGCCATGCTGGGGACGGTCGCGCAGGAACTGCTCCATGGCGAGCACGAAGGCGGCCACGGAGGATTTCATGTCGGCCGCACCACGGCCCCAGAGAAAGCCGTCGCGAAACTCGGGTCGGAACGGCGGCACCGTCCAGGCCGTTTCCGGCCCCGCCGGAACGACATCGGTGTGGCCGAGCAGCATCAGGTGAGGCCGACCCTGGCCATGTCCGGCAATGAGATTTTCAACTTCGCCGTGACGCTGGCGCTCGACATCGAACCCGGCCGCGGTCAGGCGTGCGGCCAGGAGATCCTGGCAGCCCGCATCGTCGGGCGTCACCGAGCGGCGCCGGATCAGCTCCAGCGCCAGTTCTACAAGCTCGGAATTCAGCGCGCCTGCAGCCATTCGAGCACGGTATCGTCGAAGCCGACGCGGCATTCATCGCGATGCTCGATCAGCGGTCGTTTGATCAGCGTGGGGTGGCCCTTCAGCAATTCTGCCAGGCCTGATCCAGCCGCCGCTTCGCGATCGCCCGGCGTCAGCTGGCGCCAGCGGGTCGAGCGCCGGTTGACCAGCGTCTCCGGACCGATCCGGAGTATCCAGCGCTGCAGCGTGTTCAGATCCGGAGGCGTTTCGCGAAGGTCGATCCAGTGATGCTCGATTGCTGCCTGCTCCAGCGCCCGTCGCGCGCGACGGCAGCCGTCGCAGCTGGCGATGCCGTAGACGCGAACCGTCATTCACGCCCCTCGAGCACGCGCTTGAATTCCTTCTTCGATTCGTGCCGAAGGTCGCGACCCTGAACCAGGTAGACGATGTACTCGCCGACATTCTTGCAGTGATCGCCGATCCGCTCCAGCGATTTGGCAATCAGCAAGGCATCGAGCACACGCCGAATCTGGCGCGCATCTTCCATCATGTAGGAGTAATACTGGCGGAAGATGGTCTCGTAATCCTGATCCACCTTGCGATCCTGCCGCAACAGGTCCAGCGCCACTTCGGGCTCCATCCGGGTGAAGCCATCCAGCGCCGCCCGAAGCATGTCGAGCACGGTGTGCCCGAGTTGCTCGAGTTCACGGTAGTCGTTGCGCGGGCGCTGGCAGTCGGCCAGGCTGATCGCCCAACGCGCAATCTTCTCGGCCTCGTCGCCGATCCGCTCCAGGTCGGAGATCGCCTTGATGATTGCGAACACCAGGCGCAGGTCGCTGGCGGTAGGCTGACGCCTTGCGATCACCAGGTTGCATTCCTCGTCAAGCCGTTTCTCGAGCTGATTGACGCGGTCATCGGCCTCGATCACTTGCGCTGCCAGCACGGTATCGCCCGTAACCACCGCATGAATCGCCTTGCGCAGCATGTCCTCGACCAAGCCGCCCATGGTCATCATCTTCTGGCGCAGGTTCTCGAGTTCGCGATTGAACTGGTGCGAAATATGCTGATCGAAATTTTCCATTGTGCTCTCCCGGCGGCCGCCCCCTGCCGCGCCCATAGGTTCAGCCATAGCGGCCGGTAATGTAGTCCTCGGTCGCCTTGCGCCGCGGATTCGTGAACAGTCGTGCCGTATCGTCGAACTCGATCAACTCGCCCATGTACATATAGGCGGTGAAATCGGAGACCCGCGCGGCCTGCTGCATGTTATGTGTGACAATCACGATGGTGTATTCGTTCTTCAACTCGGCGATCAATTCCTCGACCTTGGCGGTCGAAATCGGGTCCAGCGCCGAACAGGGCTCGTCGAGCAGGATCACCTCGGGCTCGATCGCGATTGCGCGTGCAATCACCAGGCGCTGCTGCTGGCCACCGGATAGACCGAAGGCATTGTCCTCCAGCCGATCCTTGACCTCGTCCCACAGCGCTGCGGCACGCAGTGCACGTTCGACCACGTCGGCAAGCTTGCGCCGATCGTTGACGCCCTGCAAGCGCAAGCCGTAGGCCACATTTTCGAAGATCGACTTCGGAAACGGATTCGGCTTCTGGAACACCATGCCGACGCGGCGCCGGTGTTCGGCCACGTCAACGTCCTTGGCGTGGATGTTCTTGCCGTCGATCAGGATTTCACCGTCAATTCGGCAAATGTCGATCAGGTCATTCATGCGGTTGAAGCAGCGCAGCAGGGTCGACTTGCCGCAGCCGCTGGGACCAATGAACGCCGTGACGCGATTGTGGGCAACCTTCAGGCTGACATTTTTCAGCGCCTGGTCTTCGCCATAGTAGAGATCGAGGTTGCGAACCTCGATCGCGACCCGTTCCCGGCCAATGTCGAGGGTCTGACGGTCGTGGTCGAACAGGTCCGACGCGACTGCAGCCGTGGCGCTCTGGTCATTCATCGTGGCATCTTCCATAGCAACTCTCTCAATCACCCTGGGCGCGATATTTTTCGCGCAGCCGATTACGAATGGCAATCGCGGTCAGGTTCAGAATCAGGATCAACAACACCAGAGTCAACGCCGTGGCGTACACCAGCGGCCGGGCCGCCTCGACGTTAGGACTCTGGAAGCCGACATCATAGATGTGAAAGCCCAGGTGCATGATCTTGCGCTCGAGGTGAACGTAGGGGAACTGGCCGTCAACCGGCAGGCTGGGGGCGAGCTTGACCACACCGACCAGCATCAGCGGGGCGACTTCCCCGGCCGCGCGGGCCACGGCCAGGATCAGGCCGGTCATCATCGCCGGTGCCGACAACGGCACCACGACCTTCCACAAGGTTTCCCACTTGGTTGCACCCAGCGCAAGCGAACCTTCGCGGATCGTGCGCGGGATCCGGGCCAGGCCCTCCTCGGTCGACACGATCACCACCGGCAGTGTCAGCAGGGCCAGTGTCAGCGAGGCCCAGAACAGGCCCGGCGTACCGAAGGTCGGGGCCGGCAGGCGCTCCGGGTAGAACAGCTCGTCGATGGTTCCACCGAGCAGGTAGACGAAGAACCCCAGGCCGAACACGCCGAACACGATCGAGGGCACCCCGGCGAGGTTGTAGACCGAGACCCGGATCAGCTTGAGTATCGCGCCCTGGCGAGCGTATTCGCGCAGGTAGATCGCGGCCAGCACGCCGAACGGCGTGACCAGTACCGACATGATCAGAACCATCGTGACGGTGCCGAAGATCGCCGGGAAAATGCCGCCCTCGGTATTGGCCTCGCGCGGAAACCCGGTCAGGAACTCGTGAATGCGTTTGCCATAAAAAACCAGTTTTCCACCCAGCCCCAGGACATTGTTTCTTGAAGCCATGACGATGCTGGCTACCGGAACCCTGACTTCGCGACCATCGGCCGTGGCCGCGATAAGGACATCACGCTGACTCTGTTCGATCAAGGCGCGGCGCTGGACTTGAACTGCAGCGAAGCGCTGATCGAGGTCGCGCTGTCGGGCCTGCATGTCGGCCTCGGCAGCGGCCAGCTCGGCGCCGCGAACTTTGCGCAGTTCGAGCCGCCGCTGTTCCAGGCGAAGCGCCTCGATACCGCGGTTGATCTGGCCGATATCGACTTTCTCGAGCTTCTGGATCGTTTGGTGCAGCTCGCCCGAGCGCTGGATCGACTGCTGCAGGACATCCCACAGTCCGTCCCCTTCGATCCGCGATTCGCCCTGCTCCAGCGCGCGGGCAAAGCCGTAGAAATTACCCCACTCGCGGCGCTCGAGCATGATCGCGTCGGCCGGATGCTCGATCGGCCCCAACGCGCCGTCGAGGAACCACGCGAAATCGCGACCGGTCAGGTCGCGGTTGCCGAGATTGAGAAGATGGCGCGTCACCAGCGACTGATCGTTCGGGATCGGCTGACCCGACTCTCGAATTCGCTCAGCCGGCAGGGTTTCGGAGCGCACCATCACGCCCAGCACCGTGCTGGTCTCACCACTCGGGCTGGTCACGACGGTCGACAGGATCGGCGAGGGCCAGAAATGACCGAAGCCGCGCACTCCGATCAACACCATCAACCCGACCACCATGATCAATGAAATTGCCAGCGCGCCACCGATCATCCAGATCCACGGTTCACCCGACTTGAACCAGCTTCGGAGTTGTGAGCGATGTGCGTTCATATCCGGGTCTGCCTACAGGCTGCTATAGCGCTGACGCAGGCGCTGACGCACCAGCTCGGCGATGGTATTTACAACGAAGGTCATCGCAAACAGCACCAGTCCGGCGAGGAACAGAATGCGGTAGTGGGTCGAATTGACCGCGGTCTCCGGCAACTCCACGGCGATGTTGGCCGACAGTGTGCGCATGCCCTCGAAGATGTTAAAGTTGACCACCGGACTGTTGCCGGTGGCCATCAGCACGATCATGGTTTCGCCGACAGCACGACCGAAGCCGATCATGACCGCAGAGAAGATCCCGGGGCTTGCGGTCAGCAGCACCACTCGGGTCACGGTCTGCCACGGAGTGGCGCCCAGCGCCAGCGAGCCCTGCGTCAAGTGACGCGGCACCGTGAACACCGCATCCTCGGCAATCGAGAAAATCGTGGGAATGACGGCAAACCCCATCGCGATCCCCACCACCAGCGCGTTGCGCTGGTCGTAGTTGATGCCGATCTCGGTAAACCACTGTCGCATCGAACCGTCGAAAAACCAGATCTCGATCAATGGTGACAAGCTGACCAGTCCCCACACCACCAGCGCGATGACCGGTAACAGCACAATCGCTTCCCAGCCGGGCGGGATGGACAGACGCCAGGCTGGCGGCAGGCGCGAGAACGCGAATGCCACCAACAGGAACGACATCGGCAGCCCGACCAGGATCGTGAATACAGCAGGAATGTGGTTTTCGAGAAACGGTGCCAGCCACAGGCCGGCAAGGAAGCCAAGAATCACGGTCGGAAGAGCTTCCATGACCTCGATCGTCGGCTTGACGTAGCCGCGCAGCTTTGGCGCCATGAAATACGCCGTATAGATCGCGCCGGCAATCGCCAGCGGCATTGCAAACAGCATCGCGAACAGCGCTGCCTTCAGCGTACCCACGGTCAGCGGCACCATCGAGTACTTGGGCTCGAAACTGTCGGCCCCTGACGAGGCCTGCCAGACATAGGCCGGATCCTGACGACCTTCGTACCAGACCTTGCCCCACAGCGCGCGCAGCGAATGCTCGGGGTGCTGGTTCCTGACATCGAAGCCGAGGATGCGTCCGTCCAGATCCTCGACGATCAGCTTGTCATCGACCGGCGAGATCCCGACCGAGCGCAGCGGTCGCTGGCTGATCTGCTCAAGGTAAAGGGTCCGCGCCGAGGTGCCGTAATGCAGGCCCAGCCCGCCGCGGTCATCGACCGCGACAAAGCCCTTGCGAGTGTACTCGGGCTGAATCCGGGTGATCGCACCAGGATGCCGTTTGAAGTCACGCACCCGCTGCAGATGGAAGATGTTATCGTCCGCTCCGGCCGACTCGTCGCGCACCAGGAACCACTGACTCAGATTCCCCGACGAGGTGCCGACGACCCAGGAAAAGGTCCCGTTGAGCATCTTCAGCTCGGTGATTCGCTCGCCGGCATCCATGTCCACGACCATGGACTGGTCGCGCAGCAACGCCGTATCAGGTGCTGAAATATCCCAGTACATCAAGCGACCATTCGCAGCGGCGCCGATCAGTGACCAGAGATTGGCGCTGAGCTGCAGCCGCTCGGGGAGCGCATCGCCGATGGGAATCTCCCAGCGGCGGGCTCGAACCTCGGTCTCGCCGGTCAGGAACGCAGTGGCAACGCTGAATCGCACGAACAGCAAGCGACCGTCGTCGGTCACGGCCGCGACGCCGGTGTCGTCGCCAGCACGCTGCACCGCAAGCACCGTCAATGCGTGACCGGACGGGTCGATCTCCAAGGGTTCGCGTTGCAAGGTAAATTTCGGATCCGGCAGCACCTGCCGCTCGCCGCTGCTGAAATCCAGCCGGATCTGATGATCGACGATGATTGCACGACCATCATCGAGTCCGATCGCGGCCCGCCGCGCGCGTGGTTCCGCCACCGCAATCGAGGTCACACTGCGGTCGGCCGGAACTGCAAGATCCACCGAGCGCAGCAGCGCGCCATCCTGAAGCCGGAAATAGTCCAACCGACCACCATCGGTATAGCGCATCCCGAGTTCGTCGTAGCGCTCCAGCGCGAGGTAGCTGCGTGCCGCTTCCAGATCGGCAGGCGCCGCATACTCGGCCGCCGGCTGGACCGAAGCACCACGCAGGATCGGCAGAACCTCACTGAAGAGATAAACGAAGATCAGCGCCAGCGCGACCACCACGCCGCCGCCGCCGGCGCGCACAACCCAGCCAGCGAACGTATCGGCGAAATGACGCCAGCGTCGCCGGCGAGCCATGGCCGCAGGGCTGGGCAGCGAACTGGCCATCGCCTTCAGCAACGGCGGGCGCTCAGAGTTCATGGACGGCGAACCTCGGACGGCAGGATCAGCTGAATTCCGGACTAGAGACCGAGCTGTTCGTGGATCCGCGCTGCGACACTGGCGGGCAGCGGGATGTAGCCGTCACGCAACACCACCTCCTGACCGCGCCTGGACAACACCATGCGAAAGAACTCGCGTTCCAGCGGCGACAAGGGCTGGGCGGGCGACTTGTTGACATAGACGTACAACAAACGCGACAGCGGGTACGCGCCGGAAATCGCGTTCTCGGCAACCGCCGAGATGCACTCGCTGCCCTGCTCGCGCTTCAAATCCACTGGCCTGACCCCGGAGGTCATGTAACCGATCCCCGAATAGCCGATCCCATTGAGCGACTCGGTGACGCCCTGAACCACCGAGGCCGATCCCGGCTGCTCGTTGATCCCCGGCTTGAAATCACCACCGCACAGCGCGTTGTCCTTGAAGAATCCGTAGGTTCCCGAGACCGCATTCCGGCTGTACAAGGTAAAGTCGCGATTGCTCCAGGCCCCCTGCAGGCCGAGCTGGCCCCAGCGAGTGATATCGTTCGCGCCACCGCAGCGGCGACTTACCGAGAATACCGCGTCGACTTCAGCCACACTCATGCACTGGATGGGATTGTCCTTGTTGACATAGACCGCCAACACGTCGATCGCGGTGCCGACCGCGGTCGGTGGATAGCCGAAGCGCTCTTCGAAGGACTGGATCTCGCTGGAGCGCATCAGCCGGCTCATCGGTCCGAGATTGGCCGTCCCCTCGGTCAGCGCCGGCGGCGCGGTCGACGAGCCCGCTCCCTGAATCTGGATGTTGACGTTCGGGTAGATCTTGGCGAACTCCTCGGCCCACAGGGTCATGAGGTTGTTCAATGTGTCGGAACCGATCGACGAGAGATTGCCGGAGACACCAGAGACCGGGATGTACTCCGGCAAATCCGGATCGACCGCTGTTTGTGCCGAAACCGCAAGGCTGGCGCTGCTCAGGAGCAGGCTGGCGAGAATGTGCTTGATGTGCATGATCGTGAACTCTTCGATGCAATTGAATGAGGGTAGCGCGGTCCGGTTACGAATGCATGACCGATGACCGGGTCGGAATCGCAATAGTTTGTGACACAAACATTACAGCCATGTTACGTCAGGATCCCGGACGCAATTTTCGCAATCGGGATTCGGGGAAATCGCAGCAGAATTCGCTGCCCTCACCGGGTTCGGAACGGATCTTCAGTCGGGCATCGTGCCGCTGCAGCACATGCTTGACGATGGCCAGACCCAGCCCGGTACCACCCTGGGCGCGGCTGCGCGACGCGTCAACCCGATAGAAGCGCTGAGTGATGAATGGCAGATGCCGGGCCTCGATGCCGATGCCGTTGTCGGAAACGCAGAAGCGCGCACCGCCGCCGTTGACGTGGTGCCAGCTCACACGGATCCGGCCGCCCTTGTCGGTGTAGCGGACGGCGTTGAAGACCAGGTTGGAGAACGCGCTGAACAGTTCGTTGTCGAATCCGGCCAGACCGAGCGCAGGATCGATATCGGTCTCGATGATCCGCTCACCCCCTGCCTGGGCCAGGGCCTCGGCGCGAACCCGACGCACCAGGTCACCGACATTGACCGGCTGTTCGTCGGGATCACCGGGCGCATCGGTTTCCAGTCGTGAAAGCTCCAGCAGATCATTCACCAGCGTCGTCATCCGACCGCATTGGGTGCGCATCTCGGCCAGAGGTTCCGACCAGAGCTCCGGAATCTGCGGATCGTCGCTCATGTTTTCGAGATAGCCGCCCAGCACGGTCAGCGGCGAGCGCAGCTCGTGCGAGGCGTTGGCAACGAAGTCGCGACGCATGTTTTCCAGCCGCTTGACCCGGGTGACGTCGCGCACCAGCATCAGGTACTGGCCGCGGCCATAGGGCACGATGCGGATCGACAGTCGCGTGGTCAGATCCACCGAGGAATCCACCTCGACCGGTCGACCGAAATCACCGGCACGCATGTAGCGCTCGAAGTTCGGTGTCCGCACCAGGCTGGTGATCGGCTGGCCGATATCACTGTTGCCGGCCAGTCCCAACAGCCGCAGCGAAGCCGCATTGAACCAACTGATGCGCCAGTCTGAGTCGAGCACGATCGTGCCGTCCGGCATCGCCGCGGTCGACTCGCGAAACTCCCGGATCACTCGGGCGAGACGTTTCTTGCGCTTGGCATAGCGCCGCTGCAGCTGGTAGTAGTGCTCGAAAACCTCGCCCCAGACGCCCCAGGACTGGGGTGGCTGACTCTTGCGCCCCTGGCGCAGCCAGCGCTCTAGGCGATGCATCTCGCAGACATGCCTGAGCCCGCTGGCAAATAGGGCAGCCGCGATCCACCAGCCCAGGATTCCTCCGAACAGCAACCAGCTCAGGCTGGCCAGCGCGACCCAGAACGCCGCCAGCAG
>Ga0210039_1002365_pt1 | contig 15700 bp, 13 predicted proteins | sample CryGeyCG2114_250_3_FD_185460 | JGI IMG/M metagenome (GOLD analysis project Ga0210039, IMG submission 185460) | Groundwater microbial communities from aquifer - Crystal Geyser CG17_big_fil_post_rev_8/21/14_2.50 (SPAdes) (version 2) | ecosystem: Environmental > Aquatic > Deep subsurface >...
TCGGGCTGATCTTTGGTGCCAACCTCGGCACGACGCTCACCTCATGGATCGTGGCGCTGGTCGGCTTCGAGTTCGACCTGGGGCTGATTTCGATGCCAGCGATTGCAGCCGGCATGATGTTGTGGCTCAGCGGCAAGGGACGACGCCCGGCGCTCGGCCAGGCGCTGGTCGGCTTCGGCGTATTCTTTCTGGGTCTGGCGGCGCTGAAGTCGGCCTTTGCCGGACTGGGGCCCGGCATGGAGCTGGCGCGCTTTCCGGTCGACGGCGTGGCCGGCGTGCTGATGTTCACCCTGCTGGGCGCGACGTTGACGATGCTGATGCAGTCATCCAGCGCCTCACTGGCGTTGACCCTGACGGCCGCCAGCCAGGGGCTGCTGCCGCTGCCGGTGGCCGCAGCGATGGTGATCGGCGCCAACATCGGCACTACCTCGACCGCGGTATTCGCAGCCATTGGTGCGACTGCGGCAGCACGGCGCACTGCAGCGGCGCATGTACTGTTCAATTTGCTGGCCGGCGCACTGGGGCTGGTGCTGCTCACGCCACTGCTGTTTACAGCCGAGCGGCTGGCCGTGCTGATCGGCGCGGCGTTGTTGCCGGCCATGGAGCTTGCACTGCTGCACACCCTGTTGAACCTGCTGGGCGTGCTGCTGGCCTGGCCGCTGTTACCGTGGCTGGTGCGGATGCTGGAGGGCCGCTTTCACAAGGGCGAACTGGCCGATCCGGCCCGACCACGTTACCTCGATACCAACGTTGCCGCCATGCCGAGCCTGGCGCTGGATGCGACCCGGCTGGAGCTGGAGCGGCTGGCGGAACTTGCCGGGCGCATGGCCGGGCGCGCAATCAGCGTAGAAGACCACGTGGCGCTGGAACTGGATACGGAGTACGACATCATCGATCGGCTCGGCAGCGCCATCATCGACTTCACCTCCAAGATCCAGACCGGCGGCGTGGCGGAACTGGACGCGGTACTGCCGAGCGCGCTGCGCATAGCCCAGCACTACCGGATGGTGGCCGAGCGGGCCAACGATCTGGCCCGGATGGTGGTTACGCACGAGCGACCCGAGGCGGTGCAGACCGCCATCGGTGAACTGCAACTCGATGCTGTGCGGCTGTTGGAACTGGCCGCACCGACGCACCTGGCCAATCCGGATCAGCCGATCGAAAGCCGACTCGATGCCTTCGAGAGCCGTTACCATGCCTGCAAGTCGACCCTGCTGCGCGCCGGCAGCCGGCGTGAGCTGGCCTCGATGGCACTGGTACGCGAACTGGACCGGATCAGTGCACTGCGCAGGATCGTCGAGCAGGCGGCCAAGGCACGGCTGCTGTTCGACGGACTGCGCGCGCCGCATCGTGAGGAACCGGCGCCGATTGGGATCGGGTCCGATGCCGCGGACGGCCGAGTCAGCCGAAACGCAAGCTGATCACCACGGTAATCACCGCCGCGGCAATCAGGTTGATGACCAGGCCCTCACGCGCCATTTCGCGGATGCCGACCCGACCGGAGCCATAGATCACCGCGTTCGGCGCGGTTGCGACGGGCAGCATGAAGGCGCAGCTGGCACTGATCGCGGCCGGCACCATCAGCAGCTCCGGACGAATGCCGGTGGCCACCGCAGTCGCTGCCAGCACCGGCATCAACAGCGACGTGGTTGCGGTGTTGCTGGTGACCTCGGTCAGAAATGTCACGCCGAGGCAGATGCACAACACCATCAGCCAGGTCGGCAGCGTGGCCAGCACGGTCAGCTGCGCGGCAAGGCTGTCGCTCAGGCCGGTTTCGATGAAGCCGCGGGCGATAGTGATGCCGCCGGCAAACAGCAGCAGCACACCCCAGGGAATGTTGCCTGCGGTTTCCCAGTCGAGCAAGCGACCGCCCTTGCCGTCCGAAATCATGCACGCTACGACCACGGCCAGCAGCGCAACCGCAGCGTCATTGGCATAGGGCAGATCGAGCCTGCCCTGCCAGCCGCCGAACGGTGCGGTACGGGTCATCCAGGCCATCGCGACCAGCGCCAGCAGCGCGATCAACCGGCGCTCGGCGGTCGACCAGGTGCTGGCCACTTCCAGCTCGGGCAAGGGACCGGCCTCGACCCGGCGGGTCAGCCACAGGAACATCAGCGGCAACACCAGCACCACGATCGGCAGGCCCCAGCTCATCCACATCGGAAATGAGGTCTGCAGGCCGAACTGGTCCTGGCTGACCTGCATGTAGATCAGGTTCGGCGGTGTGCCGATCGGCGTGCCGGTGCCGCCCAGGCTGGCGGCATAGGCAGTGCCCAGCAGCAGCGGCAGGGCAAGCGCGCGCAGGCGCGGGTCTTCGAGCACGGCGAGTGCCACCGGCAGCAGCATCAGCGTGGTTGCGGTGTTGGAGATCCACATCGATAGCGTGGCCGCAGCCAACATGAAACCCAGCACCAGGCCGCGCCGACCGAGTCGGGCGCAGGCCCGGATCATCGCCATCGCCAGGCGTCGGTGGGCGCCGGATCGGGCCAGCGCACCCGAAAGCATGAAACCGCCGAGCAGCAGCAAGATCAGCGGACTGCCGTAGCTTTGTGCGACCTGGTTGGGACTGAGCGCCCCGAACAGCGGCAGTACTGCCAATGGCAGCAGCGAGGTGATCGCAATCGGCAGCGCCTCGGTCAGCCACCAGACCGCGCACCAGGCCGTGACAGCAGCGACCGCAGCGGCCGGCGGTTCCAGCCCCCAGGCGGTACGTGCCAGCCATGCCACCAGCACCGCCGCCAGCGGGCCGGCGCCAAGCAACAGGTTCTGGCGGGCCGATGCGCTGAATCTCACCGGCCGCACGGGCTCAGTGGGCCGCGCCGCCGTATTCCGGCGCACGGGCCTCGCGCGCCAGCCGGTCGAGCACACCATTGACGAAGGTATGACCCTGCTCGGCACCAAAGCGATGCGCCAGCTCGACCGCCTCGTCGATCACGACCCGGTAGGGAATTTCCGGGTGCTTGAGCAACTCGACCGCACCGATGCGCAGGATCACGCGTTCCATCTGGTCGAGGCTGGAATCGAGCCGCTCGATGTGCCGGCTGAGCCTCGAATCGAGATCCTTGCCCTGACCGATGACGTCGCGCACCAGACCCTGAAAGTAGTCGATATCGACGTCATCGAAGTTCTGTTCTTCGAGGAACTGCTCGATGATGCTGGCCGCGGAGTCGTCATTGAGCTGCCACTGGTATAGCGCCTGCAGCGCACGGCGGCGAGCACGACGGCGCGGCTCGAACGGGTTGACGCCACGCTTAGCTGCCATGCTGATCCTCACTTTCTACGTCGACCCCGGCCAACTGCGCCTTGAACACGGCCATTTCCACGGCCGCCAGCGCGACTTCGCGCCCCTTGTTCTTGCGCGCCGGGTCGGCGCGCTCGCGGGCCTGGGCTTCGTTTTCCGGGGTCAACACGCCAAAGGACACCGGCACTCCGCTCTCCAGCCCCAGTTGCTGCAGGCCGCGGGCGCACTCGGTGCTGATGAACTCGAAATGGGCGGTCTCGCCGCGCACCACCGCGCCCAACGCGATCACCGCGTCGAAGCGGCCGGTCTCAACCAGGGCGCAGCAAGCCAGCGGCAGCTCCCAGGCGCCGGGCACGTGGGCCACGGTGATGTCACAGTCGCGTACGTCGGCCTCGTGCAGCGCTGCGCGGCAACCGGCCAGCAACATTTCGGTGATTTCGGCGTTGAAACGAGCCACGGCAATGCCGATACGCAGCCCGCGACCGTCGGGGAGAACCTTGATTTCCTTCATGCGTGATCTATTGTTCCCGCTTACTGTTGCTGAGGTTCATCTTCGGGCACGACGTATTCGGTGATTTCCAGGCCGAATCCGTCCAGGGCATGCAGCCGCTTGGGCGCGCCGAACACCTGCATCCGGCGCACACCGAGGTCGGCGATGATCTGCGCGGCGATACCGTAGCTGCGCAGCTCGCTGGCCGAGCGGTCCTTGCCGTCGGCCGCTCCCGCATCGCCGCCGCGCAGGCCGGCCAGGCGGTCATCATCGGTCTCATCATAGCCCAGCACCAGCGCCAGGCCACGGCCGCGGCGCGCAATGTCGGCAAGTGCTGCGTCCAGCGGCATACCGAAGGCCGGCCGGGTGATGCCGATGACATCGCCCAGCAATTCCGGCACATGCACCCGAACCGGGAACGGCTGGTCGGCCGAAATCTGGCCGCGCACCATCGCCCAGTGCAGCTTGTGGTGGATCCGGTCGCGGTAGACATGCAGCTCGAACGCGCCATGCGCGGTGCCGACAGTCTGGCGATGGATGCACTCCATGCTCTGCTCGGTGCCCAGCCGGTAGCGGATCAGGTCGGCCACGGTACCCATCTTCAGTCCGTGCTCGGCGACGAACTGTTCCAGCTCGGGGCGGCGCGCCATGGTGCCGTCCTCGTTGAGAATTTCGACCAGCACCCCGGCCGGCTCCAGTCCCGCAAGCAGCGCAAGGTCGAGACTGGCCTCGGTGTGACCGGCGCGGGCCAGCACACCGCCGGGCTGGGCCATGAGCGGAAACACGTGACCGGGCTGGGTCAGGTCGTCAGGCACCGCGTCCGGGCGCACCGCGGTGCGGATTGTGTGGGCACGATCATAGGCCGAGATACCGGTGGTTACGCCCTCGGCGGCCTCGATCGAAACCGTGAAATTGGTCTGATGGTGCCGATCGGTGTCGCGCACCATCAGCTGCAGGCCGAGCTGCTTGCAACGCTCGCGATTCAGCGACAGGCAGATCAGGCCACGCCCGTAGCGGGCCATGAAGTTGATGTCGTCCGGGCGCACCAGGCTGCCGGCCATGATCAGATCGCCTTCGTTCTCGCGATCCTCGTCGTCCAGCATCACCACCATCCGGCCGGCACGTATTTCTTCGAGAATGGACTCGATGGAATCGAATTTCATTGCATCAGTTCCGTGTCTCCAACAGCCGCTCCATGTAGCGTGCCAGCTGATCGACTTCAAGGTTGACCGCATCACCCGCCTGCAGGGCGCCCAGCGTGGTCACCGCCAGGGTATGCGGAATCAGGTTGAGTTCGAAGCGGTTTGCGTCGACGCGGTTGACTGTCAGGCTGACCCCGTCGAGGGTCACCGACCCCTTGTGTGCAATATAACGCGCCAGTGTCGCCGGCGCCTCGAAACGCAATCGGCGATTGTCGCCCAGCTGTTCGCGCTCGACCAGGACGGCAATCCCGTCGATGTGGCCGGACACCAGGTGCCCACCGAGCGGATCGCCGGCGCGCAGGGCCGGTTCCAGATTGACCGCCGCGCCGGGCTGGAGCTGGCCCAGCGTGGTCAGGTTCAGGGTCTCGCGCGATGCGTCGGCAACAAACGAGGTCGGGCCGGGCTCGAGCGCAGTCAGACACACGCCATTGACCGCGATCGAATCACCCACCGCGGGCGCGAACTCGGCCAGGCGCTCGCATTCGATCACCAGGCGCTTGCCGCCGGAGCTGGCGTTGAGCTGGGTAATGCGGCCCTGGGCCTTGATGATTCCTGTGAACATGGGCTTTCAGCTTTCAGGTATCAGGTTCAAGTTGCGCGGCATCGATGCGGCACAGGCGGTAGCGCCAGTCCGGGCCGATGCGTCGCGACTCGATCAGTCGAAAATGGAGGCGTTGATCAAGCTTTTCCACCCCGGGCAGGTCCACCAGCGCTCCGCCACGGGAACCGATCAAGCTCGGGGCCTGGTAGAGCAGCAGTTCGTCGACCATTCCGGCCGCCAGCAGCGCGCCGCTCAGCGTCGGTCCGGCCTCGACATGGACTTCATTGAACTCCAGTTGTGCAAGTCTTTCCAGCAGCCGCGCCAGATCGGGACGACCGTCCTTTCCAGAATCAATCTCCAGCCGCTCGGCGCCGGCCGGCGACGGCCCGGCACCGGGCAGCACGACGTGCAGCAGCCGCGCGCCGGTGCCCAGCAAACGCGCGCTGGCCGGGAGTCGGGCGTTGCTGTCCACGACCACTACGGCCGGACGGGCTCGATAAGCCTCCAGGCGAACATCCATCTGTGGATCGTCGGCCAGCACCGTGCCGATGCCGGTCAGCAGGGCATCGGCACGGGCGCGCCAGCGATGACCTTCGGTGCGCGCCGCCGCTCCGGTAATCCACTGCGAACGACCGTCGGGACCAACTGCGCGACCATCGATCGATCCGGCCAGCTTGGCCCGGACCCAGGGACGGCCACGCTCGATCCGGCTGAAGAAACCGCAATTCAGTTCGCGCGCCGGGCCCTCCATCAATCCGATCGCACACTCGATGCCGGCGGCGCGAAGCCGTTGCAGCCCACCGCCATTGACTTTCGGATGCGGGTCTCCGGCGGCAATCACTACCCGGGCAACACCTGCCTCGATCAGCGCTTCGGCGCATGGCGGCGTGCGGCCGTGGTGGCTGCAGGGTTCGAGTGTGACGTAGGCCGCCGCGCCGCGCGCCCGCGCCCCGGCCTCGACCAGCGCACCAACCTCGGCATGCGGGCCGCCAGCACGCTCGTGCCAGCCGCGCCCGAACACCTCGGCAGCGTGCGCGATCACACAGCCCACCCGCGGGTTTGGCGCCGTAGTCCAAAGCCCCCGGCGCGCAAGCCTCAAGGCCTCGGCCATCAGGGCGTGGTCGGTGGCGGTGAACGACGGTTTTGGCGAAGTGGGCAAGAGTATGCGCTACCAGATTCAGTTTTCAATGGCGTGCGTGCGGGGTTCGACGGCCGGATCAAGCCATCGCAGTCCATCGTGGCCCGGGGTAGCGCAGCGCACCCGGGAAATCCTTGCATCGCATTCCACCCGCAGCAAATCGTCAATTGTCACGCTGGCCGAGCAGCGAGATCTGGCGGGTGTCGATGGCATCGGGCTTGAGCTGCTCGAGGCGCTCGATCTCTTCGCGAAAGGCCTGCACGTCTTCGAACCTTCGGTAGACCGAGGCAAATCGCACATAGGCAACCTGGTCAAGCCTGGCCAGTTCGGCCGCCACCCATTCGCCGATCGCCGAGCTCGGAATTTCGGCCTCCTCCAGGGTGCGTATCTTGCGCAACAGATCGCGGATCGCACGCTCGACCTGCTGGGTTTCGACCGGGCGCTTTTCCAGCGCACGCAGCATGCCGCCTCTGAGCTTGTCCTCATCGAAAGCCTCGCGCGAACCATTCGCCTTGATCACGTTCGGTGCCTTCAACGCCGGCACCTCGAAGGTGTTGAACCGCGCACCGCAGTGCGCGCACTCGCGCCGCCGCCGGATCTGGTAACCGTCGGAGGTCAGGCGGGAATCGACTACCCGGGTATCGGTGTGATTGCAGAACGGGCACCACATGCGGACGCTGGCCGGTAGGACGAATGCCCTGCAATTCTAGCCCGGATCCAGTCCGCTCGCTCACCGGAGCCCGGGGCTGTGGGTCGATCCGGCGCTACAGCAAGAAATGCACGATGTCGACGACACATCACCCAATCCACATTATCCTGTCGGCATGTACGAGCATGATCACCACTCGCACGAAAATTCAGGCGGCCGCGCGCTGCGCGGTGCACTGCTGCTGACGCTGGCATTTGCCGGAGTGGAGTTCGTGGCCGGCTGGTGGGGTGGCTCGCTGGCGCTGATGGCCGACGCCGGTCACATGCTGACCGACTCCACCGCGCTTGGCCTGGCCGCGATCGCAGCCTGGATCTCGTCCCGCCCGGCCAGCGCGCGCCTCAGCTGGGGCCACGGCCGTGCCGAGATCATCGCCGCACTGGTCAATGGTGTGGTGATGCTGGGACTGGTCACCGTGATTGCCTGGAGCGCGGTAGAGCGCTTTCACAACCCGGTCGAGGTCAAGGGTGCTGCGGTGCTGATCGTGGCCGCGATCGGCCTGGTCATCAACCTCGCCGTGCTCAAGGTGCTGCATGGCGGCCAGTCCAACATCAACGTCCGCGGCGCGATGCTGCACGTGCTCGGTGATCTGCTCGGCTCGGTCGCCGCACTCGCCTCGGGCGCAATCATCCTGCTGACCGGCTGGACCCCAATCGACCCGATCCTGTCGCTGCTGATCTGCGGTCTGATCCTGATCGCCGCGATCCGCCTGATCCGCACCGCGCTGGGTGTGGTGATGGAGCAGGTGCCGGTGCAGATCGACCTGGAACAGGTGCGCGCCGCGATGATCGAAGTCGACGGCGTCAGTGAAATCCATGACCTGCACATCTGGCAGATCAGCAGCGATCGCATCGCCCTGTCGGCCCACGTCGTGCTCGACCAGCTGCAGCGATGGCCCGAACAACTGGCAGAACTCAACGCCGTACTGCTCGATCGCTTCGGCATCGATCACCCCACTCTTCAGCCGGAACCGGTCGGCGGGCCGGACTGTCGGCACGAGAATCGGCAATGTAACGGGTAAGAAAGCTTTCGTCCTACCCGACGGCCAGACCTCGGGTATCGGTTTTCCTGAAACTTGAAACATGATACTCGCGCCGATGGCGCGCTACCTACGCCCGCCTCAGATCCCCCGTCGCAATCTGCACTCGCCGCTGGTTGTTGAGAATTTCGAGCAGGATGATCGCCCGCGCCGCGCCGGTTTCGGCTTCGAAGATGCCGCGGTAGCCGGCGAAGGGGCCGGCGGTGATCTCGACCGGGTCGTTTTCTTTCAGCTCATGGTAGCGGGCGACTTCGATCGCGCCTCGCTCATCCTGGTAGCACTTGAGCGCTTCAATCAGGTCGTCCGGCACGATCGGTACCTCATTGCCGAAGCGCACCAGGCCAATCACGCCACGGGTCGAGCGGATCGGGCCCCAGTCCTGACGATGGTCGGCCAGCGCGAGAAAAAGGTAGCGCGGGAACATCGGCTCGATGCTCGTGCGGTCGCGGCCACGCAGGCGGCGGCGTGATCGGAGCTGGGGCAGAAAGGCCTCGAAGCCCTGGTTGACCAGGTGCATGCGTGCCCGCTGCTCCTCGCGGGGCTTGCAGAATACGGCGCGCCATTTCAGATTCATCGATCGGGGCCCCCCTGGATCTCTCGATGCCCGCAGACGATCGAGTCCGCGGGGTGTGTTCAACATATGAACGCGAGAGTAGCAGAGCCGGCGCAGTCCAATCAACTTTAGACATCGTGAACGCTGAGTATGGCGGCTTTGCGGCGAGTCGGGTCGTGAATCAGGGAGGCGACGGATCAGGTATCCTTTCCCGCCGTATTCAAAGCCTCCAATCCGGAGTATTTTCTTCCGATGAATTCCTCTTCTCCGATCCAGCAAGCCGTTGCCCGGGTTTCGGTCCGCGCCGATGTACCGTCCGGACTGATGCGCGAGGCGATGCACCAGATCATGGCCGGCGAAGCGACGCCAGCGCAGATCGCGGGCTTCCTGGTCGGGCTGGCGGTCAAGGGTGAGACCGTGGCCGAGATCGTTGCGGCCGCCCGCGTGATGCGTGAACTGGTACGCGCGGTCGACGGACTCGAAGGTCCGCTGACCGATATCGTCGGCACCGGCGGTGACGGTGCGTCGCTGTTCAATGTCTCGACCGCTTCGGCCTTCGTCGCCTCCAGCGGCGGGGCCCGCATCGCCAAGCACGGCAACCGCTCGGTGTCGAGCAAATCCGGCGCGGCCGACGTGCTTGAGGCCGCCGGCGTGCGGCTCGACCTGCAGCCAGACCAGGTGCGCGAAGCGGTCGCGAACCTGGGCGTGGGCTTCCTGTTCGCACCGATGCATCATGCGGCGATGCGCCACGCCGTCGCCCCCCGCCGCGAACTGGGTATACGCACCCTGTTCAACCTGCTCGGCCCGTTGACCAACCCGGCCGGTGCGACTCGGATAGTGCTGGGCGTGTTCGATCCGCGCTGGTGCCTGCCATTGGCCGAGGCGCTGGGCGAACTGGGAGCAGAGCACGTGCTGGTGATCCACTCCGACGACGGCCTCGATGAGTTCTCGATCGCAGCCCCCACCGGGGTCGCCGAGCTGGTTGACGGAGCGGTGCGCGAATGGCGCTTCGACCCGAACTCGGTCGGCATCGGTGGCAGCCTCGAAGCACTGCGGGTCGAGACACCGGCCGACAGCCTGGCGCTGATCGAATCCGCGCTCGGCAGCACCGCCGGACCGGCCGCCGACATCATCGCACTCAATGCCGGCGCAGCGCTGTACGTGGCGGGCCAGGCCGAAGACCACGCAGCAGGCATCGCCCAGGCGCGCGAGATCCTGGCCTCGGGCAAGGCGCTGGAGCGGCTGCGCGCCTACGCCGACTGGAGTCAAAGCGCATGAGCCTGCCCTCGGTGCTGCAAAAGATCCTCGACACCAAGCGCGACGAGGTCGAGGACCGCCGCAGCAAGCGACCAGTGGCCGAGCTTCGTGCCTGCATCGCCGGTCTGTCGCCCTGCCGCGACTTCCACAACGCGCTGGCCGAACGCGTGGCGCGAAAGTCGCCGGCGATCATTGCCGAGTTCAAGCGCGCCTCGCCCTCGGCCGGCTGGATCGATCGCAACGCCGACCCGGCCTCAGTCGCCCGGGCCTACGAGCTCGGGGGTGCGGCCTGCATGTCGGTGCTGACCGACATCGAATACTTCCACGGTTCGGATGCCGACCTTCAAGCCGCACGTGCGGCCTGTGCACTGCCGATGATTCGCAAGGACTTCGTCGTCGACGAATACCAGGTGTTCGAAACCCGCGCACTGGGCGCCGACGCGATGCTGCTGATCGTCGCCGCACTTGACGACGCCCGGCTACGTGCCTTTTCTGAACTCGGCGCCGAGCTCGGCCTGAGCGTATTGGTCGAGGTCCACGACCAGTCAGAACTGGACCGAGCGCTGGCCGTTCCGGGCCGGCTGCTGGGGATCAACAACCGCGATCTGCACCGCTTCGAGACCCGGCTGGAGACCAGCGAGCAACTGGCATCGAAGGTACCGGCCGACCGCATCGTGGTCGCCGAAAGCGGCATTCACACGTGCGCCGATATCGAGCGCATCCAGGCCGTCGGCATTCATGCCTTCCTGATCGGCGAGTCGGTGATGCGCAGTGACAACCCCAGCGCCGCACTGCGAAGCCTGATCGCTTCGAGGGTGTAAGCTGCTGGATCATATGATTCACGATCGAACGTCAGGATCCATCCAATGACCGAACTTTCCAGGCAGTACCGCGACCTGCTCGCCCGCCTGCGCACCACCTTCGCCTCGGGCCGCACCCGGCCGCTGCCCTGGCGGCGCGCGCAGCTCGACGCGATGCGCCGCATGCTCGAGGACCACGAAGACGCGATTGCCGAGGCCCTGGCCGGGGACCTGGCCAAGCCGCGCCAGGAAGTGCTGCTAGGCGAGACCTCGCTGCTGTTCGGCGAGATCCGCCACGCCCGTTCCAGGCTCGAGCGATGGGCCCGGCCGCGCCGGGTCGATACTCCGGCCGTGGCCCAGCCCGGCTCCAGCTTCGTCCAGCCCGAACCGCTCGGCGTGGCGCTGATCATCGGTGCATGGAACTACCCGATCCAGCTGGTGCTCGCACCACTGATCGCGGCGATTGCGGCCGGTAACTGCGCCGTGATCAAGCCGTCCGAGGTCACGCCGCGGGCTTCGAAGCTGTTGGCCGATCTTGTGCCGAAATACCTCGACGGCGATGCCATCGCCGTGGTCGAGGGTGCCGTGCCGGAAACCACCGCCCTGCTCGAACAGCGCTGGGACCACATCTTCTACACCGGCGGTGCGGTCGTGGGCAAGATCGTGATGAAGGCCGCGGCCGAACACCTGACCCCGGTGACGCTGGAGCTGGGCGGCAAAAGTCCTGCCATCGTCGATGACGGCGCCGACCTCAGGTCGGCGGCACGCCGAATCGCCTGGGGCAAGACGCTCAACGCCGGCCAGACCTGCATCGCACCGGACTATGTGCTGGTCAGCCCGAAGCAGCAACCGGCGCTGATCGAGGCGCTGAAGCAGGCCTTCCGCGACCTGCTCGGCCCCGACCCACTGGCCAGCAGCGACTTTGCCGCGATCGTCAACGAGCGCCATTTCGAGCGCCTGCGCGCGCTGCTGGCCCACGGTAAGCCGGTGATCGGTGGCCAGGCCGACCCATCCACCCGCAAGATCGCGCCGACCGTGCTGACCGACGTCGCGCTCGATCGCGAAATCATGACCGACGAGATCTTCGGCCCGATCCTGCCGATCATCGAGGTCGATAACCTCGACCGTGCGATCGGCTTCGTGCGCCGCGGCGACAAGCCGCTGGCCGCCTACCTGTTCACCCGCTCACGTGCATCAGAGAAGAAATTCCTGGCCGAACTGGCCTGCGGCAGCGTCGCAATCAACGACGTGATGATGTTCATGTCGGTGCCCGAACTGCCCTTCGGCGGCGTCGGCATGAGCGGCATCGGCAGCTACCACGGCCAGGCCGGCTTCGACCGCTTCAGCCACCTCAAAGCCGTCATCCGCCGCGGCCGCTTCCCCGAAATCCCGATTCGGTTTGCACCCTACAGCGAGTTCAAGATGAAGCTGTTGAAGTGGTTTGCCTGAGGCTCGGCTCGGGACGCGTGCAAGCACGTCGCAGGAGCCGGCCAGTTCCTGCGCCACCGCCATGGTGACCTGTTTGTTGACCTTGCCGACCTCGACCAGGCGACGATAGCGCCCACATCGTCGTTTTTGCCCCGCCCAGGCAATCGCCCGGGTCCAGCGGCTCTTGCCACCGTCGCAGACCCGGCCGTGGCGCAGCAAGAACGCGCGCCAATCGCTGCCGTGCCCGCGTCTCCATTACCCTAGCCCGGGTTATTCCTGACCCGACCGTCGCGAGACGGCTCCAGGTCTTGTCGCCTGGGTGTTTCGCGACCGAGCGCACCGCGGCCGGACTCGCCCTGCTGGTCAATAGCGACAGGTAAGGATGCGCGACCGGGCAAGACCTCGCCGATGCACAGCCTGGGGGCGTCGCAGCAGGTCGAGTCATGAATCAACCGGGTTGAAGGTTTTCTTTTCCAACCCCGAAACGTAACCCAAGCGTTCGAGGTTGGACAGGTCAATCCATGAGGTCTACGGCAGGCAAAGCCAAGCGGTTTATCCTTCACTGTATCGCTCGTCTTCGCGCCCGGGAGGTGTGAAACAGGTTGATTCGTTGATCCTGACGCTGGGGATTCTACGAAGCTGGGTCGTCCTTCGGCTCGTCATCATCGTCGTCAAGTATGTCCATGGCGGGGGTGTCGAGATCGTCGAACTGGTCGTTTCTTACGGCCCAGAAAAAGGCCCAGACCGCCAGCGACAGCAGCAACAGCGACAACGGGATCAGAACGTAGATGATTTTCATGTACCAGCCTCGACGGCACGCAGGCCTCGACCCGGCCGGGTACCGGTATGTTCGCTGCCGCCGCGTCCGAGACGACGTGCGTTGAGCACCACGCCCAGCGAGCTGGCCGACATGCCGATCGCCGCGGCCCAGGGCGGCACCAGCCCGGCGGCAGCCAGCGGCAGCGCGCAGATGTTGTAGACCAGTGCCCAGGAGAGATTCTGGCGAATGATCCGGCGCACGCGCGGTGCCTCGTGAAACAGCGCCAGCACTGGTCCCAGGCCACGGCCGGTGACCACCAGATCGGCCTGGGTCCGGGCGATGGCCGCACCCTCGGCCAGCGCGATGGCAATGTCGGCACCGGCCAGCACCGGTGCATCGTTGATGCCGTCGCCGATCATCGCGACCACGGCACCTTCGCGCTGCAGCGCCTCAACCCGGGCCAGCTTCTGCTCCGGTCGCATCGCGCTGTGGTATTCCCGGATACCGAGACGCTTGGCCATCGCCGCGACGTTGGCCTCGCGATCGCCCGAGGCCAGGATCACGGGGATGCCCCGCGCCTGCAAGCCGTCAACGAGTTCGGCCGCGCCACGCCGCAGCGAAGCATCGACCCGGAACAGCGCACGGCTGCCGTCGTCGCCGGCCAGCCCGAGCCAGATGCCTTCGGTCGGCACGGTGAAACCGTCACCGGCCCAGTCCGGCCGACCGAGCCGATAGCGCACTCCATCGACCATGCCACTGACGCCATCGCCGACCCGACTTCCAGCATCAAGCACGTCCAGTCCGAGATCACTGGACTCGAAGGCGCGCGCGATCGGATGCGTGCTGACCCGTTCCAGGGCACCTGCCAGCGCCATTGCGCGCGACCGGTTGATCCGGGCATCGACCTCCACATCGACCACCCGCATGCCGGGCTCGGTCAGCGTGCCGGTCTTGTCGAGCAGCACGTGCGTGACCTGCGGCAGGCGTTCCAACGCATCCGGGTCAGCCGTCAGCACGCCATCAGCGGCCAGCCGTCGCGTCGCGGCGGCCAATGCCGTCGGTGTCCCCAGCGCCAGCGCGCAGGGGCAGGCTACGACCAGCATCGCCAGTACGATCGGAATCACCCGACCCGCATCAGTGCGCCACCAGTACAAAGCCGCAGCGGCGGCGGCCAGCAGAATCACAGAAATGAATACGCCGGCTGCGCGATCAGCCAGTTGCGCCAGTCGCGGCCGCTTGCGTCGCGCCTCGGCCAGCAGCTCGATGATGCCTGACAGCACCGTCCCCGGCCCCAGCGATTCGATCCTGACCGTCAGCGACCCGCCGGTGACCACGCTTCCGGCCAGCACCGCATCACCGACCCGGCGCAGCCGCGGCTCGGACTCGCCCGACAACAACGATTCGTCGATTCGGCCCTGGCCCTCAAGGACGACGCCGTCGGCAGGCACGATCTCGCCATCGGCGACCACAAGCCGATCGCCCGGATTCAGTTCGATCAGGCCCACGGTTTCGCTGCCCGAATCGGTCAATCGGCGGGCCTGCGACGGCAGCGCTCGCGCCAGCGCCGAATGCAGTGCACCGGAACCTTGTCGCGCCAGCATCACTGCGTAGCGTCCCAGCAGCAGGAAGAAGATGAACATCACGACCGAGTCGAAATAAACCTCCCCGGCACCGAACAGCGTGATCAGCACGCTGGAAAACAGCGCCAGCAGCATCGCCGCGGCCACCGGCACATCCAGTCCGAGATGACCGTGTGCAAGATGCGAAGCCGCGGATCGATAGAACGGCTGGCCGGCATACAACGCGACCGGCACCGCGACAATCATGCTGATCAGCTTGAAGAAATGCTCGGTCTCGGGGTCCATACCACCTGCCGTGCCAAACGCCCCGGCACCGATGTAGTTGGCCAGTGCGTAACTCATCACCTGCATCATGCCAAGCGCGGCGACCACCAGGTAACGCAGCATTCGGCGGCGCTCGTTGCGGTCGCGATCCAGCCCGGCATCCGGCGTATCGAGGTGCGGTGGGTAGCCGAGCCGTGCCAACGCATCGGCCAGCCGCGACAACGGCGTGGCCGCGGGATCAAACACCAGCTTCAGCCGGCCGTCAGAGATGTCGAGGCGAACTTCGGCCACGCCCGGAAAGGCGCCCAGGTAGCGATGCACCAGCCAGGCGCATGCCGCGCAGTGCACGTTCTCCAGCACCAGCACAATTGTTCGCACGTCGCTACGACCGTCAGTCCGAACGCTCGTCTGGCGCACAGTCGAGTCCGGTACCGCATGGTGATCCAGCACCGCATCCCGGTCCCAGGCGCTGAACCGGCCCGGCGCAAACTCGCTCTCTGGCCGCTCGGGCAAGGCATCGCGAAAGTCGTAATAGCGTTTCAGCCCCGAGGCATGAATGATCGTCGCCACCGCCTGGCATCCGGCGCAGCACATTGGCCGCGGTTGACCCTCAATCTCGACCGCAAGGCCGGTTCCCGACGGAATCGGCTCGCCGCAGTGGAAACAGGTGGGTTTGGGCGGGTCGGACATGCGAGGGAGCG
>Ga0210039_1002369_pt1 | contig 15694 bp, 17 predicted proteins | sample CryGeyCG2114_250_3_FD_185460 | JGI IMG/M metagenome (GOLD analysis project Ga0210039, IMG submission 185460) | Groundwater microbial communities from aquifer - Crystal Geyser CG17_big_fil_post_rev_8/21/14_2.50 (SPAdes) (version 2) | ecosystem: Environmental > Aquatic > Deep subsurface >...
TGCAGTAGAGGTTCTGGCCCACGAAATCGGCCACCATGTATTAGCTCCGGCCAACGCCAGTAATCACTATCGATTGCTGGCACGAATCCGCCAGGGCCTGCCAACACTTGAGCAACACGCGCCAATGGTGGCGAACCTCTATACCGACCTGCTGATCAACGATCGCCTGCAACGACAAAGCGGGCTGCGTATGCACGCCATCTATCAACGCCTGGTCGATCATGACGATCCTATCCGGAGGCCAGGTGTATGGGCCCTCTACCTGCGGATTTACGAAATTTTATGGCAACTTGATCGCGGTGCGCTCGGCGTAATGGTCGAAAACAGTCTGTTCAATACTCATGCGTGGCTGGGAGCGCGTCTGGTGCGGGTGTACGCCAATGACTGGTTGACCGGTGGAGCGCGATTTTCCGCGTTACTGCTGCCCTATCTACATGCGGCAGAGCAGGAAAAAGAAGCGCAGGAAAAAGCTCTTCAACAACTCATGGATACTCAATCAGCAGGTCAGGACTGCGAACCCACGGGTCTGATTGATTTTGACGATGATGAAAAGGTGTCGCAGTTGCACCCGTCGGAAGACCCTCTGATCACAGGCACTGAACCCGATGAACAAGCAGCATCAGACACTCCACGGGATGAACAGATAATTCCCGGCCGGGGACAACGCCGGGAACCGTTCGAATATGGCGAAATTCTGCGTGCAGCAGGCCTGAAGCTCACAGACCATGAACTGGCTGTCCGCTACTACCGCGAAGCCGCTTTACCCTATCTGATCCCATTTCCTAAACGTGCGGCACCACAGACTCTGGAGCCACAGATGGAAGGACTCGATGTATGGGAGATGGGTGACGCTCTGGACGAAATCGACTGGCTACAGAGCCTCAGCTATTCACCACAGCCAGTACCAGGAATCACCACATTAAAACGCCGGTATGGCATGGTGGCGGGTGCAGAACCTGCGACACGCCCAGTGGATCTGGATATCTATGTCGACAGCTCAGGCTCTATGCCAAACCCGCAGCAACGTATTTCTTATATGGCTCTCGCGGGAGCCGTTATCTGCCTGTCAGCTCTACGCAGCGGAGCGCGCGTGCAAGCCACGTTATGGAGCGGCACACACCAGTGTATCTCCACCCTAGGATTCGTTCGTGACGAAGACAGCATTCTGAGTATATTAACCGGCCATTTCGGAGGGGCTACGGCGTTTCCGATTCACAAACTGCGCGACACCTTTGCCCAGCGTGATGTCCAGGATCGCGACTGTCATATCCTGCACATATCCGATGACGGTATCACCACCATGTTTGATCAGGATGAGCGGGGCAACAGCGGTTGGGATATCGCGGCAATGGCTCTGGAAAAGGGCCGTGCCGGCGGCACCATGGCTCTGAACCTGTATCGCGAATGGACAACACAGAACGCCACCTACGCAAACGACCTGCGCAAGGCACGGGATCAGCAAGGTTGGGAGATTTATGCCGTGACAGATCTTGCTCAATTGCTCGAATTTGCCCGTGAATTCTCCCACCGGCACTATGGTCAGCGCTCAGTTACTCTCCCATCAGCCAAATTTAACGCGGAATAATCCCGGTGAACTCAATGACAAGGATTTCAGCGTGAATAACATTGGACCAGATCTGCAACACCTGTTGCGCCGGATATCTGCCACACCAGCAGATTTTCTGGATGATCCGAAGGTGCATGGCCGTGGCGACCTCGCAGTTGCCGCGCTGGTGCACGATATTCTCCGCCAGGTCGGCCATCAGGCCACTGTTGAACAACTGCAGAGATTCATTGGCAGTCATTCAGAAAAGGATCACAACCGACTGAGGTTGGTAGCATTGGCCATCTGGGTACTGAACGATGAGTGGTTTAAGAGCACATTACATGATGCCGATGCACTGCTGTCCCTGCTCGATAAGGCGATACAGCAACTCGCCGATGTCTGTACGGCAACCAAATACATTAATGACAGTGATCGCCGTGAAGAATTTGCGCGTTTCCTTCTGGCGCGTCTCGACTACCGCCCCGCTGGCGAAAGTATTACACAAGCGACAGATCGTCTCAGTGCCCTGAGCACGACTGAGCGCAATCGTCTGCTGCAGGAAAGTCGCGAAGCAGAAGCCCGCGCACGGGCTATCCGTGAAGCTCTCGCAAAGCAGGCGGCTGCAGAATCTGCCGACAAGTGGACACGGGAATGAATTCGTATTTCGACCCGGAACGTTATCCTACTCTGAGCGAAGACGGCGCCCGGATGCTCAAATTTCTTCGCGAACATCCGCAGGCACCAATCTACCGCAATAGTAGCGGCAATAAGCTGACCTCCGACGACCTGAACCTGCTGGCTGACTACGAGCGAAAACTGAATAACAGCAGCGTCGACTGGAATGATCGTCAACTTCCACAATGGCTGAATACATTTGTTGATAACGTGTATCACGACGTCCCATTTTACCGGTCGCAGGGACAAGTGCCCCAATTTACCGACATAACTCCAGTGACCCGAGCGGATTTCAGTCGCGACATTACCGCCTTTGTGCCTGACAGCGCCCCACTCGATCGCATGATCAATTTTCAGACCACAGGCACCAGTGGCAATCCATTATTGTTACCTTCACATCCCCGTATCGCTGCGACATATCTGTGCTTTCATCGCCGGGCACTCCGCCGGTTCGGAATTGAACTAAGCGAAGGACCTGAACAAGTAGGGGTTGTTCTGGTCGGTCATCAACGTCGTTGCTTCACGTATATTTCTGTCACTCCACAATTGGGCGAGTCAGGCCTGGCAAAGATCAATCTGCACCCAGACGACTGGACTAGCCCTTCTGACCGTGAAGCCTATCTTGATGCACTGAACGCTGAAATATATACGGGTGATCCATTGTCCCTGAGCGCGCTGAAAACTTTGCCATTAAGTACCCGTCCGAAGGCGCTCATTTCCGTTGGAATGATGTTATCACAAGGCCTGAAGAATGAATTTGAATCCCATTTCAGCGCCCCCGTGCTCGACATTTATTCGCTGAATGAATCTGGTCCAGTCGCAGTATTTGATGCAAATCTCAATGGACATCTCTTACTCCAGCCGGAATTGTATATCGAAACTCTGGATACTGAAGGTAAACCCGTCCCCCCGGGTCAACGCGGCGAAATTACACTGACCGGTGGATTTAACTTCTGCCTGCCACTACTGCGTTATCGTACTGGCGATTACGCTTCACTCGCCTACTCGCCAGAAGGCCCTTTGCTTACAGGTCTTAGCGGACGTAGTCCGGTGAGATTCCTTACGCAAAGCGGAGATTGGGTCAACAATATCGACATCACTCACGCATTAAAATCACTGCCATTGGCTCAGTTCGGATTGCATCAGGACGCGGACGGCTCACTTTGTTTATCCCTAGCACCGGTCTCTATGCATTACTCAACCGCCAGCCTTGACGCTTTAGCGTCTGTCTTTGGAAACCAGCCGATTTCGGTAAAGTCCATTGGGAGCGAAGACAAAATTATGCAATACACAAGCAACCTTAAAGAAGGAACACTGCAATGAGTGCGCTGGAAATCGCCTGCAATCTGATAACCACCATTTCTATTCTGCTGGCTGGGCGTAACAGCGTACACACATGGTGGACCGGCATTATTGGTTGTGTATTGTTTGGACTACTGTTCTTTCAGGCTCAGCTTTATGCCGATGTAACGCTGCAGATATTTTTTGTTGCCACCAGTGCTTATGGCTGGATGCATTGGCGACGCGGAAATAATGGTCAGGCAAGGCCAGTCACCCGTGCAGGTCTGCGCCATGTTGCACTAATTGCACCGCTTGGTCTGCTTGTCGCCTCGTTATACGCACTAATACTCCACCGTTTCACTGATGCCTATGCACCACTTCTAGATTCACTTGTCCTGACATTCAGCGTTATTGCACAATGGTTACTGATGCAGCGCCGCCTCGAAGCCTGGTGGTTCTGGCTTCTGGTCAACACCATTGCAGTGCCCCTTTTCGCTAGTCGCGAGCTGTATCTCACGTCTTTCCTGTACGCTTGCTATTGGGTGAATGCCATCATCGCATTCTTCTACTGGCGCTCACTGCTCACAAAAGATATAGACGCAACGACATCAGCCAATGCCCCAGCTTAACCAGCAACGCTTTATCAACGGTCTGGTGGTCGGAAAATTCAGTCCTTTGCACTTAGGTCACGAATTTCTGATCACTCAGGCTCAGGCGGAATGTGAAAATCTTTATCTGATTTCGTACAGTGAACCCGAGCTGCCGGAATGCAATCGCTCCCGTCGCGAATCCTGGCTGCGCCAACGCTTCCCAAAACTGCCAATATTGGTTCTGGATCAAAGCGAATTAAAACGCGCCGCCACTAGCCAGGGTATAGACAACCCGCCGGATATCCCTGACAACGATGCCCCTGACAACGACCACCGCTACTTCTGCGGCTGGCTATGTCAGCACCTGTTTAATACTCACATAGACGCAGTATTCACCAGTGAAGATTACGGAGATGGGTTTGCAGCCGAACTCACGAAGTACTTTCGCCAAACAGACCCTCAAGCTCCAGAGACGGTACACCGAAGTGTCGATCGCTATCGACAAAAGATTCCCGTATCCGGAACACAGCTACGCGCTGGCCCGCACAGTTTGAGGCACTTTATGGCACCTGAAGTCTACGCCGATTTTGTAGAACGAATTCTTCTGCTTGGTGGCGAGTCCACGGGTAAGACGACGTTGGCAGAAGCACTGGCTTCGGAGTTAGAGACACAATGGGCACCAGAATATGGTCGGGAGTGCTGGGATGAGCGCAACGGCACACTTATATTCGAAGATATGCTCCATATCGGACAAACTCAGGTCGCTCGTGAACAGGCTCTCGCACAAAAAGCCAATAAATGGCTCGTATGCGATACCAGCCCACTCACCACAGCTCTCTATTCCCAGGTTTTGTTTGACCGCGTAGATCCAGCGTTAGAAGTGCTAGCCACCCGACACTATGACCACGTGTTTCTGTGTGCCGCAGATTTTGACTTTGTTCAGGATGGTACGCGGCAGGATCCGGCGTTCCGCCAACGTCAACAGGAGTGGTACGAGAAAGAACTTAACCGGCGTAACATTGCTTACACGGTTGTGAAAGGTAAGGTTTCAGATCGCGTAGAGTATATATCTAACCAATTAGGGTTTAACAAATAGCATCGATTTTTACAGAAAATACGATATATCCGAAGTTACATATTCCAATTACGACCTAAAATGAAGTCGATGAAAGCGCGCAAGATCATACATCAACGCCATCGACTTTTTAGGGGTGCAACTAGTGTAATGGTCAATTGTTTCCGGTCCCACTCAGGACCAAAGCTGCCAATGTGGCAAGCCCGCAGCGCGGTTTATCCGTAAACCGGGCATCTACGGAAGTTGCTACCAGGATTATCAGTTTTACTACCTGTCAAACGGACAGCTGGTATGAGCGCCCAACGAAAACGGATCATTGCTTCTGCCCTTCCGGCCCAGCCGACGCTGTTTGTGACCATCACGAAAGCGGTCATCGACATGCTTGCCCAACGCGATAACCTGGTCGACAGCCTCAGCTGCCAGATCGTCGCTATGCCAGCGGTACCGGATGAATACGCTTTGCGCACGCTGATCAGCCGCGAATTTGAGACATTTTTTTATGAAAAAGCCGAAATCGCGATTCCGGTACTGGTTTTCGTTGCGCTGACCAGCGTTAAACGCATTACCGCCGGTCTGAATAATCTGGCTGAAGGTGTTATCCGCATCGCCGATCCCGCTACCCCGCTACCCCGCTCTCCTATCACCTGCAGGCACGGGATATGAACGAACTCAGCGCGCTGGGAAATGGCCTGAACCATTTTATGAATCGCATTGAACCCACAGTAAAGGGATTAATGAGGTATCCGACGGACTGAATAACAGCACTTCGGTGCTGAAGAAAAATGCCGACGGTAATTTAACCCACGCAGCAAATCTGAGCTGCATTATGGTGAATGTTACCTCCGCCACCAATGAACTGATCACGGCTTCCAGCGACATCGCCCGGAATGTGCAGGAAGCGCACAATCAGGTTTCCGACGTTGATCGTGATGGTAAAATCCTGAGCAACGATATCCGCGCCCTGAATGGCCAGTTTAATGATCTGACCGGCATTATCGCGACGTAGGCAACTTGAGTGCTCAGGTCGACGGTATTTACGGCATCCTGCAGACCATCCGTGGCATCGCCGAACAAACTAATTTACTGGCGCTTAATGCGGCCATCGAAGCGGCACGGGCCGGAGAACAGGGCCGTGGGTTTGCCGTGGTTGCCGACGAAGTGCGCAACCTGGCCAGCAAAACCCAGAGCAGTACCGGAGAAATCCAGGGACTGATTGAAAACCTGAAACAAAGCGCCAGTCGTTCAATTGAGGCCATGACCAACAGCACCGAGGCCAGCGCATCCATGGCCGTATCCTTTGCCAAAGCCAACGAACAGATTCTGGGATTATTCGGCAGCCTGAACACCGTTAACGATCTGAACTCTGAAATTGCTGCCGCCAGTGAAGAACAAAGCACCGTTATCAGTGGTATTAACCAACACCTGCAGGAAGCCAAAGAAATTGCGGTCTATACCCGCGAAGCCGCCCAATCGACCGGCAGTAAATCGTCGGAGCTGGCGGATATCGCCGACAAATTAAAAACCATGATTCAAAGCTTTCGTCTGAGCTGAAAATCCGGCATTAATGTACGCAGGCTCACCTGCGTACACTAATGCCCGCCAATGCCGATCATCGGTTATTGAACAGAAATCCGCTCCCGTAAAGTCACATCACATACCCTTTCGGTAAAAAGAACGCCGGGGACAGACTCTTCCTGATGTAATAACATACGCGCTGTTATCGCTCACGGAATCCGGCAATAACATGACGGATTAACATCTGGCAAGGGACTAAAAATCAGGAACTCACGATGCGGGTCAATGATCACTCACCGCTGGCAGAATTACTGCAGCAACATCACTTAAGCCATGGTTGCACGGAATCAGCTCAGGCGGTATGGCAGGCCTATGGTACAACCGCGGCGGTATTAATTACCGATATGAGCCGCTTCTCGGCCATCACCAAAGAAAAAGGCATTGTTTATTACCTGACATTAATTCAGCGTATGCAGGATATCGTTGAAGCCGTTACCGCACAGTTTAACGGCACGCTGATTAAATACGTGGCCGACGATGCCTTTGTATTATTTGCCGACAGCGCTTCTGCCCTGAATGCATTGCGCGAAATCCGTCAGCGTCTGAAGCAGGATAATCAGCAATTTCCGCAGCATCACGATATTGAAATTGCCGCAGGTATTGCCTTTGGTGAGCTGCTTAATTTTCACGACCGCGAAATTTTCGGTGACCCGGTTAATGAAGCCAGCAAGCTGGGAGAAGACACCGCCGCTGCATGGGAAATTCTGCTGACCGAAGCGGCCTACCATAATCTGCCGGCCGATATGCGGGTACACGAAAAAATGTGTGACCATGCCTTCGGAAAACTGACGATCCGCACCTATTATATGAGCTGAAAAACAACACCCGTCCTTTTCAGACAGACATAAAAAAAGCTGCCGGAGCAGCTTTTTTTATGCACGCAAAAACCAATCAGTTTTTTGCACGGCCTTTGAATTCACCGGTACGGGTATCGATTTCGATGGCATCACCGATTTCAACGAACGCAGCAACCTGCAGTTCATAACCGTTTTCCAGAGTGGCCATTTTCATCACTTTACCGGAGGTATCACCACGAACCGCAGGCTCGGTGTAAGACACAGTACGGACGATGGTGGTAGGCAGCTCGATGCTGATGGCTTTGCCTTCGTAGAAAACCGCTTCACATACGTCGGTCATACCGTCGGTCATGAAGTTCAGGGTGTCACCCAGGTTTTCTTTTTCCACTTCGATCTGGTTGTACTCTTCATCCATAAACACGTACAGCGGATCTGCGAAGTAAGAGTAGGTTACCTGGCTGCGTTCCAGAATGATGGGTTCCAGCTTGTCATCAGCCTTGAAAACCGGCTCCTGCGACGCACCGGTCAGCAGGTTCTTCAGTTTCATTTTTACAACAGCGGCGTTACGGCCGGATTTGTTGAATTCAGCTTTCAGGACAACCCATGCCTGACCGTTCAGGCTCAGTACCTGACCGGCACGAAATTCGTTAGCAGTTTTCATAGAGAATTACCGGATATCAGTCGTTAAAAATGCGCTGCACTATACCCGATCCGTGGCGTAATGCACGAGATTTGATGCAAGGTCGCCAAGCGCCTGTAGCTGCTGTTGCCAGGCAACAGCATGGGTCTGCCATGCTGGCAGCTGTTGCAGCAGCCCGTGCCAGTGTTCATGCGCCTCAGCGCCTGCTGCCAGCGCACTATCCGGTGCCTGATTCCAGTGCCGGAATGCCCCCACCAGATGCTCCGCCAGCATGCGGTCTGACAGGTTATTGCGGTCACAATACAGGCCAAGAAAAGCCTCCAGTTTATCCAGATGCGCATCCTCTTCCTGGCGGTAGATATGCCACAACATAGGCTTGCCCAGCATCTGCGCACGGACAAAGGATTCCTCTCCGCGCACAAGATTCAGATCACACATGGCCAGCAGCTGGTCGTATTGTGGCTGTGACATAAATGGCAGCAGCGAAATACTCAGTCTGCCGCGCTGATAGGTGTGCCCGGCCTGCGTCGTTTCACCCAGCCAGTCATCCAGCCCCGCCGATACCCGTCCTGCCGGAACCAGCAGGTGTACTGTCTGCGGCCAGGCCTGCAGCGCATCCAGCAAACCGGCCAGGGCCGGATTTTCGTAGGCAAACAGGCTGATCTGCAGCGCACAATCTGCCAGAGCCGGAGCCAAACCAAAGCTGCTCAGAAAAGCCTGACGTGCCGCACCTTCGGCCATCTGGTGTGGCAATAGTGCCAGTTCCGGTTCGCACAACAGGCCGCCGGTCCCCTGAACAAAACCGGGAAAGAAGAAGGTTTTGCTCAGCCCGTGCACCGGCGACTGACTGAGGTGAAAACCGGGAACCCAGTCTTCGGCGCTCAGGTATTCCAGATTAATCCAGCAGGCCGTGCGCTCACGCTGCTGCATGGCTGCGATATAGCTTTGCGGCAACTCACAGGCAAAGGCTTCAATCACCACATCACCGGTCTGCTGCGGGCTGAGCAGTGGAAAATCTTCAGCCCAGTGCCGGATCACAACCCCCTGCTGTTGCTGCTCTGCCAGAGAGCAATCCAGCACCGGGCATAACGCGCGGAAACTGCTCAGGTCATCCACCCAGAGCGTTACCTGCTGACCATGTTGCTGGTGCAGTTGCCGCGCCAGACGCCAGCACACGCCAATATCGCCAAAGTTATCGATCACCCGGCAGAACAGGTGCCAGTGGCGTTGTGAAGTCGGGTCGGGCATCAGGCTCATGCAAGGGTATCCGGCAGGAAAAAGGCCAGCATCATAGAAGGCCACACAGGGCGAGGAAAGTCCGTAAGTACAGACGGTGGCGATTGACGGATTAAAGTCATGCTCAGTTATGAGTCCGGACACATATTTCTGCTAATCTTCTGATACATTGGCTAACAAATAACCAATATATGAATACTGTTTTGCATCTGTGCCTGCTCATACTGAGCTGCCTGACACTGACCGCTGCCGCAGAACCGCTGGCAGGCAATCAGGCGTTCGCGCCGGTATCGGCAAATGCAGCACCGGACACCCTGCTGATCGGCGTAGAAACCACCGACTACGCTCCCTATTACCATATGCAGGATGAGCGCTACAGCGGCATGGCGCGTGATCTGCTGGATGCTTTTCTCGCCGATGCGCACCTGTTAGCCGACTATCACCCGTTACCGGTGCCACGCCTGTTTCTGCAGTTCACTCATAACCAGCTCGACTTCAAATTTCCCGATAATCCGCAGTGGTCAGAAAACCTGAAAGCCGGCCTCACCATTCACTACAGTCAGCCGGTATTCCAGGTCAGTGAAGCCGTAATGATACTCAACGATCACCAGGGACCGGTGCGCAATGTCGGCACCATTATGGGATTTACCACACCGGGCATCAGCTCTGCCCTGAGTCGCGGAGATATCGCCCTGACCGAAGTCACGGGGATGGAGCAGCTGCTGAAAATGCTAGAATCCGGTCGCATCGACGGTATCTACTTCAACGTCCGGGTAGCACAGGAAGCGGCTGCCAGACGCACACAGCCGCTGCAACTGACCATGCTGAAAGACATTGCCCCCTACCGTTATGCTTACCACCTTTCCAGTATCCGTCATCCCCGCTTGATTGAACGCTTCGACCGCTTTATGCGTGAGAACCCGGAAGTGATCCGTGCTATCCGCCAGAGTTATGATCTGCCCTGATGGCTGTCGGCTCCTAGCAGTGGGTCCAGTTCATCATTCAGTTCAAACCCTTCTTCTTTCAGCCAGGCCAGAGCCACATCAACACTGCTGAACGCCCGGCGCTGAAAACCTTGCTCAGAGCCGGTGACCAAATCCTCAAGCTGCAGTTTTTTCAGTAGCGATGGCTGGTACACATGAGCTGCGCGCCGCAGACCATTATCAATACACCAGTGCACCAGCGCCTCAATCACCGGCCCCATTTCCGGCACGCCTAACTGCCACTCATCGAGTAAAACCATATGTCCCCAGGGCGCAGAGGCCAGCCCGGCGGCATGTTCGCGGAAGTGACGGTCAAAGGCTCTGGCCGCTTCTTCATTCCAGCTGCCGGACAAACGGGCAACCAGAATATTACCGTTGGTACTGAGTACAAATTCGCCATGCTGAATACGTGTGTTGAGCATATAAACCCCCGATATGCCGCTGCCCGATAAGCATAGCTGAGCCGCTGCAGCGCCCCTGATGGCCAACAAAAAATAACCTGCAGCGGATGAGTCTCCACTGGCAATACACATAAAAAGCTATACACTAATTGTACATAAACAGATTTTTGTATAACTAATGAAATATCTGGGTCTTATCCTCGCCGATCAACTGAGCTCATCACTGGCCAGTCTGCGCGCACTGAATCCGCAGCGGGACGTGCTGTTAATGGCCGAGGTCGCTGAAGAAGCCACCTACGTTGCCCACCATGTGCAGAAAATTGCCCTGCTGTTCTCGGCTATGCGCCATTTTGCCGAGGAGCTGCGCCGTGCCGGCTGGACCGTAATCTACCGTCCGCTGGATGCACCGGATAATGACCACAGCCTGCTCGATGTCGTTCGCCGAACCCTGCAGGAACAGCAATGCAGTGGCCTGATGCTGACCCGCTGCGGGGAATATCGCCTGCAAACAGCGATGGATAATCAGTGGTCAGCAACCCTTGGCGTCCCGGTAAGCGTATTTGAAGACGACCGTTTTATCTGCCCGCCCGCCGACTTCGCGCACTGGGCTGCCGGCCGCAAACAGCTGCGTATGGAATACTTTTACCGCGATATGCGGCGCAAAACCGGTCTGCTGATGGACGGTGACAAGCCCGTCGGCGGGCAATGGAATTTCGATGCCGATAACCGCGCAGCTTATAAGGGCGAAGTACCGGTACCGGCGCCGCTCAGCTTTAGCCGCGATGCCATTGATGCCGAGGTGCTGGCGCTGGTAAGCACCCGCTTCGCCGGGCCAGACAACCGCCACCCCGGCAAGCTTCAGCCCTTCCGCTGGGCGACTACGAGGAAGCAGGCACTCACTGCTCTGCAGCACTTTATTCAGCACCGCCTGGCGCACTTCGGCCGTTATCAGGACGCTATGGTCAGCCACAACAGCCTGGGCGAACGCGCTGATTTTATGTTTCACAGCCTGCTGTCGCCCTACCTCAACTGCGGCCTGCTGACCCCGCTGGAAGTGTGCAAAGCTGCCGAAGCCGCTTATTACCATGGTCAGGCGCCGCTGGCGGCGGTGGAAGGCTTTATCCGCCAGATCATCGGCTGGCGCGAATACGTGCGCGGTATTTACTGGGCCTTTATGCCGGAGTACGCCGGGCGTAACAGCCAGCACAACGAGCGTGCACTGCCCTGGTTTTACTGGACTGGAAAAACGCAGATGCACTGCATGAGTGAGTGCTTCCGCACCACCTTCGCTAACGCCTACGCGCACCATATTCAGCGCTTAATGGTGACGGGCAATTTCGCCCTGCTGGCCGGAATCCGCCCGCAGGAGATTTGCGACTGGTATCTGGCCGTGTACGCCGACGCCTACGACTGGGTGGAATTACCCAATACGCTGGGCATGATGATGCACGCCGACGGTGGTCTCTTGGGCAGCAAACCCTACTGCGCCTCCGGCAGTTACATTGCCCGCCAGTCAGACTACTGCGGCCACTGCCGCTACAACGTGAAAACCGCCGAACAGCCCGACAGTTGTCCGTTCAACAGCCTGTACTGGCACTTTTTAATCCGCCACCGCGGGCAATTCGCCGCCAATCCACGCATGGCCATGATGTACCGCAGTTACGACCGCATGGCTGCGGCCAAACAACAGGCGATTCTGGCCCGGGCGGAGCACTGTCTGATCCATCTGGAGACTCTGTAACCATGGGCCTGCTGAGTGGCTTCCGTAACCCCCATAACCTGTCGGTCAAAACCTGTGCCCTCTGTGGCCGGCCGTTCTGCTGGCGGCGTAAATGGGCGCGCAGCTGGGACGACGTGAAGTACTGCAGCAAAGGTTGCAAACACAGGGCACAAAAAACACCGGCCAATATATGTGCCGCCGCGTCCGTGGAGGATGAATTCTGATGACGTCCCGCCCCATCAATCTGGTGTGGCTGCGCAACGATCTGCGCCTGCACGACCATCCTGTTTTTCAGCACCTGGCCGCTCAGGGCGAATGCCCGGGTATGGCGGTGGTGTTTATTCTGCCGCAACACTGGCAGCAGCCCGACCCGAACGGATTAACCCGGCTGGGGCTTCCCAAAGCGCGCTTCCTGCGCGCCTGCCTGATTGATGTGCAACGCAGCCTGTATCAGCAGAATATCCGCCTCAGCCTGCTCGGCGGTGACCCGGTCAGCCTGCTGCGTGACTGGTATGCCCAACAGCCGTTTCACCTGCACACCAGCGTCGCTCAGGCGCCGGAAGAAGAACACTGGCTGAATGCCATTGCCGCTTTCGCACCGGTAAGCACCTATGACACCCAGACGCTGTTCAGCCAGCAACAGCTGGCGGAATTGCTCAGCACAGAAAACTGGCCTGACAGCTACAGCGCGTTCAGCCGCTGGCTTGATAAGCACGGCTTACCCGTCGCAGCGCCGCTGCCGCCCATCATGCTCAGTGCCGATCCCCTCGAAGCACCTCTCAAAGCCGCCGTACAGTGGCCGGATCATCAGCTGCATCAGGTGCCGTCCTGGGCTGGGCGCGTTCCGGCAACGACCTTTCATGGGGGCGAAGACGCCGGATTACGCCATCTGGCAGCTTATCTGGGGCGGGAAAATGCCATTCGTCACTACCGTGATACACGCAACCAGCTCTGCACGGCGCCGCTCAGTCAGGCTGACAACCCTTACGCCGGCAGCCGCTTTGCCAGCCAGCTCAGCCCCTGGCTGGCCTGGGGTGCATTATCGGTGCGTAAGGTATGGGCCGATATTGTGCGCTGGGAGAGTCTGCATGGCGCAAGCGAACACAGTAGCTGGCTGAAAAAAGAACTGCTGTGGCGCGAGTATTTTCACTGGACGCTGCGCCTCAAAGGATCTGCGCTGTTCCGTAACCCCGCACCTCAGCCGTTCGCTGACACACGCTGGCAGGCCTGGTGTGAAGCGCGCACCGGCTATCCGGTGATTGATGCCGGCCTGCGTGAGCTGATCCACACCGGCTTCAGCTCCAACCGTATGCGCCAGTGGCTGGCGAGCTTTTTTATCCATGAACTGAAACTCGACTGGCGCCTTGGCGCACGCTTCTTTGAGCAACACCTGATCGATGCTGATGTCGCCAGTAACTGGGGCAACTGGGCCTATATCGCCGGTTGCGGTCAGGACCCGCGCGGCGGGCGCTGTTTTAACCTCAACAAACAGCTGGAACGGTATGACCCGCACCTCACGCACCTGCGGCAATGGCTGCCGGAACTGAGCAACGTGACCCTGAGCCAGGTGCAGCAACATCAGAGCGGTGGCCCGACGCTGCCTTTGTGGCCAGCAGCAACCTGTGCAGCGCCAGCCGCTCTGATTCATAGCTAAAAACTTATGAACGTATCATTTTAATAAAATAGCTTCTATGAACAGCCACTCTACAATGGGGGATTCAAACAGCAGATTCCGGCTCAGTGAGGTTTTCATGGACATCGGCCAACGCTCCAACAACCAATGGCTGGCGATCTTCCGCCAGCATGCGATTGAGCACCCTTATATCGCCGCAGCGCTGGCGGCGGCACTGGCACTGGTCAGCGTGTTGCTGGTGCAGAGTCTGATTCAGGTACTGACCACCGACAGCAGCCTGTTCGGCCGTTATGCCTTGCTGGGTGGCAGCGCCGGCTTTATCGCCACCGCGCTGGGCGCTTTACCCGCCCTAATGCTGAAAAGAATCCCGCAGGCTGCGGAAGATGCCATGCTCGGCTTTGCCGCCGGAATGATGCTCGCCGCTTCGGCTTTTTCGCTGCTGTTACCCGGCATTGAAGCCGGTACGGAGTTATTGCATAGCGCCACACAGGGCGGACTCATTGTGGTGTTCGGCATGTTTATGGGCGTGGCGCTGATGCTCGGGCTGGATGAATTTACCCCGCATGAGCACGACAAAACCGGCCCCTGCGGCCCGGGCCATGAACGTTGCGGCAGAGCCTGGTTATTTGTGTTCGCCATTGCTCTGCACAATCTGCCGGAAGGCATGGCCGTAGGTGTCAGCTTTGCCCAGGGCGATTTAACCGTGGGTCTGCCACTGGCGACGGCCATCGCCCTGCAGGATATTCCCGAAGGTCTGGCGGTTGCGCTCACACTGCGCGCCGCCGGCTTCAGCCCACTGTTTGCGGTATTGGTTGCCGCGGGCAGCGGTTTGCTGGAACCGGTCGGAGCATTATTGGGCGTAAGCCTGGGCGGCGGGTTATTACTCGCTTATCCGATCGGACTTGGACTGGCCGCTGGTGCTATGTTGTTTGTGGTGTCCCATGAAGTGATTCCGGAAACACACCGCAACGGCCACCAGACCGTCGCCACCCTGGGATTAATGACTGGTTTTGCCTTAATGATGATTCTGGATACCACGCTCGGTTAAGAGCGAGGCAAAAAGACTACTTTTATCAAAGCAACCGCAGGAGCAGCTTATGACCACCGTCAATATTGGCATCAGTGCCGAACACCGTGAAGCCATCAGCCAGGGACTCGGCCGCTTACTGGCCGACACCTATACGCTGTACTTAACCACCCATAATTTTCACTGGAACATTACCGGGCCGATGTTCAACAGCCTGCACGCCATGTTTATGACCCAGTACACCGAACTGTGGAACGCCGTCGATCCGATTGCCGAACGCATCCGTTCGCTTGGCCATGTGGCACCAGGTTCCTACGCACAGTTTGCCGAGCTGGCATCGTTACCGGATGCCCCACAGGTGCCGCCAAAGGCCACAGAGATGATCCGTATTCTGGCCGATGGCCACGAAGCCACCGCGCGCACAGCACGCAGCCTGTTTAAACTGGTGGAGGAAGCATCCGATGAACCGACCGCTGATTTATTAACCCAGCGGCTGGCCATTCACGAGCAGACCG
>Ga0210039_1002370_pt1 | contig 15689 bp, 23 predicted proteins | sample CryGeyCG2114_250_3_FD_185460 | JGI IMG/M metagenome (GOLD analysis project Ga0210039, IMG submission 185460) | Groundwater microbial communities from aquifer - Crystal Geyser CG17_big_fil_post_rev_8/21/14_2.50 (SPAdes) (version 2) | ecosystem: Environmental > Aquatic > Deep subsurface >...
AAGACCGTTGATTTTTCTTATCTCTTTTATTTTTATGTGTATCTTTTTATTCATTTTTCACAAAAATAGATAATATTTTCATAATAGAACTATAAGTTCTAACTAATTTTATATTTTTGTAAAAAAATTAGTTAGCGATTTAAAACTCATCAACGTATGGTGCAAAAGTACAGCCAGCTTACCAAAACACATCAATTGATAAAAAAACAAATTAAAGGCACACCAGAGGAAATTGCCAATTTGCTAGGTATGTCAAAAAGTAGTATGTATAGAGTTTTTGAAGAATTAGAACAACTTGGTGCAGAATATAAATATTGCAGAACGTGTATGTGTTTTAAATACACCAACAACTTTAAACTAAAAGTTACCATCGAAACCAACGAGATGACTAAAGTGTTCGGTGGGCAGCAAAGCAATTTACAAGTCTTTGATTTTGAACTTGATAAATGATTTTTTGAGACGGAAGAATATTTAATTTGTGCTTGTTAAATAAGTTCGAACGCTTTAACAAAAACTATTAAAACCCAATTAAGGGAAATTATTAATTAAAAATTTTATATTATGAAAAAGTTAAATTCAAAATTGTTTGAGAAAAAAGAGGTATTAAAAAAAGTAAATATGGAAAATATAGTCGGAGGTAGTAATAGCTCCGATGTTACTTATAATGACTCTAAACAAGACGGTGGCGGCTATGATATTGCAGTTCAATCTTTAATAGATACTATAGATTCATCACGAAGTCTAGATAAACCGACTCCGTAATTAACAATAACTTAATCTAATAAAGGAAGTTAAACTTCCTTTGTTAGATTAAATACAGAATATCTTTGAATTTAAAAATACTATCTATGAATTTAAAAATACAAATAACAATATTATTCTTATCATTTAATACAATAATTATGTGTCAGGATGGAATAGCATTAAAAGATAAAAAACCACAAAATTATATATCTTATTACCAAATTTGTAATAAGGCTTTGGAGTTAAAAATTAAAGGTAATTATGAAGCGTCTATAAAACTATATGAGAGTGCATTTAAAAAGTATTATCCGTTTGTAAAGGATTTAAATGAGTTAAGAAACTGTTATTTATTAGTTAATAAAAATAAGTTGGCTTATAAAATTACAAAAAGAATGATATTATCAGGATATAAATTTGGGACTAAATCATTTTTAATTCATCCTAATCAGGCAATAACTGAAATTATTGATAATAAACTAGAAAATGACACTATTTCACTCAAAAAAATAAAAAAGGAGTATTCCTCTTTAAGGAAAAAGCACTCAAAAAATATAGATAAAGAAAAAGACAAGTATTTATCCGTGATAGCCAGTTTAGACAGGTTTGTTGGTGCTATGAGAAATAAGTACAGAGATGACGAGATTAATGAAGATTTTGTATCTGAGGCTGGCTTTTCAACTATGGCTGAGCTTTTTTTAAACTTACTAGAAAGCGATATGATACCTGATAGGCAACAATCAGACGCATGGGATGATCAGTTAAACGGAGCCCTTGTTCATATATCACTTAGTATTAATGATTTAAATAAAGAAAAAATATTTTTAGCAAAATTAAAAGATCATGTTATAAAAGGAAACTTAGAACCTGAACAATTTGCTATTATTTATGATCAAATTTATACACGTAAATGGCATAATAAAAATTCATATTATGGAATGACTTTCGAAATGATTGATTTTATAAATGACCCCTCTAAAATTCAATTAAAAATAAAACTACCCGAGGATGTTGTAAATATTGATAATAAAAGAAGCAATATATATCTACCTCCTTTATGGGTTTGGGCTGAACAGAAAAAATATCAACTACCAGAAGAATATAAGCATTAAAATGATATTGATATTAACCGATAAAGATGAACCAACAACTGACTTAGTTATTGATTGGTTAAATTGTTTAAAGAAAGGCTTTATAAGATTATCTAGTGAGGATAAAATTGAGATATCATCTATTTACGAGAAAGAAAGTGGATTTGAAGCAATTTTTACAGTAAACAATAATACTGTTATTGACACAAAAAATATTTCATCATATTGGTACAGGCGTTCTGTTTTAGGTTGGGGATATGATGAGATTTGTTCATCAAATAAAGAGATTGAAGAAACTGTTAATTCTTTTCTATTGACAGAGTACAGTTCCTCTATTAAACTTCTTAATAATATTTTGAACAACAAAGAAAGGATAAATAAATTTGATGATAATTCTATCTTAAAATTAGATGTTTTACAGAAAGCAAAAAAGTGTGGCATTAAAGTTCCTAGTACTCTAATCTGCACAAATAAGGCGGAGTTAATTAGTTTCTATGATAAACATAATGGCAATATTATAACAAAACCAATAGGAGATCCAACATCTTTTTTTAATAAAAATTGCCATCAATTTACTACCAAAATTAATCTAAATAATATACCTATAACTTTTGGTATTTCTTTATTTCAAGAAATGGTTGATAAAGTTATTGAACTTCGAATCTTTTTTTTAAAAGGCATTTTTTATGGGTCTGCTGTTTTTTCACAACTTAACAATGATACTAAAGTTGATTTAAAAAATTATAATTTAAAAAAACCTGCACGAGTTGTACCATATAACTTACCTAATAAAATCAAGAAAAAGTTAAATCTTCTTATGGAAACACTTGATTTAAATTCTGGTAGCATAGATATGATTTTAACACCAAAGTTAGAATACGTTTTCTTAGAAGTAAATCCTATTGGTCAATTTGAACAAGTTGCAATGCCTTGTAATTACAACCTATTTAAGATTATGGCACAAACATTATAACCTTAACAATAAATGGAAATTATAGATTTAAAAAAAGTAATTAAAGCGAATCAAAAAAACCTTCCTATTATTTTAAAATTTACAAAAAAAAGTAAATACATTGAAGTTTTAAGAAAGAAAAATTTTTATATATCAAATGAGCATCAAACAAACAAGCACCTATTTAGAAGGTTAATGCATAAAACATTTTAATATGCTAAGTTTATTTTCAGATATACAACCGGTTAAAGGATACTTAAGACATCTATTAATTGACATTAATAGAGCAGAGTTTTATTTTATACCTGATAATTTATTTAAAATAATAAGAAAGTATAATAAGAAAATAGAACTTGATGAACTAAAAAAAATCTATTTACCTAAATATAACGATTTGTATGAAGATTATTATTCTTTTTTATTGAAAAACGAATTAGTTTTTGATATAGATTATTCAAAAATAATATGCTTTAATGAAATTAAATTTGACTTCGATTATCCATTTATTATAGAGAATATTGTTATTTCTATTACTAAAAATAATAATGCTTTAATTCAAAAAAATATAGAAAACAATTTTTTTACTATCACTAAGAATATTGCATTTATAATTAATCAAAATGTATCAATTAGAAGTATAATAGAAATTTTAGAACTTCTTTATTCTAAACAATTACCTTATTGTGAAGTAGTATTAGATTCTTCTTATAAAAGAAATGAAACAGTAATTAAATTAATAAAGGAAGGTCTTATTAAAATTAAGTACTATGATTATGAGACAGAATCTAACACTAACAGCTATTATTATAAAACGATAAGTAGTCTTTGTTGTAACATTATTATGTTTACCGAATCCCAAGCCCACCATACTTATTTTAATCGAAAACTTTATATTGGAGCTAAAGGCGAAATAAAAAATGCCCCCGAATGTGAAGAAACTTTTGGAAATATCAATGATATAAAAGATGTTGAAGAACTAAAGCAAATTATAGCAACTCCAGAGTTTCAAAAGTATTGGTTTGTACACAAAGAGTTGTGTACTGTTTGTAAAGATTGTGAGTTCAGGCATATGTGTGTTGATAATCGGTTGCCCTACAAACGGAAAGATGGCTCATGGTATCAAAAAACAGAGTGCAACTACAACCCTTACATTTGCAAATGGAAAGACGAAGAAGGTTATCAAACACTCGAAGAAATTGGAGTAATAAGTAATGAAAACGGTTTTAGTATCAACCACAAAAAGATAGCTTCTATTAATAAAATATTATGGGAGGAAAAGTAGTCCACTTATTTTTTTAACACTTAACCTACTTGGAATAATATTTCTCTAAATGATAGTTAAACATTATGTTTTAATTTCTTATTTTAAAAAATGAAAACTTTATATTTTTTATTATTTGTACAATTGTATTTTATAGTACTATCCTCCCAAGGTCAGAATTTAATTAAAAATGGTGATTTTGAAGAATACACTAAATGCCCTAAAGGGCTTATTAATGAAGCCGAAGAAAAACCAAAAGTTTTAAAATACGTTTCCAGCCCAAACCAAGGTAGTTTTGATTTTATTCATACTTGTGATGATGAAGATTACCCTAGATATCGTTGGGGAGAAGAATCACCACAAAGTGGAGAAGGATACACAGGTATTGCAGTGTACTGTAATTCGATTTTTGTTGAAGGAAGTGAATATTTACAACTTGAAATTAAAGATTCATTAACAAAAGGAATGATTTATCAATTTGAAATGTATTTAAGCTTAGGAGATAAAAGTTATATAGCCATTAACCAGTTAGGAGTACATTTTAGTAATACCAAGTTAGAACTGAAAGCAAAAAAATGTTTAGTTGAACCAGATATTATATCCTATGAATTTTATGAAAATAAAGCAGGCTGGAAAAAATATACTGGAGATTATATTGCAAAGGGAGGTGAGAAATATATAATTATAGGAAATTTCTACACAAGAGAATACACTAAAAATAACAGCACTAAAATACTTGATAAAAGAAATATTAAGGATAATTATGTGTATTATTTTATTGATAATGTGTCTTTAAAATTAAACAAATATCTTTCTGAAAGTATTGTACTAAATAATATAAACTTTATAAGTGGAAGTTCAGATTTATTAAATAAATCTTTTAAAGAACTGGATAAAGTGGTCTCTGTACTAATAGCCAATCCTTTATATAAAGTTGAAATATATGGACATACGGATAATATAGGAGAAGAAACAGAAAATGTTGAATTATCAAAGCAAAGAGCTAAAAGTGTAACTAACTATTTAATTCAGAAAGGTATTGAAAGTGAACGAATTACTTTTTTTGGAATGGGGAGTGAAAAACCAGTTGATGATAATAATACCGAGAATGGGCGGTTAAAAAATAGACGAGTTGAATTTATTTTTAAAAAATGAAATTTCCCTTTTACCACCAACCCGATGCTATGGATTGCGGACCAACCTGCCTCCGCATCATTGCCAAATACTATGGGAGAAGCATTTCTTTAGCCAAACTACGCCAATTATCCGAAACCACCAGAGAGGGAAGTAGTTTAAAAACCATTTCCAACGCAGCCGAAAAAATAGGGTTTAGAACTTTAGGAGTAAAAGTAAATTTTGAGAAGTTAGTAGCAGATGCTCCATTGCCCTGTATTGTACATTGGAGGCAGCAGCATTTTGTGGTGGTTTACCCCCCCTTGCTGGTGTGAGTTTAGTATAGCGTAACTCGTTCCTTTTATAAAAAACCATGAATAACAAACTTGCAGCAGCTCTGAGGGAAGAAGAAGTAACAGAAAATGCTTAAACTGATCTATAGAGATTACTCGCATTTACTTTTCCAATAGGCTACGTCTTTCTTTAATTCCATTATGCGTTCTTCGTACTGCTGCACCAATTTATCCGAAAGTTGGTTAATTGTACCTCTAAAAGAGTCAGCAATAGTCGCACCACCAGCTTGTTGATGGTTATTTTGTTGAATTCGTTCAGGAAAAAAATCGAAAACAGGTTTATTAAAAAGTTGAGCCATTTTATCAATAAAAATTATATCTGGATAGCTTTTATCTGCTTCGTACCTGCGATAGGTCGATTCCGAAACACCCAATGCCTCAGCTACTCGTTGTGGACTTATTCCTTTTTCGGTTCTAAAGCTTTTTATTTTACTTCCTATTTGCATAACATATTGAGAATAAAAATGTTTTGATTTTACTTTTTAAGCAACAAAAATAGTTAAATCAACTAGAATTTGTCAAATTTGACTAATAATTTATCAAATTTGCATAAAAATTAGTCAAATTTGACAGGCTCATTTAATAAATGTACTTTAACTTGGTAGTGTTAAATTCTTGCAAGGTATTTTTAACAAAAACCATTAAAACCCAATTAAGGGAAATTATTAATTAAAAGTTTAAAGTTCATCAACGTATGGTGCAAAAGTACAGCCAGCTTACCAAAGCACATCAATTGATAAAAAAACAAATTAAAGGCACACCAGAGGAAATTGCCAATTTGCTAGGTATGTCAAAAGTAGTATGTATAGAGTTTTTGAAGAATTAGAACAACTTGGTGCAGAATATAAATATTGCAGAACGTGTATGTGTTTTAAATACACCAACAACTTTAAACTAAAAGTTACCATCGAAACCAACGAGATGACTAAAGTGTTCGGTGGGCAGCAAAGCAATTTACAAGTCTTTGATTTTGAACTTGATAAATTATTTTTTGAGACGGAAGAATATTTAATTTGTGCTTGTTAAATAAGTTCGAACGCTTTAACAAAAACTATTAAAACCCAATTAAGGGAAATTATTAATTAAAAATTTTATATTATGAAAAAGTTAGAAAGTTTAGAAAACTTTAAAAAAAATCAGTTAAGTGAAACTCATCAATCAAATGTTTTTGGTGGCGTAGCAACAGCAGGTGGATGTATGAATGTTGAAACTTATAAATCAGCTTCAGGATGTGCATCTTTTACAAGCGATGATGTAAATGGAGATTCTGCTTCTTATTCTGGTGTTGAAGATATAACAGATTGTGATGAACTTGCTCCAGTAATGGGTGGTAAACCAACTAATTTTGTTAATAAATTATAGAAGCACCAATTTAATCAAAATCTAAAAGAGGAGGGTTAAACACCCTCCTCTTAACTTAAACATAGATGAAAAGAATAATATTCCCTTTACTGTTGTTATTTGCATTCCAAAATAACTATGGACAACTTTCTGATTCTTTGAGAAAATATTATATCTTAGTAAATGAAGCTGAGATTAATATTGTAGATGCTCACTATATTGAAGCACTAAATATTTATGACAATGCTTTTGTATATAAAGCAAATCCTTTTAAAAAAGATATTTATAATCAAGCCATATGTGCTGTTTTGGTTAATGATTATAATAAAGCATATTCTAATGTTAAATCCTTGGTAGATTATGGTTATGAAATAGATTCATTAACTAACAAAAGAGAGTTTGAAAGTTTTTTTAATTCAAAATTTGGGAAGAAATTAAAGCAATACAAGGAGAAGAACATCAAACTTTATAATACAGATTTGAGGTTACGGTATGATTCTCTTTTGAGAATAGACCAATATTTTAGAGTAAAAGAAGGTAGTTATGATGTTTATGGTGACACTATTGAAAAAATTGATAATTCTAACGTGCTCATATTAAACAATCTAATTAATAAATATGGATTTCCTTCCGAAGAATTAGTGGGTGCTTATCCATATTTTGATTATGAGCCTATTAAAACAATTGTTATTCATAATCAAGCTGGCTCTAGAGGAAAACGGTATGATTACACAAAAATTCTTTATGATGCTTTATATAAAGGTGATTTAGATGTTCGGAGTGCTTTGCAATTAATTGAAGGGAGTACTAGTAATAATTATTATGGGTTTTTTATCACAGGACTCATTCGAGTTGGCATGAAAGCCAACAAAGGTAACCCTGAAAAATTAAGTAATTGGGGATTTTATGATGTGAAAGAAAAGGAACAAGAATATAATAAACGAAGAGAGGAAATAGGACTTGATACATTAGCAGATAGTAGAAAGAAAGCCATTCATAGCTTAAAGGATAAGAGATTCTATTTAGGAAGTATATCTTCAAAAAAGACTGAATATTGGAAAGAAAAGAAGGATTACGAATATGCATTAAAAAATCTAATATTGATTGAATAAATGATATTAATACTGTCAGATAGCAGGGATTCTAGTACCACAGATGTAATTAAATGGTTGAACAAGTATAATCATGACTATTTGTTGATCAATGAATTTAATCAGATTAGTGATGTTTTTGTATATAAAAAGAAGAATAAAAAATCTATTCATTTACACACCACTCTTGGTGCAGAAATTAAATATTGCCGAACGTGCCAATGTTTTAAATACACCAACAACTTTAAACTAAAAGTTACCATCGAAACCAACGAGATGACAAAAATATTAGGCGGACAACAAAATAACTTACAAGTATTTGATTTTAAACACTATAAATTATTTTTTGATAAAAAAGATGAAATTTTTTGAATTATTTGCTTCCGTCCAGAAAAATTGGACGGAAGAATATTTAATTTGTGCTTGTTAAATAAGTTCGAACACGTTAACAAAAACTATTAAAACCCAATTAAGGGAAATTATTAATTAAAATTTTTATATTATGAAAAAGTTAGAAAGTTTAGAAAACGATCTATTTGAGAAATTTAACAACGATGAGTGTATTTTAGAAAATGTAGTTGGAGGTACGGTAACTTGTTATGGATCGTCAACATTAGATCATTATGGGGATTCAGGTTGTAAAGATATTGAATACTCTTCTGCATCTAATAAAAATGATTGGGAATGGACAGGTACTGCCCCAAATGGCGGAATCGGGATAACAACTACTGAATATGAAACAAGTAAATCTTAATTAATTATTTAAACGAAAATATTATGAAAAGTATAAATGAAAAATTATTCTCTGAAGACAAAATCACTAACTTAGAGAGCATTATTGGTGGTGTAACATACACTTGCAATGGAGATAATTGTGATGTACACAATGGAGATCAGGGCTCTACATGGTGTGATGATGTTACAGATACAGATTGTGATAAAGATTATGCTATAAATGGTGGAGGAGGATCAAGTGGTATTGGAACAAGTCAATTATACCCAACCACTAGATAATCACATTATATTTAGAGAACATGTAGGATACTTCGTGTTCTCTAAATTTCAAATTATATCATAAATAAGAATTACCTTCTAATGTAATAAGGCTATGTTAAAATCTTATATTTTAATACTAATAATTATTTTCTTTCCAATTCAATTTCTATTTGGACAAAATCCCATAATTGAAGATTATTTAATATTGGAGAATGTCAAAATACTTAATAAAGAAGGAGCATATAAAAAAGCTATAAAAGAAGTAGAATTAATAAAAAATGAAAAAGTTTTTATTGCCAGAGACCTGATGTTGGTAGGTGAAATTTATTTAAAACTTGCTGATACTACTACTGCTAAAAAAAAAGTATTTGAATCTATTTTAAAGGGAGGTGATTTTAAATGGTTGGCAAGCTTCCCTGAACTGAAATCTATATTTACAAGAGCAGATTCTTTATATTTTTATAATACTTATAAACAGAAAAAAAATGAAATTGACATTGAACTATATTCATCGATTTTTTCAATGTTCCAATTAGATCAATATGTTAGAAAAAAATGGATGAGTACTCTTGATTCTACTTACTTAGATGCAATCTTTGAGATTGATTCTATTCATGCTATTAAGGTATATGAAATAATTGATAAAAATGGGTGGTTAGGTCATAATTATTTTGCTATCGATCAAATGTTTTTTCCTTTATTCCTGCATATCTCCGATAAAACGATGGATTCTACAAAGTTTGAGATGTATCAAAAAAAATTATTTAAAGAAGTATTAAAGGGAAATATGACACCATCAGGGTATGCAGTTTGGGTAGATAGGCATCTTGTTTTTAGCTTAAAAAAACTCCCTATTTATGGGGCTTTTTGGAAAGGAACAGAGAGGGGTAGAGAATTAGGGTTAGTTCAGCAGCCCGAAGAAATTGATAGTCTTAGAAATTCAATAGGTTTAGTATCTTTATTTAAATATGCTAAATCTAACTCTGGGGTTATTCTCCCAGATTGGTATCATCAAAAAGAAAAAGATAAATGATATTAATTCTAACTAATAATGATGAAAATACAACCGATGAAGTTATTGATTGGTTGCACTATTATAAATCTCCTTTCATTAGAATTAACGGTGGAGATGTTCAAAATTTAAAAAGTATCAGAATAAATGACGGTGCTAATCAAACTAAATTTACTGTTGATGGAGAAGAGGTTTGCTCTGATAATATTTCATCATATTGGTATCGAAGAGGAGAAATGAATATTGGCTATGAAAAAAGTGTAGTTAAGCCTTTAAATGAAATTAACTTATCAAAACTTGATAAATCTAGTCATTTAAGTGGTACCGGATTTCAGGGATATTTTACAGGAGAGCAAAGTGATATAGAATCATTTATATCATTACAGTTTATTGACAAAAAAACAAATTCAATTGGTAATTTCTATAATAATTATACGATTAAAATTCAAAATTTAACCATTGCCTCTACTTGCGGATTAAATGTGCCTGACACACTTGTTACCCCATATCGTGATGATGTTTTAAAGTTCTATAACGAACATAATCAAGTAATTGTTAAGGCAATAAAAAATGGTGTTGGCATTGATATTGACAACAGGAAATATTTAGGCATGACTACGCTATTTAAAAAAGATGATATAGACAATTTGCCCCATCATTTTTTTCCAATGCTATTTCAAGAATGTTTAACAAAGAGGTATGAACTCAGAATCTTTTATCTTCGCGGAGAATTTTACGCTTCTGCAATTTTCTCTCAAAATGACCAACAAACTAAGGTTGATTTCAGAAATTATAACTACAACAAACCAAATAGAACACCTCCGTTTAGACTTCCTACTGACCTTAAAGAAAAACTATATTCTTTCATGGATAAAGTGAATATGGATTCTGGATCAATAGACATGATAGTTACTGACATTAACAAGTATGTTTTTTTAGAAGTAAATCCAATTGGGCAATTTGCACAAGTATCAAAACCATGCAATTATTATTTAGAACGATTAGTTGCTAAAAGCCTTATAAATATCGAATGAAAAAATGAATGAAATAGAAAAAATAGAAAAAATAGAAAAAATTGCTCCAATATTTAAAAAATGGAAACAAAATAATGCGAATGAAGAAACTAAGCCTAATGTTGGATTACCCCTTTTAAGTAAACTTCATAATACCAGCTCTTATAAGAAGAACACTAATTATAAACCTATTTCCATTAACAGGTTTCTTTCAAAAAAATAAACAAAGTAAATATGAAGCATTTTGTTGTTTTTGCAAATTGTATCCCAATTAAAGGGTACAGAAGGTCGATGATTTATGATTTGCAACGCTATCAGTTATACCCTATACCTAATGAGTTATTTCATATTCTAAATTATGAATATGGTAATGAATTAAATGATTTATATTCTAAATTTCCTAAGTATGAGGATATAATTAATGAGTATTTTAATTTTCTGGAGGATAAAGAGATAATTTTTTATACTGATAGTAAGGAGGAAACTAATTTTTTTCCTTCCCTTAATTTTGAATGGGATTATCCTGGATTAGTTATCGATGCCATTGTTGAACTTAATGACGATAATTATGGAGAATTAATCAATTTTATTCCACAGATAGAACAAAATGGTGGTAGATTTCTTGAATTGAGGTTTTTAGGAAAGGATTATAATTCTATAGAAAAGTTTTTATCTAGCATGCAAACAAGTGCGATTAGAACAATTGATTTATACATTTTAAATGATGGGTTTGACACTGATGAATTAAAACAACTTTACTTTAAGAATAATCGAATTCATAAAATAACAGTATTGAGTTTAGATAACAAAAGAACAGATGTGGAAGGTATTTACTTTGTTCAAGAAATTGAATGGGGAGAGAATAATATTGTTAAAAGAGACTCTATGATAGTTAATATGAAATATTTTATGGAATCTCAGTATCATAATACTTATTTAAACCGAAAAATATTTGTTAATGCTGATGGCATAATTAAAAACGCACCTAAGTCTGATTTACATTTAGGAAGAATAGAAGATGTTGTTATTAATGAAATTAATTTTGACGAAGTCAATAAATTAACAAAGATTACAAAAGATAAAATTGATGTATGTAAAGATTGTGAATTTAGGTATGCATGTTTCGATCAAAGAATACCAATTATACGAGAGAACTCTACTTGGTATCATTTAATCGAGTGCAACTACAACCCTTACATCTGCAAATGGAAAGATGAAGAAGGTTATCAAACACTCGAAGAAATTGGAGTAATAAGTAATGAAAACGGTTTTAGTATCAACCACGAAAAAATTGCAACCATAAATAAAATATTATGGGAAGAAGAAACGTGATTAATAATATAACTGAAAATTATGTATAAATTAACATTATTAATACTTATAGTGCTTCATATATGTTCTTCTTTTGGGCAGAATATGGTACTTAATGGAGATTTTGAAGAATATATAAAATGCCCGAAAGGAATGAAAGACATGGAGAAACCCAAAATGCTAAAGTATGTTACAAATCCCAATTCGGAAACTTTCGATTTTATTTATATTTGTGATGATGATGATTATCCTCGATTTCGATGGGGAAAAGAAACCCCACAAAGTGGTCAAGCATATACTGGTATTGCGGTATAGCAGAATTCAATTTTAAATTTTGGTACACCAGCTATTATAGATACAACTATTTTTACTAATGATAATTCAACTATTTATTCTAAGCCAGCTAAGTGTACTTATAACCCTTATAATATGATATGGAATGATTAAAAACAAGATTAATTATTTATTATTAATAGCTATACTAATACTGTTTTATTCTTGTAAAATGGGAGTGATTAGTTCTAACAGTAGTTACGAAGAAAAAGAGTTGAATTCTTTAAAAAAATCTACTAAAATTGGCTATAATTTATATAACTATGCAGATAGTATAGGTCGTTGTTGTAACTATTTTAATGCGATTGATTCTGTTTTAAAACATAAGGATGAATACATAAATGATAGTGCTACATTCCAGACTAAAAGTTTTTATTATCAAGTTTTAAAAGACATATATTCATTAATCGCTGATTATGAATCTTCTATATACTATGAGGCTTTAGCCCTGAATGCTAAATATAAGTATGTAGATACAAACGAATATATAAATTTAAAATTTATTCCTGCCAAAGAATATGTTGTAACTAATATCAAAAATGTTAGAGCTATATTATTTAATGAAGCACATAATAGACCTGATACAAGATATTTTATTACGTCTATTTTAAAAGACCTAAAAGAAAATGGGTTCACACATTTAGCAATCGAGGGTCTGTCACATTCTGACACAAATTTAATAAATAGAAAGTTTCCAATAATCGAAAGTGGTTATTATATATATGAACCCATCTTTAGTAATTTAATTAGAGAAGCTTTGACATTAGAATTTTTGGTTGTTCCTTATGATGATACAACAAGTACAAGTAATGATTTAGACTTTTATGAAGGATTAAACAAAAGAGATAAATATCAGGCTTACAACCTTAAAAACATCTTAGATAAAAGTAAAAATAACAAAATTTAAGTATTTATCATTTTTTGAGAAATACAACTATAACGTAGAAAATGTCTATATATGAAGAAGATAATTATTTCCATTTTCGTAATCTTATGTTTTATTTTAAAATCTTACTCACAAGATTCATTAAATTTTGTATTAAGTAATCGAATTAATTTTAAAGAGCATCCCGAAAAAGGAGAAATATTTAATTTATATAAAAATTATTTATACTCTCGACCTGATTCTATTTACGACAACCCTTTTTGGAATAAAGAGGAAAAAGCTCTATATTATAGATTTGATTTTAGTATATCACCTATCTTTGGTGGTTTTGATTTTAAAACTTTTTCTGAATATTTTGACATTTACATTCTTTCAATTGAAAAAAATCAGAAAGAGGAGTTTTATACGATTAAATCACTTTATCAGTTTAAGGGAGGTTTAAATAATGGTAGTAGCGTCTGGTGTATTCATAGGGTTAATGCAATCAAAGATAATAATACTTGGAAACTACAAAACAATAGTGTGAATATGACTAATAATTGGAGTTTAAAAAAGATAAATAAAATTAACTATTATTATTCATCTTCTTATCATTTTGATGATAAAGAAGCTCGTACTGCTTCTAATTTTATTGATTCTATCTCAAATACCTTTGAACTCATTTTAAAAGAAAAATATAATTATTATTGTGTAAAAGATATAGATGAATTAGGAGAACTGATAGGATTTGATTATTTTTTTACAGGAATAACTACAGGTGTTACAAGTTTGAAAGATGGCTACATAATGACATCTTTAGGCGAGTTTCATGCACACGAACTTATTCATTTGATTTTTAGTTCAGAAATACCTCGAAACTTTTTAATTGAGGAAGGATTAGCAGTGTTTTTAGGGACAAGATTTAAGGAATTAAAAAAATATAAAGATGAACAAAAGATACTAATTCAAGATGTTTTAAACATTGAAGATTATAATGTACAGAAGCTACTTGAACAAAAAGCACCGCATAAAGGGTATAATTATAAATATCCTTTTGGTTCGATTTTATGTGAGTTGGTTTATAAAGATAAAGGCATTGAAGGCTTAAAAAAATTAATCTTTTCTGATACAAAATCAACTAACAATTTAATTAAAGAGTTAAAGAATGTGTTAGAAATTAAAGAGGATTCGGTTCTTTATGATACGATTTTATCTTACATAAATCAAATAAAATAGAATATATCTTTTGTCAACTTTTTCTCACTACCACCAACCTGATGCTATGGATTGCGGACCAACCTGCCTCCGCATCATTGCCAAATACTATGGGAGAAGCATTTCTTTAGCCAAACTACGCCAATTATCAGAAACCACTAGAGAGGGAAGTAGTTTAAAAACCATTTCTAATGCAGCCGAAAAAATAGGGTTTAGAACCTTAGGCGTAAAAGTAAATTTCGAGAAATTACAAAAAGAAGCTCCATTGCCCTGCATTGTACATTGGAGGCAGCAGCATTTTGTGGTGGTTTACGCCATTAAAAAGAAAAGCTCGTTGCGAACGAAACGCAGGGAAGTGAAGCAATCCCGAGTGCTCGGGATTGCTTCGGATTACCAACCCACTTGCCGTTCAAACCCTCGCAATGACGGTAGGTTGGGCAATGACGAGTACGAAATAAAAATTTCCGCCCCCCTAGCTGATGTGAGTTTAGTGTAGCGTAACTCGTTCCTCTTATAAAAAACTATGAATAAGCTATGAGGGAAGAAGAAGTAACAGAAAATGCTTAAACTGTTCTATAGAGATTACTCGCATTTACTTTTCCAATAAGCTACGTCTTTCTTTAATTCCATTATGCGTTCTTCGTACTGCTGCACCAATTTATCCGAAAGTTGGTTAATTGTACCTCTAAAAGAGTCAGCAATAGTCGCACCATCAGCTTGTTGATGGTTATTTTGTTGAATTCGTTCAGGAAAAAAATCGAAAACAGGTCTATTAAAAAGTTGAGCCATTTTATCAATAAAAATTATATCTGGATAGCTTTTATCTGCTTCGTATCTGCGATAGGTCGATTCCGAAACACCCAATGCCTCAGCTACTTGTTGTGGACTCAATCCTTTTTCGGTTCTAAAGCTTTTTATTTTACTTCCTATTTGCATAACATATTGAGACACAACTATCCGAAACTTGAAAAATAGAAACAGTCTCCATATCTTTGAAAATA
>Ga0210039_1002384_pt1 | contig 15624 bp, 13 predicted proteins | sample CryGeyCG2114_250_3_FD_185460 | JGI IMG/M metagenome (GOLD analysis project Ga0210039, IMG submission 185460) | Groundwater microbial communities from aquifer - Crystal Geyser CG17_big_fil_post_rev_8/21/14_2.50 (SPAdes) (version 2) | ecosystem: Environmental > Aquatic > Deep subsurface >...
GCGCCAGCCAATGACCCGTAACCCAGAAAATCAAACACACCGCTCCCTGCCACAAGGCCAGAAAACGGAAGCTGCTGTACAGGGCTTGCCAGATACGGTCGTACTGAGCGGCGGCATGATTCTGCGCAACAAACACCGGTAAGGTTGAAGTCAGTGCCAGAATGACCACGATAGCGAATGGCTCCAGACGCATGCCGACACCAAAACCAGCCACGGCTTCCGGCCCCAGCGGCGCCACCATCACCAGCAGAATGGCACCGGCCACCGGCACCATCATATTGGTGACCATCGCCGGAACACCCAGCTGCAGCATTCGTTTCCACAATACCCGCACATCGTGCCAGCCCATGCCATGACGGCTGATATAACCTTCACGGCGCTGACGGGTCATAATCACCAGCAGCACCAGAATCCAGCACAGCGCACTGGCCAGCGCCGCGCCACCAATACCCATTCCCGGCAACGGCCCCCAGCCAAAGATCAGCAGCGGATCGAGTAACGCATTCAGCACCGCAGCCACCATCATCATCTGCGATGGCAGTTTGGTATTACCGGTTGCCCGCATGGCACTGTTCTGCATCATCATCAGCAGCAGTACGATGGCGCCGGGCCACCAGAACACCATAAAGCGGCGGATTTCCGGCAACAGCTCATCACCGGCACCCAGCAAACGGAACAGGGCGTCATTGCTCAGCCAACCCGCCACGGCAATCACCACGCCCAGCAATAAACTGAGCAGCAATCCCGCCATCGCGGCACGCTGTGCCTGCAGGTTGTCATCGGCGCCCACCGCACGCGCAATTAAAGCGGACATGGCAATGCCAAGACCAATCGCCAGATTCATCACCAGCATGGTGACCGGCATAGCAAAGCCCACTGCTGCCAGACTTTCGGTGCCGAGCAGGCTGATAAACCAGGTATCGACCATATTGAAAAAGAAGACCGCCATAATGCCCAGCACCATCGGCTGAGTCAGGCTATAGAGTGTCCGGTTAACCGGGCCGCTGAGAATGGCTTGGCGCACACTGGCATCCTTATGCGTATTGTTTTTCTGCGCACACTCTACACTAAAACCGCACAAGCACAGGCTGGCTTTGTGCTACGCACTGTTCCGCCAGCCGGGCCTTTATCCCGTCCTGCCCTTGCACAGATCCCCCCCTGTCGCTAACCTGCCGGCAAGTTTTTTTGCGCAGAGAGGATGCTATGCGTCGCCAAGCCCTGATTGTTTCATCATTCGCCGTATTGCCGTTGTTGCTGTCCGCCATGCAGACCAGCGCCGAAGAAGCCGTTGCTGCAGACGCTGCCGCAGCACCGGAATTCCCGATCTGGGGTGGATCTGCCGAGCTGGGCACCATCCGCACCTCAGGTAATACCGATACCTCCAGCATTAACGGTAAATTTGCTGTTAAGCGCGATGGTGAACTCTGGGATTCCAGCCTCAAACTGGATGCCCTGACCAGTAAAGAAGATGGCGTTACTTCAAAAGAAAAGTACCGCGGCACCGTTCAGTTTGACCGTAACTTCAGTGAGCATTCTTACCTCGCCATCGTCGGTGACGAAGAACGTGACCGCTTCAGCGGCTTTGAGTATCAGGCCACGTTATCCGCCGGTTACGGTTACCGCGCCATCCATGAACAGAATATGGAACTCGACCTTGAAGCCGGTCCCGGTTACCGTCGCGACAAGCTGAAAGAAACAGATGAGATCAATGAAGAAGTTATCGCCCGTCTGGTTGCCAGATACCACTGGACCATTCAGAAAGGCGTCGAGTTTATTGAAGAATTCAGTGCCGAACTGGGCGAAAGCAACAGTATCTATAAATCAGAAACCGGTCTGAAAAGTCAGATCAACGGCAGCCTGGCCACCAAGCTGACCTATAAAGTGAAGTACGTTGATAAGGTGCCGGCAGAAAGCGAAAACACCGATACCGAGTTTGGCGTTACTCTGGTGTACAGCTTCTGATCGGATTGTTCTGCCACCGCAGATAACAAAAAGCCCGCGTTATTACGCGGGCTTTTTGTATCCGATAAAACCGGATTATTTATCGCAGTCTTTATCTTTACGGTGACCGTGATGGCCATCCAGGCCGTCTTCATCCGGGTGATGCCATTTGCGCATCTGCTTCTCTTTCAATGCCGTCCATTTTTCCTGCTGTTCGGCAGTCAGCACACTTTGCACCAGTTGTTCAAAGTGCTGGCGCGCCGCTTCACGCTGAGGCTGATCCAGCGGCCACTGGTAGTTGTCTTTCTGCTCTTTAACGCCTTTCAGCAAAGTATCTTTCTGTTCATCGCTCAGATCCAGTTTACGGGCCAGTTCTTTAGCGTGTTTTTTCTGCATTTTGGCGTGCTGCTCGCGCATTAAGCTCTGCGCCTGCTCACGCTGTTCGGGGGTCAGCACCTGTTGGATTTCAGCGCGCATCGCCTGCATCAGTTCGTGTGCTTTGGCGCGGTTCTCACTGCGGGGCGTGTCGGCCTTACGCAACTCGCGGAATTTACTTTCGTAGCTGTCTTCAATTTCGTCGATGCGCTCTTCCTGGGCATCGCTCAGTTCCAGCTCATCGTCCCAGTCTATTTCGCGGTGCTTGCCACCAAAGGCCAGCGCCTGACTGGCCAGCAGCAAAGTACAGGCGGCACCAACGGCCTTGATTAGGGTCTGTTTCATCATTCGGTCCTCTGGCAATGCCAGGCAATGTGTACGCTTATCAGTGTACGGATTGCCACACAAAGTTGTGTCCGCCATTGCAAAGAATTGTCACAGGAAAACCATGGATATAATCCCTTATCAGGCGCGAGACGGACGGCGTGAATGTTCGTTATCATAGGGCATTTCTGCTGTACGACGAAGACCATGAGCGATACCAACAACGATCCCGAAGAGCAGCTGTTCCTGCAGGAAATGCAGGGCGTTAAGCCACTGCAAACAAAAGAGCGGGTCGAGCTGCGCAAGGCTGAGACGTCACAGGTCAGTGCTGCGGCACGCCGTCAGGCGGCACAGCAACAGCCCGAAGAACAGGATGGTAACCGCCTGCAGACCAGCGAGGTAAAACGCGTCGGTCCGCACGATGTCATCGGTTATAAACGTCCCGGTATTCAGGATGGGGTATTCCGCAAACTGCGGCTGGGTAAATATGAAACCGAAGCCCGCCTCGACCTTCACCGCCGCACCATCGATGAAGCACGGCGCGAGCTGTACCGTTTTATTCAGGATTGTATGGCGCACGATATCCGCAGTGTTCTGGTGCTGCCCGGCAAGGGTGATCGCAATATCAACGACCCGGCGGTATTAAAAAGCTATCTGGTGCACTGGCTGGAGGAGCTGGACGAAGTTCAGGCCTACCACACCGCGCAACCCCATCACGGCGGCGCCGGAGCTTTTTACGTACTGCTGCGTAAAAGCGAACGGAAAAAACAGGCCGCGCGTGAACAGTTCAGCAAAGGGCGTCTCTGATCACTCACTTGCTGCTGTAGTAATCCGCTGTTACCCAACATTCCTTACAATCCGCCAGACTCGCTGTTCCACAACAACAATACGGAGCAGCGCTCATGGCAAATATCCTCATTATTGCCGGCGATTACGTCGAAGATTACGAACTGATGGTGCCGTTTCAGGCATTGCAGATGGTCGGTCACAGCGTCAGCGTGGTATGTCCGGATAAAGCGTCCGGCGACAGTGTCCGTACCGCGATCCACGACTTCGAAGGCGACCAGACCTACAGCGAAAAGCCCGGCCATAATTTTGTACTGAATGCAGATTTCGCCAGCATTAACGAACAGGAATTCGACGCCCTGCTGCTGCCCGGTGGCCGTGCGCCGGAATACCTGCGCCTGAACAGCCGCGTGCTGGAACTGGTGAAACACTTCGCCAGCGCTGGCAAACCCATTGCTGCGGTTTGCCATGGCGCGCAGCTGCTGACCGCTGCTGATGTTATCCGCGAACGCAAAATTTCGGCCTACCCGGCCTGTGCACCGGAAGTCACCATGGCCGGAGGCATCTATGCCGATATCGCCGTCGATCAGGCTGTTACCGACGGCAACATCGTTACCGCTCCGGCCTGGCCTGCCCACCCGCAGTGGCTGGCGCAGTTTAATGCCCTGTTGCAGTAATCGGTACCTGTCAGAATCGGCATGATGCTGACTGCGCGTAAAGGAGGGTGCAATCACTTTCCTTTGCGCGACATAATAGGCACCGGACTGATTGCCTCAGGAAGCTTTCCATGTGTGAAATTTATTCAGGTGCCGAACCGGAGCTGTTTGAACTGAAGACCCGTTCCATCCGTATCGATGGCGTCGTCACCAGTATTCGTCTGGAGGCTGTCTTCTGGCAATTGCTGGAGCAGATCGCTGCCGATGCCGGGCTGACACTGGGTACTTTTATTACCCGTATCTATCGTGAAGTGCTGGAGCGACGTGGCGAAACCGGTAACTTTACTTCCTTACTGCGTGTCGCCTGCACAACACATCTGAATCAGGGGCAGCGTCTGACACTCACCACCAGTGCCTATCAGGACACCATTAACGATAACCAGGAAACGGTACGCAAGGTATCCTGAGAGCTTCAGGCATTATTCGGTATCGGCCGATTTCAGATGCTGCTCTGCCCACAGATACTGGGCCTGCTGCAGCAGCGGCGGCATCCAGTTTTCTTCTTTTGCCTGCACCAGTACTTTCTCTATCTGCGCGCGTAATTCCGGCGAATTACAGGCCGACTTTTTCGACAGGGTCAGATACAGCGGCTCGCTGCTGATTTCCTGCGCTAATGGATGGATATTCAGATAGCCATTACGCGCAGCGTAGGCACGGGCAGGATTCTCTTCATACAAAACATAATCAACCCGCTGACCATTCAGCATCTTCAGTCCCTGTTCCAGACTGCCAACCTGATGAACGGTGAGGTGCTTGCGGGCAAAATCATCAAACTCCTGACCAAAGCTGTTATGAATAACAGTAACACCCTGGCGGCCGACTAAATCTTCCCAGCGGTTAAACTCAAAGGGTTTTTCATTATTAACCCACACCACGGTACGGGTCAGCTGAAAGGCGGGGCGCAGATAATCCATGCGCTCAGAGCGGGCATCGGTATAAAAGGCACCGGCAATAAAATCGATACGTCCGGCCGCAACTTCTTCCTGAGTCCGGCCCCAGGGACCGCTGTATTGCAGATCGATTTTTATATCGAGTTGTTTTGAAACTTTGTGTAAGAAGCCGGAGATTGCACCGGTTAACACTTCGGGATTTTGCGGCGACCTCCACAGGTAAGGCGGATATTCGGCATTACCACTGGCGGTAAATAAATGGCAGGCGTCCTGTTCTGCACTGGCGGAAATGCCGGTAATCATTACCAGCCAGAACATAACAATCTGTTTCATGAGTTGCACACCCCAACACAAATATCCGGGATCGGATTCAGTATAGGCGGCCACTAATTAATTGCCTGCTACTTTACTGCCAGCTCCGCATCCAGAGCATCGATTGCCTGCGCCATCCGTTCGCGGGTCATCTCTGCAAGGCGCTTCACATCGTCCTCACCCATACCCTCGGTACTGATCGGTTCCAGATAACGCGCCAACACTTTACCACTATGGAAGCGGTGCAGATCAATATTTTTATGCGTACTGCTGTACACCATTGGCACAACAGGTAAACCGGCTTCAATGGCAAGCGCAAAGGCACCGCTTTTAAAGGGTAATAATCCCTTACCACGCGAACGGGTACCTTCCGGAAAAATGTAAACAGCACAACCGCGTTTTTTTACCGTGCGCGCTACTGTGGCCATTGTTTCCCAGGCTTTGGCTTTATTGGTTCTGTTAATAAAAATATTACCAGCAAGCCAGAACAACAAACCAAACACCGGAATAAAACGCAGACTGCTTTTACCTAAAATGGCGATATTACCGGGCAGCATGCCGGGATAAATAAAAACGTCCAGAGTGTCCTGATGATTACCGACATAAATAGCCTGACCATCACCGACCGGAGATTGATTAAGCACTTTCATATCAATATTCAGCAGCCAGCGGCCGAAAGAAAATATCTTGGCGCAGTCGCGGGTATTATTACGATGGAAAGGACGAATGATGCACAGCACCAGACCAAGCGTGCAGCCAAACAGAAAATAGCCGGTTAATACGACAGCACGAAAAACAAACAGCATGATGAAGTCTCTTATTATTGTTTATAGGTGCCGCTGAGCTCCATCTCCGGGCGACACATACAGCAGATGCAAAAACGCTATTGTTCTCACAGGACAGACCGGCAGCAAGGTGCCGGCATGCCATTATTCTGTGAATAACAGGCATGAATGCCCGCTCGCATGATTAACACAGAAGCAGTTAACGCAGAAACAGCTGGTAGGCCGTATTATCGGTTTCATCCCAATAACCATAGCCCAGCTCTTCCAGAAAACTGTGCAGCTGCTGCTGACGGTCATCAGCAACCTGCAAACCAACCAGAACACGGCCATAAGCTGCACCGTGGTTACGGTAATGGAACAGCGATATATTAAAGTGCTTGCCCAGCTTGCGCAGGAAATTAAGCAGTGCACCCGGACGCTCCGGAAATTCGAAACGGTAAACCCGTTCATCATTAACGGCTGCCGGCGCATGCCCACCCACCATATGGCGGATATGGTATTTGGCCATTTCATCGTCGGTAATATCCAGCACCGGATAATTATCACCGTGCAGTTCATCCAGCAATGCCTGACGCGCACCGGGCTCAGCGCCAACTTTAACGCCGACATAAATCTGCGCCTGATGGTCATCGCTGTAGCGGTAATTAAATTCGGTAATCGGGCGCTTGCCGATCAGGCTGCAGAACTTCTGAAAGCTGCCAGGCTGTTCGGGAATGGTCACTGCCAGAATGATTTCCCGGCCCTCACCGATTTCTGCAACTTCCGAGATATAACGCAGCCGATCAAAGTTAACGTTGGCACCGCTTAAAATCGCCACCAAGTTCTGCCCTTCACAACCTTCACGCTCAACGTACTTTTTAACGCCGGCAATGCTTAATGCACCGGCTGGTTCACATACCGCACGGGTATCGTCGAACACATCTTTAATGGCGGCGCAGATTTCATCCGGCGTACAGGTGATCACTTCGTCGATATGATCTTTACAGATTTCCCAGGTGTTTTTACCGATCTGGGCCACGGCCACACCGTCGGCAAAAATACCGACCTGAGGCAGAATAACGCGCTTTTTCGCTGCCAGCGCCGCCGCCAGACAAGCGGACTCGGTGCTCTCAACACCAATCACTTTAATTTCCGGGCGCAGCGCTTTGATATAAGCCGCCACACCGGCTGCCAGACCACCGCCACCGACCGGAACAAAAATCGCATCCACCGGGCCACTGAGCTGACGCAGGATTTCCATACCAATAGTGCCCTGACCGGCAATCACTTCCGGGTCATCGTAGGGATGGATGTAAGTCATGCCTTTTTCTTCAACCAGCTTCTGCGAATAGGCAAAGGCATCATCAAAGGCATCGCCCTGCAGTACCACTTTGGCACCACGGGCTTTAACCGATTTCACTTTAATATCGGGCGTGGTACGCGGCATGACGATGGTAGCTTTAATGCCCAGTTTCTGTGCCGCCAGCGCCAGTCCCTGCGCGTGGTTACCGGCGGATGCCGCAACCACCCCTTTGGCTTTTTCTTCTTCCGTCAGCTGCACCACTTTGTTGTAGGCGCCACGCAGCTTAAATGAGTACACCGCCTGCTGATCTTCACGTTTTACCCAAATTCGGTTGCCCAGCCGTTCGCTCAGGAAGGGGGCAATATGCAGCGGCGATTCGACAGCAACATCGTAAACGCGGGCGGCGAGAATTTTCTTCAGGTAATCGTTAAGCATGCCGGGGATTCCAAACAGACTGAAAAAATCGGTGCGGGAAGCACTCAGAGGTGAGCATTGTAACGCATCAGCGCATATAATTCGCTGCATCTGACACATCATAAGCCCGAGCTGCCATCATGACACAAGACGAACTGAAACGCGCCACAGGTATCGCCGCCGCCGACTATATCCGCCCTCATCTCGACGACGACAGCATTGTCGGTGTTGGCACAGGCTCTACCGCCAACTGCTTTATTGATGCCCTGGCCGAACACAAACACTTGTTTGACGGTGCGGTTGCCAGTTCTGAAGCTTCAGCCCAGCGTCTGCGTGATCACGGCATTCCGGTGTACGACCTGAACAGCGTCAGCAACCTCGACTTTTATATCGACGGTGCCGACGAAATCAACGAGCACCTGGAAATGATCAAAGGCGGTGGTGCGGCGTTAACCCGCGAAAAAATCGTTGCTGCGGTCGCCAAAGAATTTATCTGCATCGCCGATGAAACCAAACTGGTGAACCGCTTAGGCGCTTTCCCGCTGCCGGTAGAAGTAATTCCGATGGCACGCTCTTATGTGGCCCGTGAACTGGTTAAGCTGGGCGGCGATCCGGTTTACCGCGAAAGTGTAATTACCGATAACGGCAACTGCATTCTGGATGTGCATAACTTCAGCATCGCCTCTGCCATCGAGCTGGAAAGCAAAATCAACCAGATTACCGGTGTGGTCACCAACGGTCTGTTTGCCCTGCGTCCGGCCGACGTATTGCTGCTTGGCACCCAGAACGGCGTTCAGGCCATCAAGGCTAAATAACGGCAATGCACGTGCCTGGCAAAGGATTGCTGTCACGCCTGCGGGCGTGGCTGACGTCTGTCCGCCTGCCCAAACTGCTGGCGCGCCTGCTGCTGATTCTGCTCGCCGCCATTGTTCTTATTATTGTCCTGCTGGCTGCCTTACCGACACTGCTCAAACCCGCGCTGAACCGCTGGTTGCCGGATCTGCTGGCCGATGTAGCCGCCCCCGGCAGCAGCGTGGTGGTGCAGATCGACACCTTCAGCTGGCAGCGTTTTCAGCTGACTAAACTGCAGCTGCCTCTGGCCGATGGCAGCCTGATTCAGCTCACCGATCTTGATCTGCGCTACCGCCCGTCGCAATTACTGCAGGGCCGGCTGAAAACCCTCAGTATTGCCGAATTACACGTCAGCCTGCCCGATGAAAGTGCGCGCAAAGTCGCTGCGGTAGCCGCACAGAATGCCGGTAATGCCGCACGTGAACAGTTGCACCAGCTGCTGGAAATTCCACAATTCAGCCAGTGGCTGCAACTGCCACTGGAACAGGTCAGCATTGACCATATTGTGCTGCAACATCCCGCCGCGGTGGCCGAACTCAGCGCCAGCCTGACCCCGCAGCAGTGGCGTATTCATGGCAGTGCTCAGCTGGATAATCTGCCGCTGCCGTGGCAGATCGAACTGCAATTACAACGCAGTGGCGACTGGCTGCTGCTGGTTTCGGAACAGAGCCAATTACTGTTGCAGCAGTATGGCCATATTGAACAGGACGCCGACAATACCCGCCTGACGCTGGATCAGCGCCTCGACTTTGCCGCCCTGAGTGAACGCTTACCTCAGCTCAGCGGGCTGCCCTTGCCCCTTAACCGGATGCAACTCAATGCCGGGCTGCAATTACCGAACCGCGCCTACCTGCCACAGGATCTGAGCATCAACCTGAGTGCCGGCTTCGATACCCGCCGCCAGCAACTGGCTGACAATATGCACTGGCAAAACGGCAGCTGGCACTTAACCCTGAATAAAGAAAACCCAGCCGCCGACTGGCAATGGCAGTTGCAGAGCAACAACCAGCAACTGCAGTTCACCGATCTGCTGCCAGCGGCAGGCGGCGATCAGTTGTTTACCCTCAGCAGCAGCCAGCAGTTCAGTGGCTACTGCAACGCCAAACTCAGCAGCTGCGAAGCCGAAGGCCAGCTGAAGAACCTGCTGCACGGCAAAAAAAGTGAGCAGTTACTCGCCAGCCTGAACCTGACCCCGGCGCTGAACTGGCAACAAGGCAGCGCTCTCAGCCTGGTGCTGCCGCTGGCGCTTGATATCAGTGCCAAAGATCCGGCTCTGCCACTGCAAAGCCTGCACAGTCAGGGCGAACTGATCGCCCTCCTCGACGCCAGTGGCGACTGGCAGCTGAGCAGCATTCCCGGCATCAGCAACAGGCTGCAGCTGACAGAACCCGAAGGCTGGCAATTACCAATGCTGGAATTTCAGCTGCTGCCCACGCTGTATATCAATGGCAATCTGCACAGCAACGAAAACGGCAACAGTAATAATAACAACCGCCTGCACAGCGACCCGCTGCGGCTGACCATTAAGCCCTGGCACATACAGCACGGGGCAGATAGTTTCCTGCAATTACAGACCAGCGAATTCAGCTGTCAGCCAGCGCCCGGCAGCTCGTTGCTGGTTGCCCTGCGAAGTGTGTTCAGCGGCCAGTGTGATATCAGCCTGCAACTGGCCAAATCGCGCTGGCAGGGCTGGCCGGTTCCCGATCTCAGCGCCAAAGGGCCGATAAAACTGCTGTATTCATTGCAGGACGATCAGCAGAACGGCAAGCCGCAGCAACAACTTAACGGCGAGCTGCAGCTCAGTGGCGCCGGTAACCAACTGCACCTGCGGATGCAATTACAGCACGACCTGCTGCAACAGCGAGGCAGTATGCAGTGGCACCTCGATGACCTGGCGCTCAACTGGGACAAACTCAACCTGCCGGAAATGACGGCGCTGACCAAACTCGAATTTTTAAATGGTGCACTGGCCGGACAAGGCTGGATTGACTGGCAACAAACCGCTAACACCTGGCAGATCAAACCCGACCTGATGCTGCGCAGCGACAACATCAGCGCCGTTTACGACAACAGCATCGGCCTTGAACAATGGAATGCCTTAATTGCCCTGCGCCGGCCATTCAGCGGCGACTATTTACTCGACGCCCAGATCAGCGGCAAAAGCCTGAACCCAGGTATCGAATTAAAAGACATACTGGCGCGCAGCCAGACGCGTATACCGGCCGATTTTTCTTATGCGCTGGCCGAGATTTATGAAATGCACACCGATGTACTCGGCGGCCGCGTTCATACTCCATTAATCCGCTTTGATACACGCAAAGACATCAATGCCTTTGGTATTGAGCTGGACCATATTCAGCTGGCACAGATAGCCGCGCTGGAAGCCAAGGCTGAAGTTCAGGCAACCGGCACCCTCGACGGTGTACTGCCGATAGTTTTAACCAAAGAAGGCCCGCAGATTCCCGGCGGCAGTTTATTTGCCCGCGACCCCGGCGGCGTTATCCGCTACCAGAACGCCACCTCCGCAGCACTGCAGCAATCTGACCAGACCGTTGGCCTGGCCATGCAATTACTGCAGAACTTCAACTACGACAAGCTGCAATCCAATATTCAGTATCAGCCCGACGGCGCACTGAATTTAGGTTTGCAGTTTCAGGGAAAAAACCCGGATTTCTTTGGCGGCCAGGCAACGCACCTGAATGTGAATCTGGAATATAACTTACTGGACTTGCTGGAGAGCCTGCGCGTCACTCAGGACGTAATCAGCAGACTTGAAGAAAAATACCAATGAATAAAACGCAAAAATAAATAATCAGAAATATTTTATATCTGCCTGCGTCTTCCTATAAATCTATTAAAAACATAAAACATCCGTACCATATAATAGCCACAAACCCTTAAATATAAGGGCAATTCGTGCCAACTATTTCTTTTAATATATATTGCACTAACCCAAAGAGCGCGCTTATGTTTCAATCCGAGCGCCTGAACTTATCCAGGTTAACAGGCCCCGAAAACTGAGTGTCTGCATTCCTCAGAGGCCAGAATAAAAATGGCCACAATAAAAATAATATTAAATCCGCCAATAAGAGCGGGTAATTATAAAAACTTATTCTCACGGTGATCTCTATGACTGCATTCCAGACCCTGCCACAACGCGAATAGTCGCTGCCATTCCGCGATATACGGCACCATCGTACTTATATTGCATAAAACAATAACCGACCTGACATTGCCGCTATCCGGCGATGCGGATTTGTTTTGCCCTGAATAAGGAATGGATTTCAATGACTCAGAATAAAAGAGCATTAACCTGTCGTTTTCTGCCACTGGAGCAGATTTCAGTTAAACATCTGCGCGATATGTACCGGGTATTTTCCCGTTATTACGCCAATACCGATCTGGAAACCTTTGTCCAGGATATGAACCGTAAAAGCGGCGTATTTCTGCTGGCAGAAAAAGCCGGAAACCGGGTGGTCGGTTTCAGCACCTGGACCGAAGTGGCGCTGAATTATGGCAACGGAAAAGCCATTGGCGTATTCAGTGGAGATACCATTCTGGAAAAAGATTACTGGGGAAATAAAGCGCTACAGCAGGCGTTTGCATTACGGATGCTGAAGCTGAAATTAACCCGCCCCGGCACCCGGGTTTTCTGGTTGCTGATTTCCAAAGGTTATAAAACCTACCTGCTTCTGGCCAATAACTTTGTTCGCCATTACCCCAATCACCATAACCGCGATAAAAGTCTGGTCGGTGTTATCGACCAGTACTGCGAAAAATTATTTCCCGATTATTACGACCGTAATAATCGCCTGCTGGATTTTGGTGATCACTCCCAGCACCTGAAAGGGGATGTTGCCGACATTACGGATTGCATGCGTGAAGCCAATGCAAAGATCCGCTTTTTTGATGACACCAATCCATCCTGGCGCCGCGGTACTGAGCTGCCCTGCGTCGGTGAAGTCTGCAGCCGAACCTTTATCGGCTTTTTCCGTAAACAGCTCGGCAGCCGGCGCAGCACACTGCAGTAAGGAGTCATTATGAATATTTCTACCCGCTTACTGCATCAGATTTCCTATCGTCTGAGCCGCTATGGTCAGCAACGTTTTATGCGCGCCAGTCATACACTGAAAGCGGCGCAGCTGGCACGCTTTCAGAGCATTATGGCGGTTGTATCCGGCTCAGACAGCGGTTATCAGCGCGGCCTTACGCTGGCAACCAACATTGAAGAATTTCGCCAGCGAGTACCATTAAGCGATTATGAAGACTGGCAGAATGCCATTAACCGCCAGCGCAGTTCCGGTGAATTTATTCTGACGACAGAGACGTGCCAGCGTTATCAGCCAACCAGTGGCTCAACGGCGCAAATTAAATGGATTCCCTATACCCCGGAATTCCTGCGCGAACTCGATCAGGCCATTAATCCGTGGATGGCCGACCTGTACAGCCGTTATCCCGCCATCCGTAAAGGCCGGCATTACTGGTCATTGTCATGGGTGCCGGGCGAATTACGCAGTGTTGCCAACAGCGTTAATGACGATCTGCAGTTACTGCCGTGGTGGAAGCGTTTATTTATGAACCGCACCATGGCCGTGCCGCAGGCGGTGTCGCTGGCACCAAGCTCAGAATTATCACTGTTCGCATCGCTTTGTTATTTATGCGCAGCCCGCGATCTCACCCTGATGTCTGTCTGGAGCCCCACCTTTCTGCTCAGCCTGCTGGAGCAATTAGGACAGCAACGCATGGCCGTTGCCCAGGTTCTGGAACAGGGTCGCTGGGGAGAACAGAAAACCAGCCTCGGACATTTAAGCGCTCCGCGCAATCGTATTAATGCTGCATTGCTGCGTAACTGGAACGGCAGAATAAACGCCACCATCACCCGGAAATTATGGCCTGAACTGGCGTTGATCAGCGCCTGGGATACATCATCATCCGAACCCTGGGCCAGACAACTGCAGCAGTTATTCAGCCACAGTGATTTTCAGGGAAAAGGCTTATGGGCCACCGAAGGTGTAGTGACCATTCCTTATGGTCAGCAATATCCGCTGGCGCTGGAAAGTCATTTCTACGAGTTTGAAAATCTGGCCAACAAACAGATTTTATTCAGCTGGGAACTGGAGCCCGGTATGCAGGTTCGCCCGGTGATTACCACCGCCAGCGGCCTGTTACGTTACCGCACCAAAGACCGGCTGCTGGTTGATGGTTTTATTAATCAATGCCCGACCCTGCGTTTTATCAGCCGTTTATCCGGCACCGATATGGTCGGCGAAAAAATGTCTCCGCAAGCGGTGCTGAATATATTCAGCACCCTGACTGCCGCCCTGCCACTGCAACCGGTGTCATTACTGGCCGTACCGGCGGAACAGGGTAACCACCGTCCAACCTACGTACTGCTGGCCAGTGGTGGTCAGGAGCTGCAGACAGAAGCCCAGCAGCGGCTTGAAGCTTTATTGCAGGAACATTTCCACTATAAGCTCGCCCGCGAACTCGGCCAGCTGAATCCGGCACGCGTAATCATCAGCGACAACGCCATGGCAACTTATACTCACCTGCGGCTGCAGAGTGGTGCAGTGGCCGGCAATATTAAAGTAGAACCGTTATTACTTTGCCCTGCCGCCAGCGAGTTGCTGAATACTCTGCCGGAACACAGTCTGGCGGAAAGTGGAGCCATCGCGTGAGCAGCTATTGCATCCGGCCGGCCTGTACTCAGGATTCGGCCGGCTTACTGAAATTGCTGGCCGCAACCGCCCAACAGGGAAGCATCCGTCTGACCTTTGAGCGTAATCCTGATTATTTTTATGCCGCGGCAGTCAGTAGCCAGCGACCGGAAATCTGGGTTATGGAAAAACCCGGTCATGGCATTATCGGTACGTTCAGTATCGGCCAGCGCCGGGTATTTATTAATGGCCAGCCAACGTCGGTTCGTTATGGCAGTGATCTGCGTATTCACCCGGATTTTCAGGGTGGCCGTACTCTGTACCGCTTATTCGGCACCTATCGTCAGCAAATGCAGAACGAGTGGATGCAGACCGTTATTCTCGACGAAAACCGTGCCTCACTGAGCACCGTTGGCAGCGGCCGCAATACACTGCCGCAATATCTTCCTGCCGGAATGTTTACCACCTGGCTGATCAGCCTGCGGCGGAAAAAAAATATCGCGGATGATCCGTTAACCCATCCGGCCAGAACGGAAGATATTGCCGAGATGCAGGCATTTTTTGACCGCGAAGCCGCCAGTAAACAATTTTACCCCTGTTACGATTTCTCGCGTATCGGCAGCGATGATCCGTACTACCGCAATATTAAAATCAGTGATTTTTTTATTCTGCGTGAGCATGGGGAAATTACGGCGCTGGCTGGTCTGTGGGATCAGAAGGATTTTAAACAGACCCGGATCAGTGGCTACGCACCGCTACTGCATCATTTGCGGCCATTCTATAACAGCCTTACCTGGCTGACCGGACACCTGGCATTACCTGCCGTTAATTCGCTCAATCATTATCAGATGCTGCACAGCGTGGTGGTTAAAAATAATGATCCCCGGCGCTTTGCGCGGTTATTACGCACCCTGCGGAAAACAGCACAGCAACGTAATGCCCTGGCTCTGGCCTGCGGTTTTGACAGCCGTGACCCGCTGTTAAAAATCGTCCGCCGGCATCCCGGGCACGCCTTAAAAAGCCGGAATTTTATTGCTACCTATCAACCAGAACTGGTGCAGAAGCTGGATTTAACCCGCCTGCAATATCCGGAAATCAGCCGTCTTTAACAGGGAATTTATGCGCAAAGATTATATTGCCCAGTGGTACGAAGTACGGGAAGAGCAAGGAATTTCCGACCGTATTCACTGTTTTATACACAACAGTCAGGAGCAGCAGACGCGGTGGCATCATTTCCGCCACCGCGATACCGATGGCATTGGTATGCTGGCTAATGTACGTGAGCAACTG
>Ga0210039_1002387_pt1 | contig 15605 bp, 11 predicted proteins | sample CryGeyCG2114_250_3_FD_185460 | JGI IMG/M metagenome (GOLD analysis project Ga0210039, IMG submission 185460) | Groundwater microbial communities from aquifer - Crystal Geyser CG17_big_fil_post_rev_8/21/14_2.50 (SPAdes) (version 2) | ecosystem: Environmental > Aquatic > Deep subsurface >...
GCTCACGCTCTTCAGGAGCATTGTCGATACCGTCGAACGCTACCGCTGCACCGCCCCATACTTCGGAACATACGCGGGTCAGAGCCGCAGTCAGAGTGGTTTTACCGTGGTCAACGTGACCGATAGTACCCACGTTTACGTGGGGTTTGGAACGTTCAAACGTTTCCTTAGCCATAGAACACCTCGTTCAATATCGTAAATGATTAAGCTCTTGTAATAATTGCTTCGGCCACACTGGATGGTGCTTCCGAATATTTTTCAAATTCCATGGAATAGGTCGCACGGCCCTGAGAGGCGGAGCGCAGATCGGTCGCATAACCGAACATCTCTGCCAGTGGCACGCTGGCATCAACCACCTTGCCTGAAGGGGTATCGTCCATTCCAGAAATCAAGCCACGACGACGATTCAGGTCGCCCACCACATCACCCATGTAATCTTCAGGGGTTACAACTTCAACTTTCATCATTGGCTCAAGCAGCACGGCTTTGCCCTTCTCTGAAAGTTGCTTTGTGGCTTGTGAGGCAGCAATTTTAAATGCCATCTCATTCGAGTCAACGTCATGGTATGAGCCGTCGATCAGCGTTGCTTTCAGGCCCAGTAATGGGTAACCCGCCAGAACACCGTTCTTCATCTGCTCAGCAATACCTTTTTCAACCGCCGGGATGTATTCACGCGGAATAGCACCACCAACGATTTCGTTAACAAACTCCAGCCCTTCCTGATCGGATGGCTCGAATCTGATAACAACATGACCATACTGGCCACGCCCACCGGACTGCTTGGCGAACTTGTTGTTGATCTCTACCGTGGCAGTGATCTTTTCACGGTAAGCAACCTGAGGCTTACCAACGTTCGCTTCCACTTTGAACTCACGACGCATACGGTCGACGATGATGTCCAGGTGTAACTCACCCATACCGGAGATAATGGTCTGGCCGGTTTCTTCGTCGGTTTCGACACGGAAGGACGGGTCTTCCTGAGCAAGCTTGCCCAGTGCAACGCCCATCTTTTCCTGGTCCGCTTTCGACTTAGGCTCAACCGCAACCGAAATTACCGGATCCGGGAATTCCATGCGTTCGAGGGTGATGCGCTTGTCCTGGTCACACAGGGTATCCCCGGTAGTGACATCTTTCAGGCCAATCAGTGCGGCAATATCGCCGGCACGGACTTCTTTAATTTCTTCTCGGGCATTGGCGTGCATCTGCACCATACGGCCAACACGCTCGCGCTTACCTTTTACCGGGTTATAAACAGCATCACCGGAATTCAGTACCCCGGAATAAACACGGATAAATGTCAGGGTACCAACAAAGGGATCGGTGGCAATTTTAAATGCCAGCGCAGAGAACGGCTCTTCATCAGATGCTTCACGAACCGCAACGGTTTCGGCCGCATCATCGAGAATACCTTCAATCGCTTTAACTTCGGTCGGGGATGGCATGAACTCAACAACAGCGTCCAGCACCGCCTGCACACCTTTATTTTTAAAGGCTGAACCACAGGTGACCAATACGATCTCGCCGGCCAGCGTCTGTTGACGCAGCGCAGCTTTAATTTCGTCCTCGGAAAGCTCTTCGCCTTCGAGGTATTTGTTCATCAGCTCATCATTGGCTTCGGCTGCTGCTTCAATCAGCTTCTCGCGCCATTCGGCGGCGACATCGGCCAGCTCTGCAGGGATCTCTTCATAACTGAAGGTCATGCCCTGATCAGCTTCACTCCAGCTGATGGCTTTCATTTTGATCAGGTCAACAACGCCACGGAAATTGTCTTCCGTACCGATGTTGATCTGAATAGGTACAGCATTGGCGTTGAGACGATCTTTAAGTTGTTTAACAACCATAAAGAAGTCTGCACCGGCGCGGTCCATCTTGTTCACGAAGACCATACGCGGTACTTCGTACTTGTTGGCCTGACGCCACACAGTCTCAGTCTGAGGCTGTACGCCCGAGGATCCACACAGCACCACCACCGCACCATCCAGAACCCGCAGGGAACGTTCTACTTCAATAGTGAAGTCAACGTGTCCCGGAGTATCGATGATGTTGATACGGTGTTGCTCGAACTGTTGCGCCATGCCCGACCAGAAACAGGTGGTAGCAGCAGAAGTAATGGTGATACCACGCTCCTGCTCCTGCTCCATCCAGTCCATTGTGGCTGCGCCATCATGCACCTCACCAATTTTGTGAGAAACACCGGTGTAAAACAGTACTCGCTCCGTGGTTGTGGTTTTACCCGCATCCACGTGAGCACAAATACCAATGTTGCGGTAACGCTCAATGGGAGTTGTGCGTGCCACTGTGCAGTCCTCGAATCAATTAAAAGCGGTAGTGAGAGAAAGCCTTGTTCGCTTCAGCCATGCGGTGAACATCTTCACGCTTCTTAACGGCTGAACCTTTACCTTCACAGGCTTCCATCATTTCATTAGCCAGGCGCTGAGCCATGGACTTCTCACCACGCTTACGTGCTGCATCTACCAGCCAGCGCATTGCCAGCGCCTGACGACGTGAAGGACGAACCTCCACAGGTACCTGATAGGTTGCACCACCAACACGGCGGCTTTTAACTTCAACCAGTGGCTGGATGGATTCTAATGCTTTTTCAAACATTTCCAGCGGATCGCCACCTTGTTTCTGAGCCATGGTATCCAGTGCGCCATAAACGATTTTCTCGGCGATGGATTTTTTACCACTGATCATTACGTGGTTCATAAATTTTGCCAGTGTAACGTTTCCGAACTTCGGATCTGGCAGGATCTCGCGCTTCGCAGCGACGCGTCTTCTTGGCATGATAAGCCCTCTTAGGTCTTCAGGTCAGTCTGAGCATCCTGATTCAACGATCAACTCAGCCTTACTCTTATCCAAGTCTTAAGAAATTATTTCTTAGGACGTTTTGCACCGTACTTAGAACGGGCTTGTTTACGATTCGCAACACCGGAAGTATCCAGAGAGCCGCGAACAGTGTGGTAACGAACACCTGGCAAGTCTTTTACACGACCGCCACGGATCAGAACAACACTGTGTTCCTGCAGGTTGTGACCTTCACCACCGATGTAGGAAGACACTTCGAAACCATTCGTCAAACGCACACGACATACTTTACGCAGTGCCGAGTTAGGCTTTTTCGGAGTGGTAGTATATACACGGGTACATACGCCACGACGCTGAGGACACGCCTGCAGTGCAGGTACGTCACTCTTAGCCACTTTGCGTTTACGAGGCTGACGAACCAACTGGTTGATTGTAGCCATTTAGCAAACTCCAATTATCACTAACAAAAACGCCAGAAAATTCTGACGCAATAAAAGGGGCCGGAAGGATAATCCTCCCAGCCCCAGTCGTCAAGCCATTGATTGTTTTACAACCAACGACTTACTTATCGCTGAAAGCTTCGCTGAACTTAGCTTCCATTTCGTCGGCCGATACATTCATACCAGCCGGCGTAGTCTTGAGGCGATCGTTCTCACGGGTCTGACGCTTACGCTTACGCTCAGCGTGGTACGCAAGACCAGTACCCGCAGGGATCAGTCGACCCACAACCACGTTTTCTTTCAGGCCGCGCAGGTGGTCAACCTTACCGGTTACCGCGCCTTCAGTCAGTACGCGGGTAGTCTCCTGGAAGGAGGCCGCGGAGATGAAGGATTCGGTCGCCAGCGAGGCCTTGGTGATACCCAGCAGCACACGTTCGCCTTTCGCAGTGATCTTACCGGCTGCTTCCAGTTTCTCGTTTTCTTCGAGGAACGCAGAGTATTCAACCTGATCACCCGGGATAAAGGAGCTGTCACCGTTTTCAGTGATCAGAACCTTACGCAGCATCTGACGCACAATCACTTCGATGTGCTTATCATCGATGCCTACACCCTGGAGGCGGTATACTTCCTGAACTTCGTTGGTGATGTACATCGCCAGATCGCCCACGCTCTTCAGACGCAGAATATCGTGCGGGTTCATCGGGCCGTCAGAGATAACCTCACCCTTCTCGACCTGTTCACCTTCGAACACGTTCATGTGACGCCACTTGTGGATCAACTCTTCATATGGCTCGCCGCCATTGTTCGGAGTGATCACCAGACGCTTCTTACCTTTAGTCTCTTTACCGAAGCTCACAGTACCGGTGATCTCCGCCAGAATGGCAGGTTCTTTCGGCTTACGGGCTTCGAACAGATCCGCTACGCGTGGCAGACCACCGGTGATGTCCTTGTTACCGGACGATTCCTGAGGAATACGTGCGATAACGTCACCCACGGCCACTTCGGTACCATTTTCATGGTTCACCAGAGCGTTGGCTGGCAGCATGTACTGCGCCGGAGTATTGGTACCCGGCAGGATCACGTCTTTACCGGACGCATCCACCAGTTTCACCATCGGACGGATGTCCTTACCAGCCGCCGGACGATCTTTAGGATCGATGACTTCGATATTGGACAGACCGGTCAACTCGTCGGTCTGACGGTTGATGGTGATACCTTCTTCCATACCCACGAATTCGATACGACCTTTTACTTCGGTCACAATCGGGTGGGTGTGCGGATCCCAGCTGGCCACTTTCTGACCAGCTTCAACTTTCTGGCCATCCTGGACGCTGATCACAGCACCGTATGGCAGTTTGTACAGTTCGCGCTCACGGCCGTGCTCATCGGCAACAGCAATGGAACCGGAACGGGATACAGCAACCAGATCGCCGTTTTCTTTAACAACGGTCTTCAGGTTATGCAGACGAACAGTACCGTTGTTCTTAACCTGCACGCTGTCAGCTGCAGAAGAACGCGATGCCGCACCACCAATGTGGAACGTACGCATGGTCAGCTGTGTACCTGGCTCACCGATCGACTGAGCAGCAATAACACCAACCGCTTCACCTACGTTCACCTGATGTCCGCGACCCAGATCACGACCGTAACAGGAAGAACAGATACCAACACGGCTCTGACAGGTAATGGCGGAGCGCACACGCACTTCGTCGATACCTTCAGATTCAATGGTCTGTACCCAGGCTTCGTCGATCAGAGTACCGGCCGGCACAACGATGTCGCCTTCAGCACCCGGCTTGTATACGTCAGTCGCAATGACACGACCCAGGATACGATCACCCAGTGCCACAACCACGTCACCGCCTTCGATCAGCGGAGTCATGATCAGACCCTGTTCGGTACCACAATCCTGCTCGGTAACCACCAGATCCTGCGCTACGTCAACCAGACGACGGGTCAGGTAACCGGAGTTCGCAGTTTTCAGAGCGGTATCCGCCAGACCTTTACGCGCACCGTGAGTCGAGGTGAAGTACTGCAGTACGTTCAGACCTTCACGGAAGTTCGCCACAATCGGCGTTTCGATGATGGAGCCGTCCGGCTTCGCCATCAGACCACGCATACCGGCCAGCTGACGGATCTGAGCCGGGCTACCACGAGCACCGGAGTCAGCCATCATGTAGACGGAGTTGAAAGATTCCTGATCCACTTCGTTGCCGTCGCGGTCGATCACTTTCTCTTTACCCAGGTTATCCATCATCGCCTTCGCTACCAGTTCGTTAGCGCGCGACCAGATGTCGATAACCTTGTTGTATTTTTCGCCGTGGGTAACCAGACCGGAAGCAAACTGGCTTTCGATCTCTTTTACTTCAGCGTCAGCGTTAGCAACGATTTCTGCTTTCTCATCCGGAATAACGAAATCGTTCACACCGATAGAAGAACCGGAACGGGTTGCATACTGGAAGCCGGTATACATAACCTGGTCAGCGAAAACGACGGTGTCCTTCAGACCCACACGGCGGTACGCGGTGTTGATCATGTTGGAGATCGCTTTTTTCTTCATCGGGCGGTTGATCAGTTCAAACGGCAGACCTTTTGGTACGATGCGGAACAGCAGTGCACGACCGATAGTGGTATCAACCACTTTGGTTTCAGACTGCTCGTTGCCCTGCTCGTCAACCAGAGTTTCGGTGATACGCACTTTAACCTTGGCCTGCAGGTGCGCAGAACCGGTCTGATAAGCACGGGTCACTTCGTCCAGGTCAGCCAGGAACATACCTTCGCCTTTAGCGTTAATACGTTCACGGGTCATCCAGTACAGACCCAGTACCACGTCCTGAGAAGGAACGATGATTGGCTCACCGTTAGCAGGAGACAGTACGTTGTTGGTTGCCATCATCAGCGCGCGGGCTTCCAGCTGCGCTTCGATCGTCAGCGGTACGTGTACCGCCATCTGGTCACCGTCGAAGTCAGCGTTATAAGCCGCACACACCAGTGGGTGCAGCTGGATCGCTTTACCTTCGATCAGCTGAGGTTCGAACGCCTGAATACCCAAACGGTGCAGTGTTGGTGCACGGTTCAGCATGACCGGGTGTTCACGGATAACGTCAGCCAGGATATCCCAGACTTCTGCGGTTTCGCGCTCAACCATTTTCTTCGCAGCTTTAATGGTTGTCGCCAGACCACGGTGTTCCAGTTTGCTGAAGATGAACGGCTTGAACAGTTCCAGAGCCATTTTCTTTGGCAGACCACACTGATGCAGGCGCAGCTGTGGACCAACGGTAATTACCGAACGGCCAGAGTAGTCAACGCGCTTACCCAGCAGGTTCTGACGGAAACGACCCTGCTTACCTTTGATCATGTCAGCCAGAGACTTCAGCGGACGCTTGTTGGAACCGGTGATGGCACGGCCACGACGGCCGTTATCCAGCAGCGCATCCACAGCTTCCTGCAGCATACGCTTTTCGTTGCGTACGATGATGTCCGGAGCATTCAGCTCCAGCAGGCGCTTCAGACGGTTGTTACGGTTGATCACCCGACGGTACAGATCGTTCAGATCGGAGGTCGCAAAACGGCCACCATCCAGCGGTACCAGCGGACGCAGATCCGGTGGCAGTACTGGCAGTACAGACATGATCATCCACTTCGGATCGTTACCGGAGTGGTGGAAAGCTTCCAGCAGCTTCAGACGCTTGGACAGCTTCTTGATCTTGGTTTCAGAGCTGGTTGTCGGAATTTCTTCACGCAGACGCTGAACTTCTTCGCCCAGTTCGATCTGGCCGAGCAGTGCCTGAATAGCTTCCGCACCCATTTTGGCTTCGAACTCGTCACCAAACTCTTCGATCGCTTCGTAGTACTGTTCGTCGCTCAGCAGCTGACCCACGTCGAGAGTGGTCATGCCAGGCTCGGTTACTACGAATGATTCATAGTACAGAATGCGTTCGATATCGCGCAGCGTCATATCCAGCATCAGACCGATACGGGATGGCAGCGACTTCAGGAACCAGATGTGAGCAACCGGGGAAGCCAGCTCAATGTGGCCCATACGCTCACGGCGTACTTTGGCCTGAGTTACTTCAACGCCACACTTCTCACAGATTACGCCGCGGTGCTTCAGACGCTTGTACTTACCACACAGACATTCGTAATCTTTGATAGGACCAAAGATACGCGCACAGAACAGACCGTCACGCTCAGGCTTGAACGTACGGTAGTTAATGGTTTCCGGCTTTTTAACTTCGCCGAAAGACCAGGAACGAATCATCTCTGGCGAGGCGAGTCCGATGCGGATGGCGTCAAACTCGTCAGCGTTGTTCTGATTACGCAGAAAATTGACTAAGTCTTTCATATTTTGCTCCGTTTGGAGTCAGGCTCAGGCGGCTCCGCCACCTGAACACTGCTCATCCGCTTATTCGTTTTCCAGTTCGATGTCGATGCCCAGTGAGCGGATCTCTTTAACCAGTACGTTAAAGGATTCCGGCATACCGGCTTCCATACGGTGGTCGCCATCCACGATGTTTTTATACATCTTGGTACGGCCGGCCACGTCATCGGATTTAACAGTAAGCATTTCCTGCAGAGTGTAAGCGGCACCGTATGCTTCCAGTGCCCACACTTCCATCTCCCCGAAACGCTGACCACCGAACTGTGCTTTACCGCCAAGCGGCTGCTGGGTAACCAGACTGTAAGAACCGGTCGAACGGGCGTGCATCTTGTCGTCAACCAGGTGGTTCAGTTTCAGCATGTACATGTAACCTACGGTTACCTGACGGTCGAAGGCTTCGCCAGTGCGACCATCGTACAGCGTCATCTGACCGGAATCCGGCAGATCGGCCAGACGCAGCATACGCTTGATTTCGGCTTCTTTCGCACCGTCAAACGCTGGTGTTGCCATTGGCACACCGCCACGCAGGTTGTTACCCAGTTCCAGAATTTCAGCATCGCTGAAGCTGTCAAAGTCTTCGACGCGGCCATCACCACCGTTGTAGATCTCGTTCAGCAGTTCACGCAGCTTGGCGATTTCCTGCTGTTCTTTGATCATGCGGTCGATTTTCTCGCCCAGACCTTTGGCTGCCAGACCCAGGTGGATCTCCATGATCTGACCCACGTTCATACGCGACGGTACACCCAGCGGGTTCAGACAGATATCCACGGCCACGCCGTTTTCATCGTATGGCATATCTTCGATTGGCTTGATCGCAGAGATAACACCTTTGTTACCGTGACGACCCGCCATCTTGTCACCAGGCTGGATCTTACGTTTGATTGCCAGGTACACCTTAACAATCTTCAGTACGCCAGGAGCCAGGTCATCGCCGGTCTGCAGCTTACGCTTCTTGTCTTCGAACTTGTCATCCAGCTGCTTGCGACGCTCGGCCAGAGATTTCTCGGCCACGTCCAGCATTTCGGCCAGTGCTTCGTCCTGTGGCAGGATCTTGAACCACTGATCGGCTTCCAGAGACTGCAGGTACTCTTGAGTCAGGGTATCCCCTTTCTTCAGGCCAGGAGCGGCATTCACTACAGCACCATTCAGGGCACGCTGCAGACGCTCGTAGGTAGCACCTTTAACGATACGCATTTCTTCGTTCAGATCTTTGCGGACTTCGTCCAGCTGCATCTGTTCGATTTCCAGCGCACGCTGATCTTTTTCCACGCCATCACGGGTGAAGACCTGTACGTCGATTACGGTACCGGTGGTGCCGGTCTTAACGCGCAGAGAAGTATCTTTTACGTCAGAGGCTTTTTCACCGAAGATCGCACGCAGCAGTTTTTCTTCCGGAGTCAGCTGGGTTTCACCTTTAGGTGTTACCTTACCAACCAGGATGTCGCCAGGCTTAACTTCAGCACCGATATAAACGATACCGGACTCATCCAGTTTACCCAGGGCAGCTTCACCCACGTTCGGAATATCCGACGTGATTTCTTCTGCGCCCAGTTTAGTGTCACGCGCCACACAGGTCAGTTCCTGAATGTGGATGGTGGTCAGGCGGTCTTCCTGAGACACACGCTCGGACAGCAGGATGGAGTCTTCGTAGTTGTAACCGTTCCACGGCATGAAGGCGATGCGGAAGTTCTGGCCCAGAGCCAGCTCACCCAGGTCAACGGACGGACCGTCAGCCATGATATCGCCACGCTCAATGCTGTCACCGGCTTTCACCAGCGGACGCTGGTTGATGCAGGTGTTCTGGTTAGAACGGGTGTATTTGGTCAGGTTGTAGATGTCGACACCGGCTTCACCAGCAACGGTTTCGTCATCGTTCACTTTTACCACGATACGGGATGCGTCAACGGAATCGATCACACCGCCACGTTTGGCAACCACACACACACCGGAGTCAGCCGCTACAGAACGCTCCATACCGGTACCCACCAGAGGCTTCTCTGATTTCAGGGTCGGAACGGCCTGACGCTGCATGTTCGATCCCATCAATGCGCGGTTAGCGTCATCGTGTTCGAGGAACGGAATCAGGGATGCAGCGATGGACACAACCTGCTGCGGAGATACGTCCTGCAGGGTTACGTTGTCCGGAGACATCACGGTGAATTCGTTCTGATGACGTACAGAGATCAGGTCGCCCTGCAGCTTGCCGTTTTCATCAGTTTCAACCGAGGCCTGTGCAATAACGTAATCCGCTTCTTCAATAGCAGATACGTAGATGATCTCATCGGTCACAACACCTTCAACAACACGACGGTACGGAGTTTCGAGGAAACCGTATTCGTTGGTGCGGGCGTAAGATGCCAGAGAGTTGATCAGACCAATGTTCGGACCTTCAGGCGTTTCAATAGGACATACGCGACCGTAGTGAGTCGCGTGAACGTCACGCACTTCGAAGCCTGCACGTTCACGGGTCAGACCGCCAGGTCCAAGAGCAGAAATACGACGCTTGTGAGTTACCTCAGACAGCGGGTTGTTCTGGTCCATAAACTGAGACAGCTGGGAAGAGCCGAAGAATTCTTTAACGGCTGCCGCAACCGGCTTGGCGTTGATCAGATCCTGAGGCATCAGGCCTTCAGATTCTGCCATAGACAGACGCTCACGTACTGCACGCTCAACACGTACCAGACCTACGCGGAACTGGTTTTCGGCCATTTCGCCCACAGAACGGATACGACGGTTACCCAGGTGGTCGATGTCGTCAACGATGCCTTTACCGTTACGGATATCGATCAGGGTTTTCATAACCGCGATGATGTCTTCTTTATCCAGCGTGCCGGCACCGGTGATTTCTTCACGGCCGATACGACGGTTGAACTTCATGCGGCCAACCGCAGACAGGTCGTAACGCTCGTCACTGAAGAACAGGTTTTCGAACAGCGCTTCGGCACTTTCTTTTGTTGGTGGCTCACCAGGACGCATCATGCGGTAGATTTCAACCAGCGCTTCCAGAGCGTTGCTGGTCGGATCGGCACGCAGGGTGTCAGACATGAACGAACCGCAGTCCAGTTCATTAGTGTAAATGGTTTCAAACTCTTTGATGCCGGAAGCAGCCATTTTGGCAAGCAATTCAACAGTCACTTCACTGTTGGCTGCAGCCAGAACTTCACCGCTCTTCTGATCAATGATGTCTTTTGCCATGGATTTACCCAGCAGGTAATCCACAGGTACTGCCAGCTCTTCAACGTTAGCTTTTTCCAGCTGACGGATATGGCGGGCAGTAATACGACGGGTGCCTTCAACGATCACATTGCCGTCATTGTCTTTGATATCGAACGCAGCAGTTTCACCACGCAGACGCGCCGGGATCAGCTTCAGCATGGCACCGTCATCGGTCAGACGGTAGCTGTCGTTTTCAAAGAAGGTCGCCAGGATTTCTTCAGTAGAGAAGCCCAGAGCGCGCAGCAGAATAGATGCAGGCAGCTTACGACGACGGTCGATACGAACGAAGACCAGGTCTTTCGGATCGAACTCGAAGTCCAGCCATGAACCACGGTAAGGAATAACGCGGGCGTTATACAGCAGCTTACCGGAAGAATGGGTTTTACCTTTGTCGTGATCGAAGAACACACCAGGTGAACGGTGCAGCTGAGACACGATCACGCGCTCGGTACCGTTAACGATAAAGGTACCGTTGTCAGTCATCAGGGGCATTTCACCCATGTAGACTTCTTGTTCTTTAATGTCTTTGATGGCTTTGGTCGAAGATTCTTTATCGTAAATAATCAGACGAACCTTGACGCGCAGCGGTGCAGCGTAGGTAACACCACGCAACATACACTCTTTTTCATCAAAGGTAGGGGTACCGAGGCGGTAGCTCACGTACTCCAGAGCCGCATTCCCGGAATAACTTACAATTGGGAAGACAGATTTAAATGCTGCATGAAGACCAATATCGATACGGTCCTCAGCGAATGCCCCCTCTTGCAAGAATTTGCGATAGGAGTCGATTTGAATGGCCAACAGGTATGGCACATCCATGACACTCGGTAATTTACCGAAATCCTTACGGATACGTTTTTTCTCAGTATATGAGTAAGCCATCAGTTATCCCCGGACTGTTTCCTCGATTGGGCGTTACACCCATGGCTCAAGGACTTGCCTTGCGTTTGAACCCAGCAGTATGCCAGCGTGCTCACGAATTCCATAACGTGAAAAAGGCCGACGGGAAAAACCCGTCAGCCGGTTGCCGCGCTCAGAATCTGGCGCGGCAAAAGCATCTTTGCAATGAATTGCAAATTACTTGATCTCGACCAGAGCACCAGCCGCTTCAAGAGTTGCTTTAGCAGCTTCAGCGTCTTCTTTAGAAACGCCTTCTTTAACAGTTGCTGGAGCACCATCAACCATTGCTTTAGCTTCTTTCAGGCCCAGACCAGTCAGTTCACGTACTGCTTTGATTACGTTAACTTTCTTGTCGCCAGCACCGCTCAGGATTACGTCGAATTCTGATTGTGCTTCAGCAGCACCAGCGTCGCCGCCAGCAGCTGGACCAGCAACTACTGCAGCTGCAGCAGATACGCCGAATTTTTCTTCCATCGCAGAAACCAGTTCTACAACGTCCATTACGGACATTTCAGCGATAGCGTTGATGATATCTTCTTTAGTCAGTGACATGAGACTATTCCTAAATTTAATGGAGCAAAGTGCTCGTTAAATCGTTGTAAGATCCACCTGAAATCAGGCAGCTTGTTCTTTCTGGTCGCGGATAGCAGCAATGGTACGAACCAGTTTGCCTGCAGACGCTTCTTTCATGACGCTCATCAGTTTCGCGATAGCTTCGTCGTAAGTCGGCAGAGTTGCCAGCATGTCGATAGAAACTACGGAACCTTCGAAAGCACCGGCTTTCAGCTCAAACTTGCTGTTCTGCTTAGCGAACTCTTTAAAGATACGGGCAGCCGCACCTGGGTGTTCGGTAGAGAAAGCAATCAGGCTTGGGCCAACGAGGACGTCAGTCAGACACTCGTATGGGGTACCTTCAACAGCACGGCGAGCCAGAGTGTTACGGACGACTTTCATCCAAACACCAGCTTCACGTGCTTCTTTACGCAGAGCGGTCATGGCGCCTACTGTTACGCCGCGGGAATCCGCAACAACAGCAGACAGAGCACCTTGAGCTGCTTCCTGGACTTCGGCGACAATCGCCTTCTTATCTTCGAGTCCTAAGGCCACGATTAACTCCTAAAAAGTTAAATTGAGCTCAGATGAGCCAGTCTCGGTGTGACAATTCAGAATTCTGAAGGGGCCACACACCATCTACGCAGGAAATATTAAGCGAGGACAAACCAGAGGCTTATCCTCACTCCTGCGGTCTTTGACAGCTGCCACCTGAATAATGTATCCGGCGACAACCCCAAAGATCGTTTGGCTAATTCAGTCAGCCCGGATTAAAAATCCAGAGAAGAGTGATCAACCACCAAACCAGGACCCATCGTAGTGCTGATGGTCACTTTCTTCATGTAAACGCCTTTGGCAGAAGAAGGTTTGGCTTTTTTCAGGTCAGCCAGCAGGGCTGTCAGGTTTTCCTGCAGAGCCTGAGCGGTGAAATCCACTTTACCGATGGTGGTGTGGATAATACCGTTCTTGTCATTGCGGTAACGCACCTGACCTGCTTTGGCATTTTTAACGGCGGTAGCAACGTCTGGAGTTACAGTACCTACTTTCGGGTTTGGCATCAGGCCACGTGGACCCAGTACCTGACCCAGCATACCTACAACGCGCATTGCATCCGGAGAAGCAATAACAACGTCAAAGTTCAGGTCGCCGCCTTTGATTTTCTCAGCCAGATCGTCCATACCCACTTCGTCGGCGCCTGCAGCTTTAGCAGCTTCAGCGTTTGCGCCCTGAGTGAATACAGCAACGCGCATGGTCTTACCGGTGCCGTTTGGCAGTACGGTAGAGCTACGAACGTTCTGATCGGATTTACGTGCATCGATGCCCAGGTTTACGGCAACGTCTACAGATTCTTTGAACTTAACGGTGGACAGTTCACCCAGCAGAGCAGCTGCATCAGCGAAAGAATATACTTTGCCGGCTTCTACTTTCTCTGCGATTGCCTTCTGGCGCTTAGTCAGCTTAGCCATTACTCAACTCCTTCCACGTTCAGACCCATAGCGCGGGCAGAACCAGCGATGGTACGTACCGCTGCATCCATATCGGCTGCAGTCAGGTCTTTCATTTTAACGTTGGCAATTTCTTCCAGCTGAGCACGGTTAACAGTACCGACTTTCACAGTGTTCGGACGAGCAGAACCACTGGTCAGGCCAGCTGCTTTTTTCAGCAGGTAAGATGCAGGAGGAGTTTTCAGTTCGAAGGTGAATGAACGGTCACTGTATGCAGTGATGATCACTGGAACTGGCATGCCAGCTTCCATACCCTGAGTCTGAGCATTGAACGCTTTACAGAATTCCATGATGTTCAGACCTTTCTGACCCAGAGCCGGACCAACTGGTGGACTTGGGTTCGCTTTACCAGCTGCAACCTGCAGCTTGATGTAGCCTTCGACTTTCTTAGCCATGTGTTTTCTCCGAATGGGTATTAACGCACTGACACACCAATGGGGTTCAGCGCTCCCCGACCGGAAATCCGGTCATTTATCAAATGCTCAGCCTGCTTTTTCGACCTGGGTAAATTCCAGCTCAACCGGCGTAGCACGTCCAAAAATTGTTACCGCAACCTGCAGACGGGATTTCTCGTAATCCACACCCTCAACCACACCGTTAAAGTCGGCAAACGGACCATCGGTCACGCGCACAACTTCACCTGGCTCGTAAATGGTTTTATGGGTAGGACGATCCGCACCATCACGCACACGCTGCAGAATGGCATCCGCTTCACGATCAGTGATCGGAGCCGGCTTATCGGCAGTTCCGCCAATAAAGCCCATGACGCGAGGAGTCTGTTTAACCAGGTGCCAGCTCTCGTCATTCATTTCCATCTGAACAAGAACGTAACCCGGGTAGAACTTACGCTCGCTCTTACGCTTCTTGCCTTCGCGAACTTCAACTACTTCTTCAGTAGGAACCAGAATATCGCCGAAAAAATCCTGCATACCATGCAGCTCGACGCGCTCTTTCAAAGCATTCTGTACGCGTTTTTCGTAACCTGAGTAGGCGTGTACTACATACCAGCGCATAGCCATTTAAAGCTCCTCAGCCTACCAGCAACGAAACAAGCCAGCCCAACAGAGAATCAAGTCCCCACAGAACCAGCGCCATCAATACCACAACTACCACAACAATCATGGTGGTCTGCGTCGTTTCCTGACGCGTTGGCCACACAACTTTGCGGCGCTCCACATTGGCTTCTTTCAGCAATTGCATAAATGCTTTGCCCTGAGAACTGGTCAGTGCAAAACCGGCACTGATCGCCATCAGAACAATAACACCCAGAACCCGGTACAGCAGGGGCATGTCAGCGTAGACATAGTTACCCACAACGGCAGCAGCGAGAAAAGCTGCAGCCAGCAGCCACTTCAATATATCCAACGGTGATTTACTTGCTTTGCTATCGGTACTCATCACAATTCCCTGAAGCCAAAAATGGCAGCCGAAGCTGCCATTCAAGAATTTGGCAGGCCAGGAGGGACTCGAACCCCCAACACCCGGTTTTGGAGACCGGTGCTCTACCAATTGAACTACTGGCCTAAAGACACTCAATTAGGGCGCCGTAAGTTACAGCACCCCGATTGAATAATCAAGCCTTAACGGTTGATTATTCAATAATTTTTGCTACAACGCCGGCACCAACAGTACGACCGCCTTCACGGATCGCAAAGCGCAGACCTTCATCCATCGCGATAGGAGCGATCAGAGTGATGGTCAGCTTAACGTTGTCACCTGGCATTACCATCTCAACGCCTTCTGGCAGCTCACAAGCACCAGTTACGTCAGTGGTACGGAAGTAGAACTGTGGACGGTAACCTT
>Ga0210039_1002391_pt1 | contig 15587 bp, 12 predicted proteins | sample CryGeyCG2114_250_3_FD_185460 | JGI IMG/M metagenome (GOLD analysis project Ga0210039, IMG submission 185460) | Groundwater microbial communities from aquifer - Crystal Geyser CG17_big_fil_post_rev_8/21/14_2.50 (SPAdes) (version 2) | ecosystem: Environmental > Aquatic > Deep subsurface >...
ATTTATCTCCTAATTTCCGATAACTGATTGCTCCTGTTAAATATTCGGCTATTATCGCCTCTTTTTCTATTGTCTTTTTGTCCATTTTTTACACGTTTATTGTGTAAACCTATTTCAGGACGAGACAACTCTTCGCCAGCCATAGAAAAACTCATACGGGGCAAAGAATGAACCTGACTTGTTGTTTACACCATCGCTAATAACACAAAAAGCATTGTATTTAAACAGTTCGGGAATGTCTCTGCGGTAACGAACCGTTAATTGCTTGAAAGCATCATAAATATTGGCTTCTTCACGAATGGCAGATTTAAATTCAAACACTACCAAAGGCAAACCATTGATGTAAACAATGCCATCAGGAATGCGTTTTTCTGTTCCTAAAATTTCTAACTGATTTACGAATTTATAAATATTGTTGTCAGGTGGATATTTTTCTTCGGGTTCAGCTGCAATAGAAATTAATTGGTCTGCTTCTGGTTGGCGGTGTTTATTTAATCCTGCATAATTGATAAGTTGAATGTAAATATCCTTTTGATTACGGTCTTCTCTTTTAAGAATAAAACCGTCAGAAAGCATTTTTAAGAATGTTTTGTTGCTTTCATAAAGGTCAGAAGCAGAAAGGGATTTGAGTTGAAGAATAATAGATTTGATTTCATTTACCGTAATGCCTTGACCAGCGTATTGGGTTAAAAGAAAGGTTTGTAAATCTTCTTCTATTAATACTTCGTCAGGATTACGAGTTATCGTAATGCCCAAGTGGTGGGAAAATCCTTCTTGCCCCAACAATTCGGTAAACGCCTTTTCTAAACTTGCCTCTGTAAATTTCATTCCTTGGCTTCAATTTTTATTGTCCAAGAAATTGCTTTTAATCTTTCTTGAATCATTTTTAATGTTTTCAAAATGGCTTCTTCTTTTGGTAATTCTCCATATACCAAATTTTTGAAGTCACCGTTGTAAATAGTTTTCAACTCATTCCATACATTTTCTAAGTCTTTAAAAATAAGTGCTTCACTAGGATGATAATTTAGCCATTTATTATTGTTTCTAAAACTTGCAACATCATCATTGGCTACTTTTAAAAGCATTTCATCAAATGCCGTTGATTGAAAGAATTTAAAGAACTCATCTTGTTTAAGTAGCTGATGTAAATCGTAGTTGTGCCGTATCTTTTTCTTTAAGTCATCCATTGGATTTTCGCCATAAGAAAAACGAACCAAACTCATTATTTTCTCGCAAATGGTTCTTATTGGTTCTAATGCCAACAAGTTAAAAGGAAGTAGTCCGTTTTCTTTAGCAATATCAGACTGCTTATTATCCAGCATCATTTGACCAACAAATGAAACGATGCTTTTGGTGGTGTAAGGTTCGTAATATCCCAACCAAGTTGATTCCAAAATGACAACATCTCTTACTTGGCCGTAATCGCCTTTAAATTCTTTGTTGTAGGAATGTGCCGTTTTTCGATTCATCCCCATTTTATGGGTAATGCCTTCAATAGTTACTTCGGGCAATACAGTTTCTACAACCGTGCTTATTGCTTTTAATTTTGATTTTAACTTGCTGTCTGTTTCTCCTTCTCGTCTCAAAACAACTAAATCAATATCTTCCGAAAAGCGTTCTATCATATTGTAACATTTGGATAGTGCCGTTCCGCCTTTAAATACAGTGTCTTTGCCAATTTCATTATTGAAAATGGTAAACAAAGCATATGTAACCCAATAGTCTTTTTCTACATAAATGGCAGGGATTTTCATTTGGTCAGCTGTAAACTGTACCGCTTGTCTGAATAAGGTTTTGTTTTCGTGCAGCTTCATATTATGGTCCATTTTTCGGTGGTGGATAATGCTTTCGCTGCACCGGTTAGTTTATACTTGGTAATGGGGTTCAATGACTTGAAAAGTGTCTCTGTTACTTTGCCTTGCTGCAATTGCTCTAACAGTGCACCTAATAAAGCCCTTGTAGCTGGCGGATATTTTAAAGCTAAGCGAACCAAGGTGTTGATTTCCTTTTCATCTTGTGTTTTAATAATGGCTAAAAACCTTTTGCAGGATGCTTCTATATTGGCATCTGGTATTTTTTTTATGTAGCGAATAGCATCCAATACCTGCAACAAAGGAATATTCTCTTTGGTGATGGTGTTTTTTTGCTTTACAAAAGCTATCGTATAGCGTTCTCTTTTAAAATTGGGGCGAACCTGATTTTTACCTATCTGTATCGTATTGCTTACCTGTGTGGTTAAGCCCAACTGGTTGTATATCCTGTAACCCGTGAGATAGCCCGTTATTTTTCCGTTTTCTTCCAATAGGTCTTTTACTACCTGTGCCTGATTGGGTTGCAGGTTGCCAAAGGGTGTATTTTCGGGTTTGTAGTATTTGCCTTTGGATAGTTTGGTAATCTTGCCCGATTCTACCATACGGTTCAATGCTTTTATTACCGCTTCTTTCTTGTTCACCTCTGTAGTAAAGTCGGCATAGGTGAATACATAGCCCTTGGGTAGTCTGTCTATGGTAAATGCTATGTATTCAGCTATTTTCATTCTTTTTATTGCAGTGCAAAGATAATTGATTTGTCCAGTTTATTAGCAAAAAAACTGGACATTTTGAAAATTGATGAAGTATGCTTAACTTCGCAACATAGTTGCGAAGTTAAGCATACTATACTTTGAGGTAATTCTACGCTATATATAAGGTCTCTCATTAAATGCCTTTTCTAATTTTTATTCGATTAATTTCATTTAAACTGCTATTCGTAATATTTCTGTTTTCGTTTATTAAAAGCTGGCATTGCTCCTTCCAATACCTGAACTATTCTTTCATTTATACTTCTATTTTCAATACTTCCTGATTGATACTCAAAACTGTATTCATTTTCTTTATCAATATTTACAAATATCACTTGTTCTGCATCCGAAACTACGGCCAAATTTGGATTGTGAGTCACCAAAATTATTTGCCTATTGGCTTTCGCTTTACGAATAAAGGGAACAAGAATATTCGCTACACTATGATTATCGAGATTGTCTTCTGGCTGGTCAATGATAAGTGGCTTATTGTCCTTGTCGAGTAATAAATAAAATATAAGTAACAATGCTCCTCGTTCTCCAGGAGATAATTGTTGTAGTTTTTTGTTGCCTTGCATCAACTGATAATTGTACTCTAAAAATGAAAGCGAAAACAGACTATTATATAAATCTAAAGGTTCTTTAATCTGACCATCTAAATAACGCTTCGCATTATTGTAATTGTCCCTTTTGTCTTCGAAAACAGCTTCAATTGTACTTGTCAAAAAGCTTTTTACATTTTCTTTATCATCAAAATCAACCTCTTTTATGAGTTTATTGAACTGAACATTGCCCCCTTCAATTGAATAGAATGTACCAACTTGATTTTGATTGATATTTTTAAAGAAAGTATCTCTAAAATTATAATTGAATGATAACCTTGCTTCGATATTAATCTTATAATTGTCAAGTAAATCAGTATTATCTTCAATAATAGCATCAAGTTTTTGTTTTACATCTTTGTAAACTTTGATGACATCTTGCTTTTTGTCAAATATTTTCTCTGAAATTTCAATTCTTGCCTCTTTGGATTTTTGTATTTCGGCATCTAATAAATTCTCCAAATAACCCAATTCCTTTTTAAAGAAAAGTATTGTATCAGAAGTAGATTCACTTCCTGTTATCTTATTCTTTTTATCTTCCCAATCCTTTTTGTCTTTTAAATAAAGTTGATATTGTTTTAAAGTAGTATCTAACTTTTCTTGTTATTTTTCTTTAATTTTTGCTGTATTGTCATTCTGTCCGTGCGTTTGGGTAGGCAAGCTCTTTGCCAAGTTTTGGCATGCGGGTTGGCTGGTGCGACTTGCAAATGTGCTTGCTTTAGCGTTGGGGTTTCTTTGGGCTTATCTATATTGATAGTATTAATGCTATTCCAACAATCACGTCTAAAATATACCAAATTTCTCTTGCAAGTGCAATTTTAAAAAATGGTTGAAATAGTATTGCCAATGCTCCATAAATAATCATTTCTGTTTGTTCCCCTTGTTCGTTTGCCTGATAAGCAAAAATTACAAAACCAATAAGGCCTACAAATCTTACAAATTGGTAAAACCCATACGGCATATCCAATAAACACAGAAAGAATAGACCTGCAAGTACAACTTTGATTATCGTAGTCAAACTATTTTTCATCTTTAAAACTTGAAAAATCAATTGTCTGTATTTCTTTTAATTCAGGAATAGAAATAGTTGAAAGCAAATCACTATGGGTTTCACTCTTAACAATATCTTGTGAGTAATCTTTGTCAAAAAGATATTCAACTGCACCAAAGCGGTCTCGTATAATTTCATCGTGCAAATCAAGATGTGAACGAAGAAAACGGATAAATTTTATCTCATTTTCATCCATCTCTTTATTTGCCATTGCAAGACGAAAAGCTACTTCAAGAATTAAAAGTTCTTGAACTGGATTCAGTTTTGTCGCTTTTAAATAAGCATAAAGGTCATCAATTATATGCTTTCCTTTCTCTTTAAGAGTTAAAAGTAAATTATCTAATTCATCGGATAAATCAATACCCTGAAAATAGGCTGCGGATTTATCCATTGCTTTCATTTCTTTAATCTCCATTTCATCAATAACCCCGTCACAAGCTATTGAACAGAATGCTACTTTGAAAAGTAAACGCTGAAATTGTTGTTTTTCTAGTGTCATATTTATTCATTATTTGTAGGACGAAAACCTATACGAGGGCGATCGTTCTTCGTTTGTAAATCTTGTTTCTCGTTATCCCATTGTTTTTTTAAAGCCTCATATTTTCTAATTTCTGTAAGTGAAACCGAAGGTTTATTATCGCTTATAACCTCCATAAAAATTGGCATTGTAATTCGTCCTCTTGTCTTCAGAGCTTTACGGGATGCTTCGTCAATCAAAAATTTCAAATCGCTTGACACATAATTCTCAGTCAATAATGCTAATCTGTCATAGTCAAGTCCAAGGTCTATTGGTCTGTCTTTCAAGTAAAGTTTAAACATTGCCGAACGTGCATTTTTATCAGGTGGCGGCAAATAAACCGATTTATCCAAACGACCAGTTCGTAAAATTGCAGAGTCAATTTTTTCGGGACGATTTGTTGCACCAATTACAAAAATCCCTTTCTCACCGCAATTTGTCATTTGAGCCAAAACTTCATTAACTGCCGAAGCGTGCATTTGATGTAGTTCTCCTTCTCTTGATGGAACAATTGCATCTAATTCATCAATGAAAATTATTGTTGGTGCTTTTTCTTCTGCCTCTTTGAAAAGCTTTCCAATATTTTCTTGAGTTGCATTAACATATTTGCTCTGCAAATCGGAAGGTTTTATCATTACAAAGTTATACCCAACTTCATCAGCAAATTTTTGAGCAATAAAAGTTTTACCGCAACCCGGTGGACCATATAATAACATTCCGTTTAACATTGGAACACCGTATTCTTTGTATAATTCAGGATTGTTTAAAAAGTCTATTACATCTTCTTTGAGTTGCTGTTTAAGGCTTTCCATACCCGCAACCTGGTCAAAACCTGTACCTTGCTTTTTATCCTCTTTCTTCTTAGATTTTATAAAGGTTTTTTGAATGTCTTTTGTTTCTAAAATCATTTCCCGCTTCAACGCTTTTGAAAAATCCTCCGCTGTTTGAAAACGGTCTTCAATTTCAATAGATAAAGCCTTTGTTAATGTATTTATAATTTGCTCATCAAATAAATCATCATCAGCAAGAGAAAAATTTAAAGGTTTATTCCTTGCTGCTTCCAATAATCCTTTTTGCTTGTTAATCGGTTGATTTAGGATATTTTCATTATAGAACGGAGGGGCACCAAAAAGTAAATGATACAACACAGCACCAATTGAAAATAAATCACTTTGCGGAATAAAAATCCCATTTAATAATTCAGGTGCAGAATGAAATACCGACAAATACTTAATTGAAACGCTTTGGCCGTTTTGATGAATAGTCCTTGCTTGTTCAAACCCCGTTAAAATAGGCTTGTCCCTTTTTAATGAATAATCCAGTTTTATTGTATTAGGATTTATTCCATTATGCATTATTGGGTCTGACAGATTATGCAAATACTCAATTGCTTCAAGTAGTTCAATAATAATTGGAATTGCTGTATAAGGTGAAAGTGTCGCTTCACGCTTCATCCTTTCTGTAAGGGTTTCACCACTTACAAACTCATAAGCTAAAAAAGCAAACTTCTGTTTCTCAATTATGGTTTCGCCTTCATTCAACAACTTTGGAATATTGTTGTGATTAATTTGCTTTAGCAAATTAAGTTGTAATAATTTACCGTTTTCGTCAAAGTAAGATGAAGGAAGTGAAGCAAGATTAATTAAATCAAGCCTTATAATCTTGCCAGAAGTATCTTTTGCCCGATACGATTGGGCAAAAGAATTATTCCCGATTGGAAATTGAATTTCAAACCGATTGCCAACGGAAAACCCTTTTTTTAAAATATTATCCATTTTTCAATGACTTTTTCATTACTTCAAATTTTTCATACTGCTGTTTTCAACCAGCGATTTCATTTGTGCAATGGCGACTTTGTTTAATTGGAGCAACCGCTCTTTTTGAGGAAGTTGCTGTTCAATAAGCAAAGCATTTATACTTTCTATATTGCTTAATACAACTAATTGTTCCAAACGGGCATAATCCCTGATATTTCCTTTTTTTTCAGGGTTTTTGTCACGCCAATCCTTCGCTGTAATTCCAAATAAGGCGACATTCAGTAAATCTGCTTCGTATGCATATACTAGATTTGCTTGCTTTGATGTAACCTCTTTGGGTATTAGATTTTCCTTAATGGCATCGGTGTGAATTCGATAATTGATTTTTGAAATGGTTCTTTGTAAATTCCATTCCAATTGAAGTCGTTTATTTTCTTCGCCTTTCATTCGTTTAAACTCTGTTATTAAGTAGAGTTTAAATTCCGATGATATCCAGGTTGCAAATTCAAAAGCAATATCGGTATGGGCAAATGTACCTCCGTATCTACCCGATTTTGAAATAATGCCAATGGCATTTGTTGTTTCTATCCATCTTTGTGGCGACAACACAAAATAATTACTCCCAGCTTCATTTCTAAACCTCTCGAATTCGATAGGTTTAAAATCCGGATTATTCAGTTTTTCCCACAAACCAATAAATTCAATGGTACTTCTGCTTCGCATCCAGTTGTTTATGATTGAAAATGGCTCTGCCGAATTTCTGTAGCGGGCAATATCAGTAAGAGAAATAAACTCTCCACTGTTTTGGGTAAAGAGATTAATCTCCTGCTTTTGAACTATTATTTTTAAAGTCGCTTTTGCCATAAATAAGCTTTGTTAATCAATTAATACGCTGTCATCACCTGCAAATATTGGTTTGTCAATATCAGGTAATAATTTGTATAATTCTATTACTATTGGTCTTAATCGTTGTTTACTTGGATTTGTTGCTGCAATTTGCAATCCCTGACCTATAAGCATTTTGGCTTTATTTCTGTCGCTCCAATCGTGCATATCAAATTCATCATTGAATTGTTTTAACAACATAATTTCCATTTGAGCGCCTAACGCTTGGTCGACTAATGTAAAACTAAGACCTCGCATTAAATCAATTAATTCTTTGGCAACTTTTACATTTTTATCTCGTATTATTTGCGGAATTTGCTCTTTAAACTGTGCAATCGCTTCTTTAATTCTGTCTTCATTTAACCCTTCAACTTTACCTTCAAATTCTTTAAATGTTTCCTCCAATTTGTAGAAAACATCTTTTAATTCTTCCTCTGTTTTTGGCCATTCGGTCGAATCTTGAATATCGTCAAGTTTACGCAAACTCCTTCTAAGGTTATCAATAATTTGTTTTTTGCGGTCATAATCACTACGCCCTTGTTCTAAAAGTTTTTCAAGTTCAGCTAATTCGTTTGACAATTTATTCAATGAATTTTTGTCGGCATAATCACCTTCCTGTTTAATAATATTTAGGGTTTGTTTTGCTTTCGAAATTTCTGTTTCAAGCCATTTTGCATCAATTTCTTTTTGCGTTGAATTGCTGGGTACATCTACATCTTGAGTGAAAGTTAGATAAGGGAAAAATGCAGCTAGAGTTATACGTTGTGATTTATCAACTTTTATTGTCAAATCAACATCGCTACCTTCGGGTAAGAGAGAAGGCAAATCTTCACCTGTAATTACAACATCATAAACGTGTTCATTGTAAATTGCACGTGAACCTTCTGCCCCATAATCGCCCTGATAAATAGGTATTTTTATAAAATCAGAATTTGAACCAGGGTTGATTTGCTTTTGTGTTTTTAATCCGTTTGCTATTCCTGTCGCAGGTATTGTTTGGTTTTTCTCAAGCCCTTTTATTGGACGGAAAACAATTTTACCACTCGCCCTACTTTTAATTTCGATACCAATGTTATAAGGTAGTGGTGCATTTCCAATTTGAATATCTGGTAAAATAGTAAATTGGCTAGGTTCGCTTAGAAGCAAATCGCCTTGCTCGTTGTATATAAAAACATCAAATGCATTCGGTTCTCCTGAAATTAATTTTATTTCTACCATTTCTCCTAATTCATCAATTAGGACTTTACCAGTTGACCAAGCTTTGTCAGTTCTTACAACTTCTGCAAAGCATTTATCAGGAATAGCACCTTCAGTTTTATCTCTAAGTATTTTTATTGTAACCCATTCTGAATCTTGAACACTTGTCGGTTCATATCCTAAACCAAGTTGAATTTTTGTTTTATCACGTCCCTTTTCTATAATTTCATCTAAAACATTAACAGTTGAAGCGTATAACGTTGCGCCTTTCGCAACTACAGTCATTGGGTCGCAACTTGTATCAACCTTGTCAGTAACTTGTCCTTTTAGCATTTTTCGCAAAATGGGAGAGTATGTTGGACCTCCAACCAAAATTAATGCACCCAAATTGCTTCCGCTAAGATGGTTTCTTTTTAACAACTCATTGCAGATTGTAATCGCTTTCTGAAAAATTGGGCTAACGGTTTTTCCCATTTCAGTTTGAGAAATGGTTATGTCCAATTCAAACTCATTACCTTCATCATCCGCTCCAGGTATGTCGCCCAAGTCAGATAAAATATTGTGAGTGTCTTTAAAGGATAATTGAATTTTTGCTTCTTCGGCATAGTGCTTCATTGCATCACGCAAAACCTCTCTTTTAACATCGTTATTTATAATGCTATCGATTGAAAAATTCTTTTGCAGATAAGGGATAATTATTTCATCAACAATTGCATAGTCAATATTTTTACCGCCTAAATAATTGTCTCCTTCGGTATCAATTACTTTCATAATACCATCTTCAACCTTTAGCAAAGCAGCATCAAATGTACCGCCTCCAAAGTCGAAAACTAACCAAAGCCCGTCTTTACTTGCTGAATCTAATCCATAAGCTATTGACGCTGCAATAGGTTCTTGCAATAACTCGCAATGTTCAAAACCTGCAAGTTTTGCGGCTCTTGAAGTTGCATCATTTTGATTTATGGTAAATTTGGCAGGAACAGTTATAACAATTGACTTAATTTCTTCATCGGTAATAAATGATTTCAATTTCTTTAAAACCTCGGATGACAGCTCTTCCGAAGTAAATTCCTCGTTCATATTGGAACTGCTATATGTTTTGTCAGTTCCCATTGTGCGTTTAAATTCAATGAAAGTATTTGAATTGTTTAAATTACATTCTTTGAAATTTCTTAACTTATCTGCCTTGTATGCATTATATGCTGTATCTCCTACCAGTATAGATTGCCTTCTGTTAAAATGAACGCAAGATGGCATTGTGTCTTTTAGAGAATCTGTCTTTTTTATGACTGGTTCCCCGTTTTCCATTCGTGCAATGCCGGAATTGGTAGTTCCTAGGTCAATTCCGTAGTCAATTTTTGTTCTTGTCATAATATCTTGTTTTTTAAATTATTCTTCTGTAACTCTTATTTGTGCTTGTTGTATCATTACTCCTTTGTAATTAATCTGTGGTTTTATTATACCGACGATTGTTCCTGGTAATTGTCCTTCCTCACAAGGAATAAATGTTGAGGATGCGATAATACCTGTATCATATTTTTTGCCGAGTAATTCGACAATTTCATATTTATTAGCTTCAAAATTCTCTTTCATTCTTCTTAAAGCACCTTGTATTTGATTTCTTCCTGGAATACCATCGTTCATTGCATCAATATTCTTTTGAATGCGAAAAATTTCATCCGCTACTTTTAATGCAAGAGAGTGGTCAACTTCTTCTGCTTTTGCAAAGGATGTTTGTCTTTCTGCATTCATCAACTGCATTTGAGTGTCAAGTAATTTAATCAATTGGCCGTCAAGTTTTATTTGCTCGTCTCGCAAGATTTCAGAAGTTTTCTTTATTTGGTCTGATAAGCCAATTTTCTCTTTACTCAATTGCTTTTTAAGCCAACCAAAAAGCAGGACAGATAAAAGAGCAATGAATAAAACCGCAATAATCCAGTAAAGCCTATTTTTGCCAACCTTTGCATTTAATGAAGAAAGGTCTGCACTTGCTTTTTCGCTTGTTTGTTGAATCTTAACATCTAAATTATCTGCGATTGTTTGTAAATTATTATTGGTATTTGCCAAATTATCTTTCAAAATATTGAGACTATCAGCGGTAGCTGATAGTTTTTTTTCAATTTTTTGAATGTTTGAATTTGCTGTATTTAGCTGCACCGTTAACTTGTTGTTTGCTCCTTCAAGTTTTTCAATGCTATTTTGTAATTGTTGTATTGTGTCGTTTTTAGCTTGTGCAAATGATGACATGCCAAAAATTCCAATTGCAGTTATAGTTAAAAGTATTTTTCTCATTTGATAATTCGTATTAAGGTGTTTAAAATTGATTTTATTGTTTTATTCAGTTAGATTTTTTAATCCTCTTCTTTTAATTACTAACTGTTCTTCGATTCTTGAAATTTCCTTTTTTTTCTCATTTTCACCTTTTGAAACTAAACTGTTTATTTTTTGCTGTTGTGTAGCAATTTGACTTTCTCTCATTTCTCTTGACCTAAACATCTGCCATTCTTTGATACTTGACATTTGACTCTCTAATGTTTGTATTTCAGATGAATACATTTTCTTATTTTTTGTGTTTGTTAATTCTTTTTGAAGATTATTAAATTCATTTTCCAATTTTGACTTTTCAAAATTGAATTTGATACTATTGGTAATTGGTAAAAATGAGATAAATGCAGTTTTCTTCTTATTGAAAAAATCTGAATTTCGGTGAGAAAACTTTGCTGTTAATTTGTTTATTGAGTTGTAAAAATCTTTAATAAGATTATCTTTTTCTGACTTAGCAATTTTCTCAACAATTTGGTCATCAAGCAAAGGTCTAGCAACTTCCATTATTTTTTCTTCATTAACAACAGTTCGCCTTCCACTTAGCAAAGCTTCAATACCTGAATTTTCTTTTTCAACTTCTTCAAATACACCTAAAATTTGCTTAAAGAATCCTATTATTTCGTGGGCATCTCGATAACGCATTTCTTTGAGAGTTTCTAAAGCTTCTTCAATTCTATTTTTAACTTGTCCTGTTGGGTTTAAACTTTTTGCATATTTTGCAATTTTCAAGGAATCATCAAATGGGTCAAATAATCCTTCTTTATTATGGATATTAAAGAAATCAATAGAACATTGTAGAAGTTCATTTGATAATTTATTGACAATCATTTGATATTGTACATTATTCGCACCCCAAACATTTTTTAGAAACACTAAATCCTCTTTTGTGTTTTTATACAATTCCTCGCCATACTCTTCGGCATCATTGGGGTTATCATCTCTTTTTTGCTTGGTTTTTTCAATTTGATTCTCGATATTATTTATAGGTCGGTCGGTAAACTTTCCTGAAACATATTGTCGAATTTCATTAGGGAATAAATTAAAAGCACTGATTAATTGGCTTGATTTTATTCCATTAGATTTGTTTAGATAAGGCTTAATGATTTGCATTACTTCATCTGCAAATTCTTTAAGAATTGTTTCTCGATTAATAGAAATGCCTTCACCAATTACCGTTTTAATAAAACTGTCGCAAGCATCAGACATTATCAACTTACCCTTTAATTCAATCGATGCTGTAAATTTTTCAGGGTCAAATGAACCGTTGTATGTAATAATTCCAAGTTGAAGTGTCGAAAGGTTGCTTATTGCAGCAAAATTTTTGGCCGTTACTGTTGAATCCTTTAAAGTCTTTTCCCAAATCTCGGTAGCTTTTTCAATATGCCCTTCCTTTAGATTATTCAATGCAGCTTCATCAATGTGTCCGCTGTTTAAAAACCAAAATAAGGCATAATGAACTTTGTTTTTTGCTTGTTCGATTTTACTCGCTGCTTCCTGCACCTTTTCAGTGCTTCGAACAACTTCTCCGAAAAATGGAAAATCATAGTCAAACGCCTTGGTTTTTCCGACTTCTGCAAATCTCTTTATGGTTGCAATTTGCTTTTGCAGTTCCTTTTCAGTTGAGTTTCCAAAAAGACCCAGCGTTCTGTAAGGATTATTTTTTACTGCATTCATATCTGTTGAATTCAAAATGTTATTGTTCTTAATCGTGAGTCTGATAAAAATTGGCTCTTTGACTTTTGCGTAGCATGGGCTTGAGTGTCGGGGTAAAGGTAAATGTGTCATTTGTGCAGTGGATAATTATTTTCATTCTCTTTATTCAGCAAAAATTCTTTTTTCATTCTTTCGTTGGTTTTGTATTTTTACAATGAACGGTAAAGGCTACTTATATGAAACGTTTGGCATTTTGAAACAGTTTCATGTCAAGTTACAATTACTTTTGATACGAGCCGTCCCACTTGATAACCCACTGACTGCCAAATGTTTTATACACGTTGTTAGGCATTTGTTGTTATTTCTTCTGAATATTTAATCATTAATTCATCTTCAAAGTCAAAAATTGTCAAGGCTTGTTTCACCTTTTCAAATTTTCCCATATTGTCAATATTTCCTTCGATGAAATAAGTGTCATTTATTGCTATTGCTTGTCTTGGATTTCCTTCAACAGGATTTTTAGTTAATCCAATTTTTGCTCCAAGGTCAGTAGTGAAAAACGTTTCAGGCTGTAAATCAAAAAGCTGTCTAAATACTTCTACATACAATTTGGCTACTTGAGTAACTTCAATTCTTTGGTCAAAAAAAACAGCATATTCCAATTTTTTAAATTTTGGGTCTTCGGCTTCAAAAATATTTACTTCGTTTTCATCTGCTTTATTTTCAATTACAATTGCAGGAAATTTCCAAATCCTTAATACTCTTTCGCTAATAAGGTCATATCGTCTTTCAATTTCTGCTTTATCCCACTTGTCTAAAATTGTCAAATATTTATTAAGCCATAATCTACTGTCTTTATAGCCTGCACCTTCCAAATCTCTTTTATCAATAAAAGATTTATTTCCAAGTTTCCCGTTATTGCCTGACAAAGTTAGATTGCCAATTGTGTTTAAATAATTGTCTTTTATGAAATTATATTCATCATTCCCTAATTCAATTTTCCATTTCGGGTCAGGATTCTGAGGGAAAATATGTTCAACTGTAATATCTTGATTTCCGTCAATCAAAACAGGTTCTTTATTTTCAAAATTCTCAAGTCTTTCAAGAAGATATGTTCTATTCTTAGATTTTATATTGTATACATCTTTAACCTTTAATGCTTCAATCACTTCTGTATTTCTTGGAAATCTTTGAACGCCAGTCCTTTGTAATAGTGATTTTTGAATTGAATACAAATAATTTGTTTGGTCTACTTTATCGTATAGACTCATAAATATTTTATTCAAGGAGTTTGTTCCTAAACCAAGTATGAAACGTCTCCAAGTGAAAGATTGAACTAATTCTAAAACCTTAATGAAAGTTGTTCTATCAATAATTGAATTAGAAAAATCATCATAAACTTTCATTATGAAAGGGTATGCAACATTTATTTCAAGCCTGTTTATGAACTCTAATTGTATTTGAATTTCTTTATCTGGTTCGTTTTTAGGATTTATTAGCTTATTATAGTGTTTTACTAATGATTTTAGTCTAGATAAATTTGTTTCCAATTCTTCTAATGTTGAAGTTGGATATTTGGTTTTAAACTTAACAAAAACATCGCTTTTTTTAGGAATTTCCTTATTTTCAAGAGTTAAAAAGTCTCTTATAAAATCAGAAACCTTGCTTTCGTTTGAAACATTATCTTTTGCTAATTTTTCAATTATTTCCCAGTACGATTCATAAATTTTATTTTGGTCTTTGGGATTTAGCCCCATCAAAATGTAATTACGAATCAAATCTCCTTGTTCTAGTTTTAAACCTGTTGAATTTAAGCTTTCAAAAATGCGTTGAGGGTCGTCCTTACCTCTTTCAAGAGAAACTTCAACGAACATTAATTTTGACAATCCTTTTAATACAGATTTGTAAATCTCCTCATTTATCCTTTCTTTAAAATAATCAAAATTTGCAATAAGCTTTGAGAAGTCGTTAAACTGTTCTGAATCATCGCATCGTAATAAAAATTTTAATGCCTTATCATTATTTTCTGTTGGTCTTAATTTTAGTTTTTCATCATCTGATGCAAATTTGTTAATTAGATATGTTTCATTAATTTCATTTACAAGCCCTTCATCTTTAATTGCTTTTGCAAGTCTATAAAGAGCTAAATAAATAAGAGTTAAGGTCGTAAGGCGTTGCTGACCATCAATAATAGTCAATTCTTTAATACGTGATGTCGTATAAGCGTCATCGTGAATATAAACAATGCTTCCAATAAAATGCGCATTCATTTTCTTACTTAAACCAACTTCTAAAATATCATCCAAAAGTTGTTTGCATTGACCAATTGTCCAGTCATAATTTCGTTGATAAACAGGAATAATAAATTGGGTTTTATTTGAAGATAAGAAGTCTTCTACTTTTGTTTCGGTCGCTTTCATATTTAATATTTATGACATTAATTTAATACTCTGTCTAATTTGGTTGTGTCGTTTTTTACAATAATGCCCAACTTACTTATATATATGACTTCCTTATACCTATCCAACTATTTTAGATAGATAGGTATAAAAATTTACATACTTTATTTTGGTAAAAATATAAATAATTCATTAAAAATCATTAAAATATACTTTTTATTTAGTCAAAGCCTTTGGTCGTTAGGGGGTGCTTAAACGGTTGTGGTTTTGCTGCTTTTTTGCCCAACAAACTTTGTAGCAATTTTAAAATCAGTGTCATTTTTAGGCAAATTGGCACCTTACTTATCTGGCTGCTAGGCAGTTTTATTTTTAAGCAAGGTTTTAACAAGCACTCTTAAAAAAGCCATCGCTAACCTTTTGTTAACATTGCTAATACTTTATTAATACACCTTAGTTTATTAGTAACCTTTAGATAATTTTCAGGGAATTAAACCGCTCTATTTTTGCATCAAAATATTAAATAAAACTTAAAAACTTTAAAAATGAAAAAATTATTTTATCTTTTTATTCTTGCAAGCTCGGTTTTAACCTCTTGTTCAACAGGTGGCGGAACAGCCCCAATTATTGATGTAACACCTCCT
>Ga0210039_1002394_pt1 | contig 15564 bp, 12 predicted proteins | sample CryGeyCG2114_250_3_FD_185460 | JGI IMG/M metagenome (GOLD analysis project Ga0210039, IMG submission 185460) | Groundwater microbial communities from aquifer - Crystal Geyser CG17_big_fil_post_rev_8/21/14_2.50 (SPAdes) (version 2) | ecosystem: Environmental > Aquatic > Deep subsurface >...
CATCAATCTATTAATTCCACTTTTTGTGGGAGGTATTTTTTGTATCATATTAATCTATCATGGGTTATATGTGTTGGTTGCTCCTGCCACCTTACTTTTTTATGGATTGGCGTTGTTTAACTGTGGGAAATATACCTTAGGAGAAATAAAGTACTTGGGAATTTTACAAATTATACTAGGTTTAATAAGTGCCGTATTTATTGGAAAAGGCTTATTGTTTTGGTCTATTGGTTTTGGAGTATTGCACATCATTTATGGAGCATTAATGCATTTTAAATATAATAATAAACCTCAAAACACTAATTAGAGTTTGTCCAGAATGTCCGATTTCTTCGTTATTCTTGTTTCAAAAATTAGTCATCCCGATAGCTATCGGGACTCCTGATTTTCAGATTATCGAAACCTCGAACTCGAACATTCTGACTCAAACTCTTGACTTTATAAAAAATACTAATGAAAATAAAATGATTGAGGGGTTAAATAAAATATTTGAGAGCAGGGTGCGTTTGGGAATAATGTCTGTGCTAATGGTAAACGATGAAATAGATTTTAATTCATTGAAAGAATTATTAAACGTAACCGATGGAAATTTAGCCAGCCATATTGCCGGGTTAGAAAAAAACGAATACATAAAAGTGATTAAAGAATTTGTAGGTAAAAAACCAAAAACATCTTTTACAGCAACTCCTTCGGGAAAAAAAGCTTTTCAAGATCACTTAACTGCTTTAGAAAAATTATTGGATAGAAATTAATTAATTTTTTTTATAAACAAACTTTGAAATTCAAAGTACTTTTAAAACTAAAAACCATGAACACAAAAAAAATTCAACTCACGTTCTTTTTAATAGGAACACTTCTTTTTAACTGGCTATTCTGGCAAGAACAACTAGGCTTAAATCTATTAATTTTTAATGTATTTATTCTCTTATCTGCTTATATTATTTATCCTAATTCCTTCAAATCAAAATATGTAATAGCATTCTCAATATTATGTATTTTAACCGCCACCTTTGTTTTTCTTTATGGTTCAACTATCGCAAAAATTACCAATAGCATTTTACTACTAATTTGTATTGGATACATACACCAACCTAAACTAAAAGCAATATTTTTTGCTGGATTTACCGCAATAATTAACTTTTTCAACTTACCTCTTAAAAAAGTTTTCAATCCCAAAAATTCTATTGATAATCAACTGAAGTCATTGAATAAAATATTCTACGTTTTGAAGATTGTAATTATACCTCTTTTGTTTCTTTCCCTATTTATTATCATTTTTAAGTTCGCCAATCCTATTTTCAATGAATTAACCCTCAAATTTTGGTTGCTAATTAAAAAATTATTTTCAACTATTTCTTGGCTTAGATTATTGTTTATAGTATTAGGGGCAATTGTAATTGCTGCATTTATTTATCATGAAAACATTCTGAAATTTATTCATAAGGAACAAAAATTAAGTGACTTTATTAGTAGAAAAAGAAAATCAAAAAATCAATTACCAAATAATGTTATACAGACCTTATCATTAAGGCTGAAAAACGAATATCGTTCAGCTATTTTACTGGTTTGTTCTGTTAATGTTTTGCTTCTGATTGTAAATGCAACTGATGTAAACTGGATTTGGTTTAACTTTAAATATAATGGGAATTTTAATTTATCTCAGTTTGTTCATGAAGGCACTTATTTACTTATTATAAGTGTTTTACTTTCAATGGGAATAATTCTTTATTTCTTTAGAAAAAACATCAATTTCCTTCCTAAAAATAAACTTTTAAAGCAACTGTCAATTTTATGGATAGCTCAAAATATTATTCTAGTTATTTCGGTTGGAATAAGAAACTACCATTATATAGATTACTACGGATTAGCATATAAAAGAATTGGAGTTATCTTCTTTTTAATCGCTACAATTGTTGGTCTTATTACACTTTACATTAAAATTACTCAACTAAAATCTGCTTTTTATCTGCTTAAAGTTAATTCTTTGAATATTATCAGTGTTCTAATTCTATTAAGCTCTTTCAATTGGGATATTATAATTGCTAAATACAACATAAATACTATTTCAAGTGAAAAAATGGATGTTTTATTTTTATTGACTTTATCAGACAAAACACTACCATTAATTGAAGAAAATAAACACCTGCTCAATCAAGAAAATCCATTTTATACAGAACCAACATATCGCTATGAAGATAAGTTGAATACTTTTTTAGAAACTCAAGAAAAATTGAGTTGGCTTTCAATGAATTTATCAACACAAAAGGCAATTAATTATTATAAAAACCGAAAATAAGCATGGACACACCAAAAATAAAATTACTCGAAAAAAAGATAAAAAGAATCACGCTGCTTTTTATCCTCTTATTAGTATTGAGCGGAATTACAGCTTTTCCGCTGAAAACCGAGCTTCATTTTCTAGCGGAATATATTAACACCGCAACTTCTTCAGGGTTAATCGCTCAATGGATCAATCAAGTCAACATGGCTTTAAACGATGTTCACCAAAATTATCCTTTCTTAGCTTATGGTACAGATTGGTTGGCTTTCTCTCATATCATCATCAGCTTGTTTTTTATAGGTGTTTATATTCATCCTGTTCAAAATATTTGGGTAACAAAAGTGGGTATCATTGCTTGTCTGCTGGTTTTTCCTCTTGCTTTTATAGCAGGTAATTACAGAGGAATCCCTTTGTTTTGGCAGCTCATAGATTGTTGCTTCGGAGCCTTTGGACTCATTCCTCTGTTGCTCATACATCAATACACCAATCAAATCATTTCAATTAATAAAGCCTGTCTATAATGTCCAATTTCATCGTTATTCTTGTTTTAAAAAGCAGTCATTTACCAAAAAGTAAACTCCTGATTTTCAAAACTGCGAAAGCCTCGAACTCGAACATTATAGTTCAGCCTCAAAACTTTATATACAGAAACTAATTATTAATTATTAAATCTACTTACTATGGAAACAAAAAAAACCACCCCAAAAAAAGACCCGATATTTTTAATCGGGCTAAGCTTAATTCCTATTTCTTTTGGAATTTATTTATTTCTCTATTTTAAAAATCAAAATGCTGGCAACACTTTTCGAGAAAACGAAGGCGTGTATTACATCAATTATGTGATTGCTGCCGCTTATTTTATTTTTAGTGTGTTCATCTATTTTTTCAAACATAAATTCAAATTCTCTCACTATAGTTATAAACGGTTTGCTTGTGCGTTAATCTTATTTGCCATCAGCTGCTTCACTATCAACATTCCTTTTCCTATTTTTCATAAATTTTCCGCTTGGGTAAATGTTTACCTTATTGTGATGCACCTTGCTTTGTTAGCCACTTGTTTTTTGGATGCACTTCCTAAATTACTAAAACATCTGGTGTTTTTTGGAGTTGGATTAGGAACAGTTATGGCATTGTATTTCACTATTTACTTATTGCCTTTTTTACCTATCATGTTTCTTGGAGCAGTATTTTTTGGACTGTCCTTACATTTAGGAACTCCATTAATATTGTTAATCACACTTTTAGTACAATTTTTCAAAAATGGAAAAGATACTAAAATAGCTTTTTATTTGGGAGTGGCTTTGCCTCTTTTAATAGTTGTTGTGTATATTTTTCAGTGGAACAGCACCAAAAAATTGATAGATAAAACCCATGCTACTATCATTACCAGACCTGACAATAAATTACCCAATTGGGTGCTGTTAAGTCAGGAATTAGGTGATGATTTCTTTACCGAACGTATTTTAAAAGGAGATTTAATTTATGAAACCCACCTTTTTAGTGATAATTGGGGAATAATGGGTAATCAAAATTCTTTAGGTGAATTAAAAGAACACGACCCTTTGGTAGTTCTTGGAGCTGAGCTATTGGGAACACTTAGTCTGAACCGTGAAGACAAATTAAAAATTTTAGAATCGAAATTTGATTTGCGGCACGCTACCAAAAGAAAACTGTGGTCGGGAGAGAGCCTTTCAACATCTACCGTATTATCCAATATTCAAGTATTTCCAGATTATCGTTTAGCTTACACCGAAAAAATCATCCGAATTAAAAACAATTCTAACCGTAAATGGACCAAGCAAGAAGAAGCACTTTATACCTTCCATTTGCCCGAAGGTTCTGTTGCTACTTCACTTTCTCTTTGGATAGAAGGAAAAGAAGAAAAATCCAGGTTAACCACTAAAAGCAAAGCAGACAGTGCTTATACCACCATTGTTGGTGTTGAAAGAAGAGATCCTTCTATTATGCATTGGCAAGAAGGAAATACTATTACGGTATATGTTTTTCCATGTACACAAGAGGAAGAACGTATGTTTAAAATAGGCATTACTACTCCGCTGAGGTTAAAAGACAATCAATTGGTGTTAGAAAATGTTTATTTTGAAGGTCCTGACGCTTCTGGTGCGGCAGAAACAACCATAGTAGAATTCAAAACAGATAAGTTAGGTAATAGGAATATCCCTAGTCATTTTAGCGAAATAATGCCTAACAAATTTGAGTACTCTGGCAATTATCATCCTTATTGGGAAATAAGTTGTGCTGCTGTTCCTCTTTCCACACAAGCATTTTCATTCAATGGAAAAAGCTATTTAATATCAGAAAATCAAGCAAAAATGATTCCTCAACATTTCAATACGGTGTATTTGGATATTAATAATTCATGGACAGAAAAAGAATTTTATGAAGTATGGAATGCCGTAAAAGATAAAAAAGTGTATGTTTTTTATGACCAACTTTATCAATTGAATAATGAGAACAAAGAAAGTTATTATGCACTTTTATCTAAGTTGAACTTCAGTCTTTTTCCATTATATAAGATAAAAGACATTCCTCAATCTTTACTAATCACTAAATCAGGCAGTATGTCTCCTACCTTAAAAGATTTAAAAAACAGCTCTTTTAGTGATAAATTAAAAAATTACTTAACCGAAAGAACTGAAAAAGTCAACCTCTTTAATTTGTCTGATGAACTTTCTCCTTATCTAAAAACATTGAAAGAATTTCAGGTGTTCAATTACGCCAATGGAACTATTAATACCCTGCAAAACCTCTTGAACAAAAATGTATTTGTAAGTAATCAACAAGATGAAAATACGGCTCTATTGGGCATTTCTAATACGGTAATTAAAAGAGATACCAACACCAATGCTTCTTCCGCTCCCGACCATTTACTACGTTTATTTGCTTACAACAAAATCATGCAAGAATGTGGAAGAAACTATTTTACCACAGAGAATTATGTAGAAAACAACCTCATCGACATTGCTAACGAAGCCTATATTGTTTCCCCTATTTCCAGTTTAATTGTGTTGGAAACCATCAAAGATTATGAGCGTTTTGATATTGATAAGAACAAAAATAGCTTGCAAAATGCTTCTACTGCATCCGCAGGAGCTGTTCCCGAACCACACGAATGGGCTCTTATCATTATTTTAATGGGCACATTGGTGTTTTTATATTATACCAATTGTAATTCTAAAACAGTTTAGACTGTTTTAGAATTTTACAATGGTTAATGCCGATATAACATGAAAATAGTTCAATGAAGCGATAGCTGAAATTGGACTATATTGAATGTATCATCGGTATTACAAAAGGAAAAACGCAATTAAGGAAATGTAAACAGTTGCAACTACTCAAATATCATATCGACCAAAAAATACTAATCACCATAGGATTAGCTGTATTGACAACACTTTTGTGTATGCAAAACCTTGCGTTCTATTTGTTGCCCACTACTTCATTTTATGTGTTTTTAGCCATTACCCCTTTTGTGTTTACTATTAATGAGAAAGAAAGAAAAATACGTTATGCCTTTTTTAGTTTGGGATTTATTATCCTCTATTTTTTCTTAAAAATGCAGTTATTGTTCTTTCTTTCTTTTTCAACTGGCATCTTGTTTATTATTGAAAGTCGATGGGGAAAAGTAAACACCCTTCCGCTGATTATTATTTTGCTTATTTCCCCGTATTCCTCTTTTATTTTTGATGTTTTTGGATTTCCTGCTCGTCTATTACTTACTGATGTTGCTGCCAGTATGCTTTCCATTGTTTTTGAACAAACTGCCAGTAGTGGAAATAACATCATTATTCACAATCAAAGTTTTTCTGTAGATCCTGAATGTATGGGACTAACCATGGTGGGATATGCTTATGCCACCACACTACTTTTTATCAATTCATTGGAAAACAAATACCAAACAAAATTGACTATGTATAAAGTAGTAGGTATATTGATGCTCAGCACTTTTTTTATTGTTGTGGTCAACCTCTTTAGAATTATTGTAATTGTGTTGTTACAGGCTCCCCCCGAAACAGTTACACATGAAATAATTGGCTTACTTTCCTTTGGTATTTATTTCCTATTGCCTCTATTTTTTATTAGTAAATGGATCATCAAAAGAAATAAAAATGAACCTAACCTTATAAAAGCAGGACTTCCTCCCTCTAAAAAAATGATACTGCCTTTAACAGTATTAATTGTGGGTTCACTTGCATTTTTTAATTTCAATAGAGCTGATTACAGAAACATTCAGCAAGATGATAAAAGTAAACGCATTGAAATAGCCGATTTTGAAAAGTCAATTACCAATGAAAATGTATTGAAATTTGAAAATGAACATGCTCTTATCTACATAAAGCCCTCCTGTCATTTTTTTGGCCCTGACCATAATCCTACTATTTGTTGGAAAGGGAGTGGTTATGAATTCATCAATATAAAAACAGAAAAAATAGGAGCTTTTGAAATTTATAAAGCGGAATTAAAAAAAGACAATGAAATTTTACAAACTGCTTGGTGGTTTGATAATGGTCAAGAAAAAATTATCAGTCAATTGGAATGGCGTTGGAAAACAGCCTTAGGCAATGAACCTTATCGGTTAATTAATGTTACTGCTATTTCTCAGAAAAATCTTAATTTACAAATAAATGAACTCTTAATGCAAAACTTATTTCAAAAAAAGAAAAATACCTCATCAATTCCTCCATCTTTTATTTCAACAAACTAAAAAAGCTATTATCTTATTAAGATATAACAAAATAGTTATATCTTTATCGAAAAAAAATAATTATGGCAAACCAAGAACATTTAGATGCACATTATACTAGAATGGATAAAATTTTCCGTCTAAGTTTAGGTGATAAAGGAGCATACAGTTGTGCTAGATTTGATGGTGATTTCACGATGACAACCGAAGAAGCACAGTTAAAAAAACATCAATTCATTAAAGAGAATTGCAACATAAAAAAAGGTTCAAAAGTACTTGATATTGGTTGTGGTTGGGGAGCTTTTGTTGATTATTTAACCAACGAAGGTGTTGATGCTTATGGTGTTGTATTAGCCAAAGGGCAGGCAGATGCATGTATCAAAAATGGATTAAAAGTAACGCACATGGATTCTAAAGACATTACTCCTGAAACTTTTGGGAAATTTGATGCAGTTACTGCTATGGGAAGTCCAGAACATTTGTGTTCAGTTGAAGAATACAAAGCAGGACAGCAAGATGAAATTTATAAAAAATATTTTAAACAAATAGCTAGTTTACTTCCTGTTGGTGGGCGTTTCTATTGCCAATCCATGGTGTTTGGTCCTAATATGGTAAATTTTGAGGACATTAAATTCGACCAAACTGATTTAAGTAAAAAGACATTTACCAACGAAGAATATATGGATATTATTTGTCGTGTTTTTCCTGGTTCATGGCTACCTTATGGAAAGGAAGGATTAATAAATCCAGCTACCGATGAGCATTTTAAATTAATTTCGGTTGATAGTGGTAGATTCGATTACATCGAAACCATTCATAGATGGACAGCTGCATTTACTAAATTTAATTTTAGAAAATATTTACTTTTCGCTTCTTTTGTTCCTGATTATATTTCCGATCCTACTTTTAGAGAATGGATGCGTAGATTTAAAATACAAGCAAACCTTCATGTGTTTGATAAGCACGTTTTTGACCATTATAGGATAGTGTTTGAAAAAGTGAAAGATTAATACACCCCAACTTTACTTAAAAACATTTCGTATTTCTTATGTTTATTTTAAAATAGTTAACTCTAAAATGAATAAAAAGTTTGCAATCTTCTATTTGTTAATAGTGATACCATTGCTAATTTTTTCACAAAGCAATGAAGTTATTGATAGCATTTACCTAAATGCTTTAAATGCCAAAAACGATTCATTAAAAGTAATTCAGCTCAATGATATTGTTTGGGAAACGATGTTTAATGAACAGGGAAAAGCACTAAAAATAGCTAAAGAAGCACTAAAAATAGCTAAAAAATCAAATAATCCATACATCATTAGCGATTCTTATAATACCCTTGGGGCTTATTATACAATCATCTCTGATTTCTATACTTCTATTAAGTATCACGAAAAAGCATTATCCATAAGGTTGAAGTTAAAAGATAAATTAGCAATAATGAAATCCTATAATAATTTAGGCTCTGCTAAGAAGGAAATAGGAAACCATCAAGAAGAAATTGATTATTATTTTAAAGCATTAAACATAACTGAAGAATTAAAAGATACAATTAGTCAGACAAAAATAGAAATGAACATTGCCGATGCATTAATTCGACAACAACAATTTGAAGAAGCTGAAAAATATTTTATTCATGCACTAGAATTACTACAAATTTTGGGTGATGTAAATGGGCAAATCAGTTGTTATATTGGTTTAGGTAATCTACATCATAATACTGGAAAATTCAATCGGTCTATAGAATATTTTATAAAAGTTGAAAAGTTAGTTTCATCAAATACAAATAATTATATTTTAGCAAAATATCATGCAAATTACGCTGCATTACTTAAAGATATTAGCGAAGAAAATAAAGCAATAAAACATATTCAAGAATCTATTAAGTTAAACGATAAAATTGGAAATACAAATTCAAATCTTGTTAACTACATTAATCTTGCTGCTATTTATGAATCTCAGAAAAAAACTCTACTTGCAAAAAAAACATACTTAAATGCTCTTAAAATTGCTATGGAAACAGGCAGTAAACAATGGCAAAAACAAGCCTATTTAGGTATTGCAACTACTTCTTATGATTTAGGCGATTTTAAAATTGCTTTTGACAATTACGAAAAATATGCTCAACTAAAAGACACCTTGCAAGGAGATGAAATAACAACAGCAATAGAAGAATTAAAAACCAAATATGAAACCCAAAAAAAAGAAAATGAAATCAATCTTTTACAGCAATCAGATTTGATTAAAACAACACAAATAAAAACGCAAAAAGCACAATTGTACACAAAAAATATTTTGATAATTTCAAGTATTTTTGTTATACTTGTTATAGTAGTATCGATATATTTTATATTGCAAAAACAAAAATCTAAAAACGAATTAGAAAAGGCATTAGCTATTAAAGTTACAGAAGAAACTGAGCGTTTGCGAATAGCTAAAGACATACACGATGATTTAGGTTCAGGTTTATCAAAGATTAATTTCTTAAGTGAACTAATTGTAAAGGATAAGAATCTTACTAATGAAACTACCGAAAATGTACAATCAATTGCTGAAACATCAATAAAAATTGTTGAGAATATGAGGGATTTAATTTGGATACTTAATCCAGAAAACACAACATTGTTTGGGTTAGTTTCGAGAATTAGAGAATATTCATCCGATTATTTAGAAGATTATCCTGCCGAATTAACATTTAATTTCCCTAACAATGTATCAGAAACAACTATTTCTAAAGAAAGCTATCGAGAAATTTTTATGACCATTAAAGAAGCTCTCAATAACATTGTAAAACATGCTAAAGCAACAATTATTGAAATTCAGATTGAACTAAAAAACAGCGCTATTGAAATTTTAATCAAAGATAATGGTATTGGAATAGTTAGTAATGACTCCATAAAATCAAACTTTTTAATAGGTAATGGATTAAAAAATATGCGTTACAGAATAGAATCAATTGGTGGATTATTTAAATTAGAGAGTAATGCGAACATTGGAACAATAATAAAGATATTAATTTCATTAGAAAAAATTAAGAATTAAAGATTACTACTTTAGTGTTATCAATCAAAACATTCATTCGTTTATATTTGTAGCATGAACCTAACTATTGGAATAGTAGAAGACGAAAAAAATATCCGAGAAGGAATTGCTCTGCTAGTTGATGCCAGCGAAGGATTTGAGTGTAAGCATACCTTCGATTCTGCAGAAGAAGCCATGCAAAAAATTCCTTTGCTAAACCTAGATGTAGTTTTAATGGATATTAATTTACCCGAAATATCAGGGATTAGATGTGTGGAATTATTAAAACCGAGATGTCCAAACACTCAATTTTTAATGTTCACCTCTTTTGAGGACACTGAATCAGTATTTAACGCATTAAAAGTAGGTGCAAATGGTTACATTACCAAAACTACACAACCCGTTAAAATTTTAGATGCTATTATTGATATTCATAAAGGGGGTTCACCCATGAGTAGCCATATTGCTCGAAAAATAGTTAGTTCATTTCAAACAACAAAAACCAATACTGAACTAGAAAAATTATCGACAAGGGAAGTTGAAATTCTCGATTTACTTTCCAAAGGATTTCGCTACAAAGAAATTGCCAATCAACTATTCTTAAGTACAGAAACTGTTCGTACTCACATTCGAAATATCTACGCAAAGTTGCAAGTAAATTCTCGAACAGAAGCCCTAAATAAAACATTCCTAAGATAATTCATATCTTAAATTACTACTTTTTGCGTATTGTACATACACAATAAAGAGTACACCTTTGCTTCATAAACATTTAAATCTTAAAACAATGAAAACAAAACTTACAATGAAAACAAAACTTACTCTGATTTCAATCTTATCAGGATTAAACTTATTAGGACAAACTATTACTTATACTAATTTTTCTAATTCGTTAACAAATGTTCTTTCTGTAAACATTGCAGATAATAACTCCTTTAATGCTATTCTAAAAACAACAACAGGTGCTGGTGTAACTTGGAATGCAGCTGGATTAACTGTTCAGTCCGGAACTCCATTAGTTAACCTATCTTATTCAGCACCCTCTAGTACTCCTTATGCAAGCTTGTATCCAAATAGTAATTACTGTTTATATGACTCAGCTTTAACGACATTTATAGGTTATGAGTATGATAATTTCAATAGCGATAGTATTTCAAAGTGGGGTTCATACGAGCCTAGTACTGCTCATGAAATTTATCAAGACCCAGATAAGCACCTGATATTTCCTTTCAATTATGGTCAATCTTTTACAGACAACTATGCTAAAACAAATTATAGTAACTCAACAACCATAAGCAGCTATCAAACTGGTTCAAGAACAGTTACTTTCAATGGTTATGGAACTTTAATTTTACCACAAGGAACATTTCAAAATGTTGCTTTAATTTCCGAAGTAAGAACAAATAGCCTTGGGCCTGACTCCGCCTATCGTTATACTTGGCACGACATTTCTAATGGAAAAATACTCTTGTTACGAAATGAAAATGGAGGTTCAATAACAACTGTTTGGAATAACGAACTTCCAACAGAAATAAATGAGATTACTAAAGTCTTAGATTTTACTATATTCCCTAACCCAATATCTACAGTAGCTATAGTTAAAATAAATACTCAGTTTACAAAAAAAGACTTGAGTTTATCGCTCTACAACTTAATTGGTGAAGAAGTTTATAAAACGCAAATTAATAACAACGAAACAGTAATTAACAGAAACGGATTACCAAACGGATTATACATCTTCTCTATTAAATCAAATTCACAAGAGAATTTAGCAACAGGAAAATTAATTTTTAAATAATTTTTCCTTGAGTATTTTACTACAAAAAAAAGTGGAGTCCAGCGTCCACCTTAAAAAACGGGGCAGAACCGAAAAGCCATACGAGTAGGAAATAAAAAATAAAAGCAAATGATAAAAAATATTATTTCTATTTTATTAACAGTAATTATTAATCTTAGTATTTCAGCACAAGAAATAAAAGAAACTGTACAACCTCTTTCAAAAAAAGCTGTTAAAGGATTTATGTATGAAGCTAAAAAAGATGATTCTGGAAACTTAATAATTACCTATAAAATACCAGGTGCTAAAAAAAGTAATGAAATCTTTTTTGAAGAATATAGCTTTGACAAAGAATTGAAATTTATGGGCAGTAAAGATGTTCAAGAAAACAAATCTCAACAAAGTGATTATGAAGTTACGACTTTTTCTGCCTATGTTGGAGGTAGCACCTCCTTCGATATGCTGAGCATGAAGCTGAAGTTTAATAAAATTGTGGTAAATAAAACATGGAATTACGAAAAACAACGATATACCATTGGTAAATATATTTCAAATGAAACGATAAAGCCAAAAAATGAAAATGGTAAAGTATATTTAGGGTATGCATCTTATAGTTCTTCTGATGATAAAAAAAGTGAATTGTTTACATTAGCTAAAATTGATGCAAAAGAAAATACAGATGATAAATTTTATGTTCTTCGTTTTGATGATAATCTTGAATTAACAGAGAAGCCTCTTGACCTTAATGGTTCCTATTCTCTTGTGTTTTCTGAACAAGTTGATAATGATGATGTGGTAATGGTGTTTGCACCTAACTATGGCTCTGTAGATGTTTCAAAATATGTTTATTTCCAATATGATATTATGGGCAATCTTAAAAACAGAATCGAATTTAAAAGTCCATCCCCAGCTTTACTTATAACAGGTGTATATCAAAAGGATGATAATATTTATTTTTTTGGAAGTTCAACAAAATCAACTGAATCTTATGAGAAAGTATTCCGTGAATATGCTCCAATTTATAACCCTAGTGGTGCCAACCAAAAAGATTTTAAATGGCAAAAAGCTTCAAATCAAAAAATGGATAATTTTCATTTGCTTAAATTCAGTGAAAATCAATTAACATTCGCATCTACAACTCCTGTAAGTGAATTTAAAAACAAATTTAAAACAGCTCCAAACGATAAAGGTGCAACCCCTTATAAAGGAAGTAAATTTTTTATTAAGCAATTTACTGTAACTCCTTCAGGTGATTATCTTATTGCTGGACAATTAACAAGTAGAGTTATAGGGACAAATACTATTGTTAAATCTTTTGAAGATATCGTTTGCTTTCATTTTGATAAAACTGGTATCTTAAAAGCTCAATATGGCATTGGGAAATTGAACAATGACAAGAAAAGTGAAGTATTTGATATGCCTCAAAACTTTTATTTATCAGCAGATGGGAAAAAAATATTTTGGGAAATATTGGAAGTCAAAGGCACAAAAGGTTATGAATCATTTTCAGATGCTTATAGAGGTAATGTATCGTTTTACCCCCTTTATTTTCCTCGTATTGGCTCAATTGATTTAGAAAGTTCTACATTAAGCTCTTTCAAGATAATGGGTAATCAAAAATATTTTCTTAGAAAACATTTTACAAGTATTTATGATAAAAATGAAAAAAGCATTACTTATTTGGGGCATGATGAAAATTTCAAAACACTTTGGATTGGGAAAGTAATAGTTCAATAACTATTACTAAATTTAATTAAAAAAATGAAATAAAAGGAGTTACTATAACTGCAAACTCCTTTTATTTTACAAACCAAGTAAAACAAAAAAGTTAGTTGGTCAGCCAAATTCATTTATTAGATAAGTAAGGATTAACCCTCAACCAACCCATTCAACCCATCTTCCAAATCAGTAAACTGAAATTGAAATCCTGTTTGAAGTATTTTTTGATTGTTGACGGCACTGCCTTCTAACAAAATCACAGCCATTTCTCCCAAGAAAAGTTTTAACATAAACCCAGGAACATTGGGCAACCAAAACGGTTTTTTCATACATTTTGATAGCGTTTTAGAAAAATCCTTGTTGCTTACATTTCCCGCAATAGCATTGTATGCTCCATTAAAATTATCGTTTTCTATGGCTGCACAATAAAGGCGGGCTAAATCATCAATGTGTACCCAAGGCATAATTTGTTTACCTGTTCCCAACGCAGCACCAAAGCCAAACTTAAAAGGCTGCATCATTTTAGGTAACGCTCCACCATCTTTTGCCAATACTATTCCCGTTCGGAGTTTTACTGTTCTTATTGGTAAATCAGTTAATTCATCTACTGCTTGTTCCCATTGCAAACAAGTTTTTCCTAAAAAATCATTGGCTGCACGTACTGTCTCATCAAAAATAGTGTTGGTTGTTATCGCTCCATAATAACCTACTCCCGAAGCAGAAATAAAGGCGTTAAGCTGATAAGCATTGTCTTTTAAATGGTTATAAATAAGTTTTATAGGAGCTACACGACTGTCTAAAATTGCTTTTTTACGTTTTGCCGACCAAGGTTTATCTGCTATTCCAGCTCCTGCTAAATGAACGATGTAATTGGCAGATAGCAAAAGTTCTTGATCAATAATTCCTTTATTAATATCCCAAAAAGAATACGTAATGTTTGAGTTTAAGGATGTTCGGTTTTCATCTCTTGTAAGTATGGTAACTGAATACCCTTTTTCTACCAAAAGCGTTGTTAATGCTGTTCCCACTAGTCCTGTTCCACCTGTTATTAGTACTTTTTTAGTCATTTTTTGGTTGTCTAGGTAAAAAACAAAGGATAGGATTTAATTTTTTAAATGGATTTTATTCAATTCTAAATGCAAATTTATTTTTCTATAAATCAATTTAAACCATTCAGTAAATTTTTCTGGATGTTCTTGAACTTCATTATCAAGTTTTTCAAAAGAAACAATTTTCCAATCAGAAACTTCATCTTTATTTGGCGAAGGAAATTCAGTAGTAAACCCGATAAAAACATGGTCGAATTCATGTTCTATTAAACCATTATCGAGTTCTGCTCTGTAAACAAAACTCAACACTTTAGTCAATTCACTTTCTATGCCCATTTCTTCTACCAATCTTCTTTCAGCAGCTTCTTCGGTTTTTTCTTTAGGGTAAGGATGGCTGCAACACGTGTTTGTCCACAAATTAGCAGAATGGTACTTTTCAGCAGCTCTTTTTTGCAACATCCAATTTCCATTTAAATCGAACAAAAAGACAGAAACGGCTCTATGTAAAACTCCTTTTTGATGTGCTTCTAACTTAGGCATAGTGCCTAATTCATTATCATCATCATCTACTAATATTACATTTGGCTCTGTCATACGTTTGGTTTTTTAATAAATAGGCATGGAGAAAAGAAATTCTCTTCCACTATAGCCAATTTACAACAACTAAATTAATAAATATTTTATAGATGGTTGTTTATGCCAAAAAACGTATGCTCATCTTTATATGTCTTCTTATAAGATGTTATTCTCAATAAAAAGATGGTGCATGAAAATTCGCGCTTACTGTCCTTGTCTCTCTCACTCGTTGCATCACTTCAGACTCAGGACAGTTGGGGAGAAAAAAAGTAAATATATATACTTACAAAAAATAAAAAAGTAAAGAAAAGGGGTTACTTTTAATGATGTAACTGATATTTACTGATGTTATTGCAAAAGGTTAAAAATGAGTTTTTTGATGGGGAGTGTATTAATTTTTATATTTTTGAGAAAAATAAGTCTGATAAAAATTAGA
>Ga0210039_1002400_pt1 | contig 15539 bp, 20 predicted proteins | sample CryGeyCG2114_250_3_FD_185460 | JGI IMG/M metagenome (GOLD analysis project Ga0210039, IMG submission 185460) | Groundwater microbial communities from aquifer - Crystal Geyser CG17_big_fil_post_rev_8/21/14_2.50 (SPAdes) (version 2) | ecosystem: Environmental > Aquatic > Deep subsurface >...
CCTATTTCCTTTTCAAACAAATCATATCTAAAACTTTCAAAAAAATAACCTCTTTCATCTTCGAAAATTTTACCGCTCTACGGTACAGGTGGGTTCAATAATTACCACTTCTGGTATTTCTGTTTTTATAAATTTCATACTATCAAAAGAAAACCGCAATGACGCAAAGGCACAAAGTGGTTTTTCACACAACCCTTTATTTTAAAATATTTAGTAAGTATTGACCATAACTATTCTTTTTATATCCTTCTGCTGTTTCCGCAACTTGTTCTTTACTTATCCAATCTTTTTGATATATAATTTGCAAGCCTTGTCGCTTTTGTATTGTTTCTGTTTAAATATTCATTATTAACTGAATTGACTGAAACATTTGTTTTAGGCATATGCCAATTTACCCTTAGCAATTGGAATTTCACGTCCTAATTCTTTTGCTATTTCAATCCATTCATTAATAACAATTTCTGCATTTTTTAATGCTTTAGAGGGGCTCTCACCATCAGCCATACAGCCTGCCAACTCGGGTACTTCAGCAATGTATAAGTTATCCTCTTCACTCCAGAAAATAATAATTTCATATTTAAATGGTTCTATATGCTCATTACCTTGCACTTTAAACCTCCTTCATAATTTTATACTTAACAAGTATTTTACGCACTTGTTTAATTTGGTATGATTTTGACATTCCGTCTTTCAGTGGTTGAATATTTATTATTTCTTCAACCCCACTTTTTGTGAAAATATGATGATCTCCCTTTATTCTTTCTGCAAAACCAAGAGAAAGCAGTAATAATCAGCAAATCTAATATTATTATCTGTTGTCCCAGATAGTATTTTGACAAGTAATTTTTTATTCATCTATTTATACTTTTTGTCTAATGGAATTCACGTCTCATCCAAATTCACAACGAATCTTTGCCTTCATTTTTATTGTTTTTCTTTAATCTTGTTTCTTTTTACTTTGGACTTTATCCTTTTTCCTTGATTATCCCCAATAAATATTGCCCGTAACTATTCTTTTTGTAGATTTCAGCCGTTTCAGCAACTTGCTCTTTGCTTATCCACCCTTTTTGGTATGCAATTTCTTCAATACACGCTATTTGTAATCCTTGGCGTTTTTGGATTGTTTCAATAAAACTTGATGCCTCTTGCATCGATTCAAATGTGCCAGTATCGAACCACGCTTGTCCTCGACCGAAAAGTTCCACTTTCAATTTGTTTCTATCTAAGTATTCATTATTAACAGAAGTAATTTCCAACTCACCTCGTGCGGATGGCTTTACATTTTTTGCAATTTCAACAACATCGTTTGTATAGTAATAAAGTCCAACTACAGCATGATGGCTTTTAGGGTTTTCTGGTTTTTCTTCAATGGATAAAACTTTTCCAGTTCCGTCAAATTCTACAACGCCATATCTTTCTGGATCATTTACGTAATATCCGAATACAACAGCGTTTCTTTCGTTCTTTACTGTTTCAACACTTCGTTTTAACATTCCACTAAGTCCGTGCCCGTAAAAAATGTTATCTCCAAGAACTAAAGCAACATCATCCTTGCCTATAAAATCTTCGCCAATAATAAATGCTTGAGCTAATCCATCTGGACTTGGTTGCTCGGCATATTGTATCTTGAGACCAAGTTGTGAACCATCACCAAACAATTCCTTAAATCTTGGCAAATCTTGTGGAGTGGAAATGATTAATATCTCCCTTATTCCAGAGAGCATCAATACTGATAACGGATAATAAATAAGCGGTTTATCAAAAATAGGGAGCAATTGCTTACTAACAGTTTTTGTTAATGGATAAAGTCGTGTACCAGAACCTCCAGCAAGGATAATTCCTTTCATCGAACTCCACCACATAATAAGAACCTCTTTAAAAATTTACAATCAAAAATTATTAGTTTGATATACTTTTTATTTATATTTAGATATGTTTTCATCGTCCTATAAATTCCTTGTTTTTTTTCTTTTTTCTTGTCATTGCTCCCTTAAAACAGTTAAAACGCTATTATAATTTGGCAGTGGTATTTAACACTTTTTTTCGTATAGTTTTATGCTTTTGTGTCCATTCATCTTTGTTTTCTGCTTTCAAAAATTATTCGTGTTAATTTGCGTAATTCGCGGCAAATTTCTTTGTCCCCTTCAAACTTCCCACAAAACAGTTATAACGCTATTATAATTATGCATAGCAATATTTGCTTCCATAATACGGATATTTTGGTTTCCGTTAAGAGAATAATCCTCATTAAACCATGCAAAAGCGGGAATATCTTCTTCCTTTGGAACTTCGGCAAAATTACGTTTCATTTGGTCAAAAGAACATAAATTAAGTTTATAATTATGCATTGCTTTATGTAAGTCAAAGGCGTAACTCATATTGTGTACTTTTAATCCATTACGTAAAAATTGATATGGGAAAGACTTATTTATAGAACTCCACTTAACCACACCATCGGTACTCATAATTATTGCACATGGGGCGTTACCAATTTCGGCATATCTAAAAGCTGCTGCGGATAGTGAAACAGTAAAATGCTCTGCACACTCAGAAAGTAATGTTAAACTAAGTTTTTTGCTTTTAGTAAACTCCTCAAACCAAGGCTTATGCATAAGTAATTCGGCTGCAAAATCATTAGCAGCAGTTTCTGTCCGCGAAGTTCTTTTTACTCCCAAAACATCTTCAAATCCGCATTCAAATATTCCTCTCGCCTTGCTGTATCCGCCTTTGGCGTTTAAGGGGAAGTTAGGCTGGATTAATGCTTTCTCCTCTCCCTTTGGGAGAGGTCGGGTGTGGGCTTCATTCTCAAAATGTCCAAGTTCATGTGCTGCGGTAAATATTTTTTGCGTTTCACTTTCAATATTACTATTTACTGTTACTATTCCATTTTCAGCCGTAAAGACTATATTGCCAGCAAGTCCATCCAAACTCTCTTCAATATACACCAACCCCTCAGCATTAAGCAACTCCTCAAGTGAATACTGATTCGGTAATTTTATGCAATACTTTTCAATTAGCTTACAAGCATTAGCTACAGCTATATTATTTTTTTCAAACATCTATTTCCCTCTTTAATAACAATACCTTTCTCAATCTATAAAAACAAACAGCTTTTCACTTCTTGTCCCGTGGAATGCTTTCCTGCCCCATGAAATGCCTGCCCAGTGAAATGCCTGTCCAGTGAAATGCCTGTCCAGTGAAATGCCTTTATCTTTTCTATTTCACATGGGCCTTTATCTTTTCTATTTCACATGGGCTTTCATCTTTTCTATTTCACATGGCTATTTCTTTTTTATTCCATTGGGGTGCTTTTTCTATTCCACTGGGATTATTCCAACAGTATCTACTTGTAAGTTTTGTCCTTCACTTTGAGCTTTTAACTTTGTCCTTTTAACTTCCTGTCCCATGTGGAATGCCTTGTGTTTTCATATTCCATTAGGTTTTTCCTTGTCTCTTTCCAATTTGTCATCTATCTTCCGATGTTCCTTATCGGAATCGATTCCGATGCTTTTGCGTTTTTTGCATCCCGATGCTTTCTATCGGGATTATCGGAAGAGGAATCTTCAGCAATCGCATCACAAAACAGTTTGTCATCCCGAACACGCCTTTTGTTCCTGTCATCCCGAACACGCTTTTCGTGAGGGATCTCCAAAATTACATCGCTTTAAAAACCTAGATTTATATTCGTTGCGCTCGCATGAGATTTCTCTCTCCGTTCGAATTGACAAACCAAAACCATGTTGTCATCCCGAACACGCTTTTCGTGAGGGATCTCCAAAAATTACATTGCTTTAAAAAAACAGATTTACATTCGTTGCGCTCACATGAGATTTCTCTCTCCGTTCGAATTGACAAACCAAAACCATGTTGTCATCCCGAACACGCTTTTCGTGAGGGATCTCCAAAAATTACATTGCTTTAAAAAAACAGATTTACATTCGTTGCGCTCGCATGAGATTTGTCTCTGCGTTCGAAATGACAGACAAAAACAACCGCATGTCATCTCTTCGCAGAATCCCTTTGGGAGATTCCAATATATTTGCGTTTTTTGCATCCCGATTCTTTTATCGTGATTATCGAAAGAGCAATGCCTTCAACTTAAGAATTAACCTGCACCTAAAGATTTCGGCAGTGGCTTTTTTAAACATAGCACAAAATAATCCCCTCTTGAGAGGGGAAGATGCTTTAGCATCAGGGGTGTGTTCTTCTCTCAAAACATATTGAGTTGCTTAAGTTTACAGCATTGATATCGGAAGAGATATCTCCACAATAGCCTCAAAAACAACATTTCTCTCTACTTACAAAATAACATTCTAAACTCTTTCACTTTTATCTTTCTACTTTCTAATTGTTTTCTCCCCATTCAGCTTATCCAAAATACGTAAATTTTTGCTAATCACCTTTTTATCATCTTCAGATAAATCACCAATATTTCTCGCTGCTAACCTAAAGTCAAATTCATCACCTAAAGCAACATTAGAAGCACCATCTTCTTCAACTTCTTTTTTTGCCTTTTCAAAATTTGTCTTTAATTCTCTTCCTTTTTCAATTTTTAATTCGGCTTTAGCATTTTTCAACAACTCCATAATCCTTTTCTCAGATTCCTCAACATTTATATTTGCATTTTCCAACTCTGCATCAATCAACTCAATATCGTCATCCATAGAATCTAAATAAAAATCCAAAATATTTAAAATTTTACTCTTCTCCATGCCAGTCACTCCCAATTTGTTCTACTTAAACTTTTTCCCTTTTAATAAAAGTTCTTAAGTTTATCGTAAATTATTCCTCTAGCCATTATTCAATTTTTTATTTTTGGCCTATAACTTTAGCCATTTTTAATTTAATTCTTTTCTTTGCGTTTTCAACATCCTTTACGTCAAGTCCAAGATTTTTAGCAATGATTATGTTTGTTTTTGAATGTTCCATCATTTCCTCAAAAACAAAAAATGCTATCTCATCCCCTTTTAGCTCTTCAAGACATTTATCAACAAGCTGTTCAAAACTTTCATTTACTAATTTATCAGCGGGATAATTGTAAATATATTCAGTTATTAAATCAATAAGGAGCGTGTTCGATTCCTCGTCTGCTTCAATAGGGGTATAGTTGTAATTATCCTTTTTGTTCCGCTCATTACGCAAATAACTAAATATTGCCATTCTTAAAAATTTTAAGAAATCTGGTACCTTGTTGTAATACCATTTCCGCTTAAGCTTTAAAATTTTCTCAAACACATTCTGTAAAGTATCATCTGCCAATGGTTTTTGTTTTGTTTCAACAAAAAAAAGAACATTTGTTATATGTAAAGTATAATAGAGTAGCCTTTTTTGTAAATTTGGCTCTGTCTTATAAACACTCTCTATTTCCAATACTATTTTTTCTTTTGATGCAAATTTACCTCTTGTAATCTCATCAATTTCCGGTTCTTGGCTTTCAACCAAGCTTTCAGTATTTCGAACAATCATGGTTACCTCATTATAATTTCCTTTCTAATTGAGCATTTTCAAAATGTCAAAATTGTTTAATAAAATATTTCCTACATAATATTATACTTTATTTGCCCCCTATTTTCCCATTGCTCTTCAAAAAAAATTAAAATTATTTAAAAGGCAAAACCAACGCACATTCAAGTATATAAAAATTAGAATAATAACTAATAAAATTTAACCCAGATTATGCATTGGAGAATCTCAATTGCTGTAAGTCATTATGTTATAAGAGTTTATCCTAATGCAGAGCAATAGAAAATGGTTATATTTAATAATCCAGTAAATGATTACTTTTGAGGAATTTACAGAGAATATTATTTTCTATTGCATAATTAGGGTTTAACCAACAAAGTAGTTAAGGTCACTGTTATGGAAATAGCTTTCAAAAACACCTACTCACAAGAAAATGGTTACAAACAGATGAAACCATTAAAAACAAGAAAAACTGTAGAAATTCAAGAAATTTCTTCTTGGCTTTATCTTGGGATTATCTTGTACTTCAATTGGGTTAAAATTCAATTGGAATTTTTAGGCGTTTTACCTGATAATAGCAATAACAAAACACACATAGTTTTAATTATCAGACCTCCACCTCATTCAATACATATCTACAAAAACAAAATTGTTTACTATAGAGCCAACAATAGCATGTCATCTATCTTCCGATCTTCGTGCGTTTTTACATCCCGCTGCTTTCTGGCGGGTTTATCGGAAAATAGGACTTATAATTGCAATGCTATTCATGAGATTTCTCTCTACGTTCGAAATGACATTCTTTTTTGTCATCTATCTTCCGATGTTCCTTATCGGAATCGAACCCCTCGATGCATTTCCGGGGGTGAGAGATCTCAGCAAACTACATTGAAAATAAACAAATAGTTTTTTTAATAAGTAGTCTATTGCTGTCATCTCGAATCCCAACGCTCCTTGTCGGGATGAGAGATCTCTGGTTAACACTTTGTAAAAAAGAACATCATTTTAAACGAAAACATAAGGAAAAACACAATGGCCGAATTAAATAAATCAGTACTCGGTAAAGTAAGCGGCACAATTGGCGATCTTACTTTTCGTCAAAGAAACGGAAAAAACATTATTTCAACACGCCCTTCGTCTTTTATGCCAGGGCAAGACGCTGCATCAATTGCAAGACGTAATCGCTTTAAATTGGCATCTAAAATTGCCAAAGAAATAAACAGCATTGAAATATTCAAAGAACCTTGGAAATCATCAACACCTAGCGGACTTATTCCATTCAACTTTATTTTCAAATCAAATTATCAATTAATAAACTCGGATAATATTGTAAATGGACTAAAAATATTTCCAACACTCGGTTTCAATGCGTCAAATCAATCTACAACATTCAACGCAACCGATGTGGATGTTACACTTAACCCATTGGGTCCAAATACTGGAATAGATGCAATTAATGAAACTTCACTTTCATTAATTTCTGTTATCTATTTAACCGACCCAATTAACTCAACATCTGAAGAGGAACACTTTATAATGGTCAAATCTGAGAACATTCCACTTCAACTTGTTGACCCAATAACATTTACAATTACAATTCCTGATAATCAATTGTCATTTTATGATGAGTACATTACAAAAAAATCATTCTCAACATTAATTACAACAGATTCTCTCAATAAACTTGTAAAATCCTCAAATACAATCACATCCTAACAAAACGGCGGACTAACCTCCGCCCCTTTTTCCGCATGTCATCTATCTTCCAATCTTCTTGCGTTTTTTGCATCCCGCTACTTTCTAACGGAATTATCAAAAGAGAGATCTCCAACAACCGCATCACATATAAAATGTTCTTTTACTTTGAATTTTAGCCTTTTAACTTTCTACTCGTCTCTCCCTCTGTCATCCCAAACACGCTTCTTGTTAGGGATCTCCAAAAATTACATTGCCTTAAAAAACAGATTTACATTCGTTGCACGCACATGAGAGTTCTCTCTGCGTTCGAAATGACAGAATTCGGAAGCACTTTGTCATATCGATTCCGATGCTTTTAATCGGAAGAGAGATCTCCAGAATTACATTGCCTCAAAAACAAGATTTCTCACATCCGTTCGAAATGACAAGCAAGAGCCAAAATACAAGAAGCTAAAAGATTCTCCAAAATGGATGCCGTTGGCAAAGATACAAGACTAAAGACAAAAGATTCAAGACGAAAGATAACAGACAAAAGAAAATCCCATGGGGATGCCTATGGCAAAGACAAAAGCTAAAAGATAAAAGACTATAAAAACAACATCACTATTAAAATTTTTTCACTTGTGTTGCCAAGAATCTTAGGAGTAAACAACAATACCATTTTTAATTATTTCAGAAGCAAATGGATTAGTATCGGTAAATTCAGAATTTAGGAATGGATGTGGCTCAATTACATCACTAAAATTTCTACAATATTTCATCAATTTTAAGCGAGTTGTAAATTTATCATCTTTTATTTCCTTCAAAACAACGGCTAAATCAATATCGCTATTTTCATTAGCTTTTTTAATTGCGTATGAACCAAATAAAATTATTTTTTCTATTGGTAGTCCTGCCTTAACTAATAACAAGGCATAATCTTTTGCGATTTTTTTTATTTCTCTATTTGTTCTAACAGCCATAGCCTCAACTCACTTATTTTTTCAATATAGAAAGAGGTAAATTGTTGGTCACATTTTTTATAAAATTCATTTTTAAACAATTGTTTGACTATCAAAAATTAGTTGAACTTGCAAGCTCTGTTTTTTATGTGTTTAAAAAGGAACAAGATATAAGAAACAAGATGAAAGTTAAAAGTATAAAGCTCAAAGTTAAGGGAAAAGACAGCAAAAAGAAAAAAAGTCGAAAGTCGAAAGTCGAAATATTAGCCACTAAAGCACTAAGCCACAAGGGGTTAAAGAATCAAGTAAAAAGTAAAAAGTTAAGGGCAAAGACGTTAAAAGAAAAAAGATTCAAGATACTAGACACAAGATAAAAGATTCAAGCCAAAAGATGAACCGCAGAGACGCAGGGACACTAAGGAGTTTTCATCACAAAGATTTAGGATTTCCTAATAATAATTTGCTTTTAAAACTTCACAATATTTTCCAATAGCCCGTTTTATCTGAACCAATACGCTCAATAATCTTTAATTCTTTAAGTTTTTTAATATCTCTTATTATTGTATCTCTACTAACATCACAAATCTCCGCTAATTGATTAATTGTAATGTTTTTATAATTAGCAATCTTTCCTATTATTAGCTTTTGTCTATCACTTACAGTAGCATTTACAGTAGCATTTACAGTAGCATTTACAGTGGCATTATCTTTCAACTTCTCCTTAAAAAGCACAACCTCAAACCCATTTCCTAAATTATTAAATCTTGGTGGAATAACGCCATACCCATCACAAATTGAAAAGATACGTTTCATTCCAGTACCATATTTTTCAATTTTACCAATGTCCTTAAAAGTATTGGCAATTAGTTTGTTCCTAACTTGAGATTTGTAATTTAGAGATAACAACTCTTCTATAGTAAGATTTCCATAAAGACCACCTGGATTATAAAACTCAATTCTATCATCAAATATTTTAATAATACTGCCACTACTTTCTCTATAGTCACGATGAATAAGCATATTGATAACAATTTCTCTTATCGCTTCTTCCGGATAATCAAAACGTTCTTCCCTCTGTGGCTTTCCTGTAATAATAAATTCAACCATTAGGTGCTTTCTTATAAAAGCCATTATTTCATCAAGTTCAGTTAAAATATCTGTGCTTAACGAAATACTATCAATAATTTTGGTCTCACTTTTAAACCGCCCAATTTGCACATCACTAATAATGCAAAGTTCTTTTGCAAATAGTAAATATGCCCCAAAAGTCAGTTTATTATTTTTTAGAATTTCTTTTTTTGATAAAAACTCAAATGGTTCAAAAACAACCTCAGTATTATTCCACTTTTCAAATTCTTTAATATACTTTTTAATTTTTTCAATGGAAATATTTTCTAATGTATGGCTTGTGTCTGGATAAAAATCCCAACTTGAGTTAACAGTTTTTAAATGTTCATCTGCAATTTCAGTAATTGACATTTGGTGATTAGAGTTTTTTACTCGTTTGTAATAACGACCTTTAATAGATACTGGTTTTATAGGATATTCTTCAATCTCAAAAAGAACAATTGTTTTGTTTTCTATTTCAACAACTTCTACATTCGGAACTATTGAAGGATTTGTTTTATTTTTAACTTCATTTATCCAGTTCTGAAGAGTTTCACTATTTAAGTTTACCCCAATAATAGATCTATCATCTTGAACGCCAATTAACACTTTTCCGCCCTTGCTATTAGCAAAAGCGTTAAGTGAAATTATTACTCTATCATCAAAGTTCTTTTTGAACTCAATTGATTCCGTTTCACCATGTTTAATTATATTTTGAATTTTATTTTCAATCATTTATACAAATCAAGTTCAATTATAAATTATGAATGACAATCCCCCCGGGATGACTATGGCAAAGATACAAAATCAAAGACAAAAAAACATTAAACTAATATCGCTATCAAAATTTTTTCACTTTCTACTTTAACCTTTCTACTTTCTACTTGTCTCTCTCAACATTCCCAAAACAAAGTAAGCACACTATTATAATTTTGCATAGTAATATTTGCCTCCATAATACGGATATTTTGGTTACCGTTAAGGGAAATATTCTCAGTAAACCCCCTAATTATGCAACAAAAGTAATCATTTACGGAATTACTTAATATGACCATTTTTATTGCTTTGCATTAGAATAAACTCTTATAATATAATAACTTATATGAATTGAGATTATAAAATGCATATACTGGGGTAAACCATGCATAAGCGGGTACAATTAAAAATTAGAACAACCACTTTTACTCTTTTTGCCACGAAAAACACGAAAGAATTCCAAATAATTAAATGACAAATTAATAATGACAAAAAAATATAAAACCAACACTTTGGACTTGTCTTATTTTTTTTTCTTTATAGTATGTTTAAATTTTACCCCGTTAGATGTTTTTTATATCAAAATAATTTTTAAGTCTTGATTTAATATATCTTTTTCCCCAAGTTGTTTTTTACACTGTGAAATATCACCGTAATATTTCAATAAACCACTATCTAACGGGGTGAACAAGCAAAATTAAACTCAATGGAGGTTTCAGTATCGCTTATTTTTAAATCATCATCAAGTATTTCCGTAAAAAGTTCTCCGCTTCTTTGCATAAGATTTTTCTGTTCATCTTTATCAACAATAGTTTGTAGTTCTTTTACATGTTTTGACAATTCTTTTATTTTGGAAAAAGTTTCTATTATGGCTATAGTCGTTAAGGTTGCGCTTTTACTTTTGCCCCGTGTAATAATTTAATTATTGCCATCTATATATTTCATCAATCTGTTTTTAATATATCTTTTCCCATATGTTGTTTTTAGGTATTTCTCTCTATGGGTTGCATCTTGTTGATTCAAACAGCCTTCAAAGTATAAAAGTTTTAACGGTCTTCTATGTTTTGTCGATGCAACCTTACCATTGTTATGATCATTTATTTTTTTTTTAAATTACTAGTATAGCCAGTATAAAAACAATCATCAATAGTACTTTGTAACACATATATGTAGTAAAACATTTCTATTACACGGGGTGAAGTCTTGTTGCCAACATATATAACCCTTTTTCCGTAAAAGCTTTTGGCAAATACGGCGAATATTTTAGCTTTTCGAGGTGGTCGAAATTTTCGTCCACCTCCGTTGTGTCAACTTTTTTTCTTTTGTTTGTAGTCGTAATTTTCGTCTTCAAAGACTCCCAATCATCTTTTAGAAGCTCTATAATATACCCGTCAGGAAACTTATCCGGATTATTTTTAACTGCTTCATTAATTCTTTTTGTTTCTACACCATATAATTCTGCTACATCACTGTCAATTATTACTTTTTGACCACGTATTTCTAAAATCAGATTTCGTATATCCTCTATTTTTACTATTTCATTCACATCATCACCCAAAAGTTAATTCACTTTTCCAATTCTTATTTTTTCATTCCAATATTCCACATGTCCCGTGGAATGTTCTTTCTTATTCCACCGGGATTACCTTGTATCTTGTTTTCTCTTTGTTCGTCTTTTTAAAGCTTCGCCACGTCAGTCACAATTTAATGAACTTACAACAAAAACAATGGAATTACATCACTGTAATTTCTTAGAATACAAATTAAACAAATAAATGACTTTTGGCTAAAATTAATTAAGATATTATCTCATTTTTTTACAGCCCAATTGCGCTCTCAAAAATCATTTGCAAATTTAAGAAAAAAAATATAAAATATAAAATATAAAATATAAAATATAAAATATAAAATATAAAATACAAGACACAAGACAAAAGATGAACCGCAAAGGCGCGGAAGGGTTTCAACCAAGGAAAAAGTTCAAATTTAAAAGTTTAGGGTCAAATACGTTAAGTTTTTTAATCACAAAAATTTAAGATTTCCCAATAATAATTTGCTTTTAAAACTTCACAATATTTTCCAATAACCTGTTTTATCTGAACCAATACGCTCAATAATCTTTAATTCTTTAAGTTTTTTAATATCTCTTTTAATGGTTTCCCTACCAACTTCGCAGAAGTTAGAAAGCTCAGCAATAGCAATTGAATTGTTGGCATTAATGTGTTTAAGAATTTGTTTTAGCCTATAATTTAGAGGCTCATTTAGAGGCTCATTTGTACCCAAAAACTCTCCAAGTGGTACAGATGTTGTAAAAATATCATCTTCTCTAAATATATTTTTATCCGTTTTTGAATAAATTTTGTTATACTTAAACACATTTTGCACACCCGTCCCTAATGCTTCCGAACGACCCATTTGTGTAAAAATCTGTGCAATATGTGGATTTTTAGGAAAAGGTTCAAAATTGCCGGGTTTTAATTTGCCCCAAACATGTGGTTTATTAGCATTTTTGCTTTCAACTTTATCTTTATAAATAATAAAACTTGTTGGAAAAGCATTAGTATATTCACGATGAATTAAAATATTTGCAACAACTTCTCTGAATATTTTTTCCCTTAACGAAATACGCTGATCGCCTTGCAAATTCACCATGTTAGATAATTCTTTATTCTATTTTTGATATATCTTTTTCCCCAAGAAGTTTTCAGATATTTCTCCCTATGTGTAGCATCTTGCTGATTAAGACACCCCTAAAAATATATAAGTTCCATTGGTAGTCTATTCTTAGTTGAACGAACTTCTCCAGTATTATGTTTGTTTAACCCCAAATATGCATTAGAAAAGCATTAATGCATATTCGACTAACTCGCTCTAAGCGTTTGTACTATTGTTCACTTAACCTTTTGGGTACAAACGCTAAGACCGAGTAAGTCGGGGCAAGTTCGCTTCTATATTGATTGTTCTTTTTCTAAAATTGTTTATTTTAATCCTATTGCATTATCCAGGTTTAATCTATTTTTCAAATCTTTTGTATAACCAGTGTAAAATTCGCCGTCTTTTTTGCTTTTTAATACATATACATAGTAGTACATTATTTAAGCTACTGATCTGTATATATCTAACATGGTAAATTTATCGGGTAAATGTTTGGCTACAAAACTCATTAATCTATCATAACTCTCTATAAGATTGCATCTAATATTATCTCTGTCATCGTATCTATCAATATTTTCTACTCTTAAAAGGGCATCTACTTTATAATGTGGAACAACGCTTTGTATAGCTTCCGGTTTTCCAAATAACAATAGCGCCGACATTGTAAAGCCACTTTGGCCAGTAATAAAATCTTTTCTATATAAACCGGCGGTCTTGTAAAACTCAAAATCAGCTAATTCGTTCCAAGGATGATTTGGACGATAAATCCTAATTATTTTTCGAACTCTTTCAACAACACCTTCTGCAAAATCTTTTTCGGATAAGTAAGGATATATTTTATTTTCAGAATATTCATTAGATTTTCGAATATATAGTTGTTTTATTTGTTCATCAGTTCTTAATTCAAAATCTCCATCAACACTACGATCAAATATTTTACCTGATGTTTTATGTACTTGCGAGGATATAGGAACAAATATTGATATCAGTTTTTTATTTTTATATTCAATAATTTGAGGTTCCAACAAAAAAGATGGGAATAATTTTAGTGGATTGTTACTCAAATTTGCTATCTGTTTACTTAACTCATCAGCGACTTGTTCATCAACACCATGTATCTTTTTATCATCACTAACTCCAAGTAGAATTGTACCACCACTTTTATTTAAGAACGCAGAAATAGTTTCAAATAAGTTGTTAGGTAATTCATTCTTCGCTAATTTGAATTCAACAGAAATACCTTCACCTTGGTTTATAATATTTTGAATTTTATTACTATTCATATTTTCAACAAATCATGTTCATGGTTTAATTACAAACTATTAATGACAATCCCCCCGAAGGGTGCCTATAGCAAAGATTAAAGATTAAAAAACTATTAAACTAATATCACTATCAAAATTTTTCCATTTTTCCATCTTTTATTCCAATATTCTCCCAAATGGATGCCTATGGCAAAGACAAAACAGATGCAAAACATTAAATCTTAACTGGTACTATAATGTTTCAATTTTGGTTTGTTATCTCACTAACAACATTTGCTATAGATGGTTGTTGTGATTTTATTATTTTACCGAGAATATGCTTGTGATGTGGAAAAGTTTCAATTTCTGGGTGATGAGGAGTATTGTCATATCTAAAGAGTAGTTGATTTTCGTTATTTTGATAGTGGTAACTATAACCAAGGTGCTTTAACATATTATTTTCAACAATTACCGCTTCACTTATCTCAAACAGATTTCCATTTTCAAAACGGATTCTAATTTTCAAATTAATTCTTTTATAACCTAAAACCTCTTCGTAATAATATTCAACATTGCAGTCTTTAAGATTCCTTATCGCTTGCTCTACTTCTTCAAAGTATTTATCCAGCTTAGGATGCAACACTATTTAGTGTCCTCTCTATATCTGATTTAATAGCAATATAATGCTGATAATCATTTGCCCATTCAATTATTTCTTTATCATCTTCTAGCTCACCTTTAGTAAACTTATAATAAAAATTTTCGGATATCAAATTATACTTTTTTTCATACAAACTAAGACGCTTTGATATATTAACCAAGGCATCCAAGGGTGAAGTATATGTAGTTCTTTGCTTTTTCATGGGTCTTTTCTTATTAACCTTTTATTTATTATCTTATCCCAAAACTCGCTTCCGCATTGTATTTTCCCCATACAAATCACCCCGATAAAAACTCGGGACAAGCGGGGGCAGTCTTTTTTCGATTATTTATTTTAGTCCCATAATAGAATCTTTATTAAAGAATAATATAAGATTTTTTTACAAAAAGAATGTATTTTTTATATTTTTACTTACAATCCACTTGTTTTTCATCCCAACTTACTCCCAAGGGGATTCCAATGGCAAAGACTATAAAAGCAACATCGTTATCAAAATTTTTTCACTTTGAACTTTAACCTTCTTGCTTTCCACTTGTCACTCATTCCATTTTTCCATCTTTTATTCCAATATTCTCCCAAAGGGATGCCTATGGCACAACTGGAGCTTTCCACTCTTCAACATTCCCACAAAACAGTCAACACACTATTATAATTTTGCATAGTAATATTTGCCTCCAGAATACGGATTTTTTGGTTACCGTTAAGGCAAAAATCCTCATTAAACCCCCTAATTATGCAACAGAAAATAACATTCTCTGTAAATTCGTCGAAAGTAATCATTTATGGAATTACTTAATATGACCATTTTTTATTGCTTTGCATTAGAATAAACTCATTATAACATAATGACTTACAGCAATTGAGATTAACTAATGCATAATCTGGGGTAAACCCGTTAAATTAATGAAAGGTCTCACTTTCTTTTATGAGTTACTACTAATATATTTAGTAGAAAAATGAACTTCTAAAAAGAAAGGAGACCTAATAATGAAAATAGCAAAAAGGAAATCAAAT
>Ga0210039_1002414_pt1:0-2500 | contig 15461 bp, 10 predicted proteins | sample CryGeyCG2114_250_3_FD_185460 | JGI IMG/M metagenome (GOLD analysis project Ga0210039, IMG submission 185460) | Groundwater microbial communities from aquifer - Crystal Geyser CG17_big_fil_post_rev_8/21/14_2.50 (SPAdes) (version 2) | ecosystem: Environmental > Aquatic > Deep subsurface >...
GGTTCAAATGGCAGCAAGCACTTATAGGAAAAATTTATGAAACCTGACTTGGATGGACTAAAAAATGTTTATCTCCATCCAGGTGAAGCTTGTTTTAGCAGTAAGCCTATTGTGGTTTCAACAGTACTTGGTTCTTGCTTATCAATTACTTTCTTTAGTAAAAAAAATAAATATGCGGGAATTTCACATTGTCAGCTTCCAAATTCTCGAGATTGCAAGTTAGATTGCGATAATTGTATTGAGCCTTTTAAGTACGTTGACTGTACTATTAAAGTTATGATAAAAAAATTTGAAAAATTGCAAATTGAACAAAAAGATATTGAAGTTAAAATTTTTGGCGGAGCCGATGTTCTTAAAAGTTCATCAAACGAAAAAAGAATAAGTACAGTAGGAAGTCAAAACATACAAATGGCAGAAGAAACATTAAAAAAAAATAATATGTACATTACAGCATCTGATGTTGGAGGTGTGCTTGGCAGAAAAATTTTATTTTTAACAGAAAATGGTGAAATATTTCTTAATAGGTTAAAAGGCAATGGATAAAATAAAAGTACTAATAGTTGACGATTCAGCAATTGTAAGGCAAACTCTTGCGGATATTTTGTCATCCGACCCTCATATTGAAGTTATAGCCACCGCGTCAGATCCATTTGTTGCCGCGGAACGTATTCAAGAAGAAATACCAGACGTAATTACGTTGGATATTGAAATGCCAAAAATGGATGGAATAACATTTCTTCAAAAGATAATGAGCCAACACCCAATTCCAGTTGTAATTTGTTCAAGCCTTTCCGAAAGAGGCTCTGCTAGCGGATTAAAAGCAATGGAACTTGGGGCGGTAGATATTATTACAAAACCTAAAATGGGCACAAAACAATTTTTTGAGGAATCGAGAATTCACATTTGCGATGTTGTAAAAGCAGCGGCTTTAGTTAATATAAGAAAATATGTATCACGAAAAATTGAAGTTGAGCCAAAACTTTCTGCTGATGTAATTATTGCTAAAAACACTAGCAAAGCAATGCTTCAAACTACTGAAAAGGTAGTTGTAGTTGGCGCGTCTACTGGAGGAACCGAGGCGTTAAGAACTTTTTTGGAAGCGTTTCCACTAGATTCTCCTGGAATTGTTATTGTTCAACATATGCCAGAAAATTTTACAACGGCTTTTGCCAATAGATTAAATAGTATCTGCCGTTTAACAGTAAAAGAAGCTGAAGATGGCGATACGGTTATTAGAGGTAGAGCATTAATTGCTCCAGGAAATCATCACTTGCTTTTAAAGAGAAGTGGTGCAAGATATTATGTAGAGGTTAAAGATGGTCCGCTTGTTAGTCGTCACCGACCTTCAGTGGATGTTCTTTTCCGTTCTGCCGCCAGATATGCAGGCAGAAATTCAGTTGGAGTAATTATGACTGGTATGGGAGACGATGGCGCAAAAGGAATGTTGGAACTTAAGGAAGCTGGTGCATACACAATTGCCCAAGACAAAAATACTTGTGTTGTTTTTGGAATGCCACAAGAAGCAATTAAAATTGGAGCAGCTATTAAAGTTTTGCCATTGCAAAATATTGCAGGCAATGTATTAAACATTTGTCAATAGTAGATAAAATATGAGTAAAGGAAAAATTTTAATTACCGAAGATAATAGAAGCGTTGCTGAATCAATTAAGCGAATGGTAATTTCGCTTGGTTATCAAGTTGCTGCTATTGTTGTTTCTGGTTTTGAAGCAATTGAGTTTGCAAAAAAAAATAATATAGATTTAATTTTAATGGATATAAATCTTGAGGGTGAAATGGACGGAATAGAGGCTGCACAAATTATTAATAAGGAATTTGATAACCCCATAATTTTCCTAACTGCATTTTCAGATGAAAAAACAATGAAAAGAGCAATGGAAGCGGGTCCTTATGGATATATTTTAAAACCATTTGAATTAAACACTCTTAAAACTACTCTTGAAATTGCTTTATATAAAAACAAAACAGAACGTAAAATTAAAGAAAGTGAACTTTGGTGGAAATCAGCCTTTGACAGCATTGAAGAATGTATAATAATGACAACAAAAGAAGGTTACATTAATTATATAAATTTTGCTGGAGAAAAAACACTTGGTTACACACTTAAAGAATGTAAAGGATTAAATTACGAAAACCTCTTAAGAATTTATAAAAGAGTGCCAGATGAGTATTTTATTTGCGCAATACAAGATCATGAAAGTGATCCACAAGATTTATTAAACAGCAAATGGCTTATTGATAGAAATAACAAACATATTCCTATTGAAGAGAATGTATCGGATATTAAAGATAGTAATAACAACTTTTTAGGAAAAGTAATTACAATAAAAGACATAACACAAAAACGAGAAAGCCAATTAGCAGTTGTTACAGCACGTAATTTTTATATCTCATTGTTGGAAGATTTTCCAGTGCCTATTTGGAGAGCAAATACTGAAGGTGTCTTTAATTATTTTAATAGAACTTGGTTGGAGCTTACAGG
>Ga0210039_1002414_pt1:7500-15461 | contig 15461 bp, 10 predicted proteins | sample CryGeyCG2114_250_3_FD_185460 | JGI IMG/M metagenome (GOLD analysis project Ga0210039, IMG submission 185460) | Groundwater microbial communities from aquifer - Crystal Geyser CG17_big_fil_post_rev_8/21/14_2.50 (SPAdes) (version 2) | ecosystem: Environmental > Aquatic > Deep subsurface...
GAGTAATAGTATAACGGAGGTAGAGCTACTGATTGGGCTAGGGCCCTCACAAGGGTACCAAACTCAGACAAACTCCGAATTCCGTATATATGTTTCTCGGGAGTCAGGCAGTGGGGGATAAGCTTCATTGCCAAGAGGGGAACAACCCAGACCATCAATTAAGGCCCCTAAATAGTAGTTAATAGAGAAAGGATGTTGAGTTGCTCAGACAACTAGGATGTTGGCTTAGAAGCAGCCATTCATTTAAAGAGTGCGTAATAGCTCACTAGTCAAGCGACTCAGCGCCGACAATTTGCGGGACTAAAACTACTTGCCGAAATTATGGGATTACATTCATTTGTAATCGGTAGAGGAACATTCTATAGGCGCTGAAGGTGTACTGCGAGGTATGCTGGAGCGTATAGAAGTGCAAATGTTGGCATAAGTAACGATAAGAAAGATGAAAAATCTTTCCGCCGAAAGTCTAAGGTTTCCTGAGCAATGTTAATCATCTCAGGGTTAGTCGGACCCTAAGCCGAGGCTGAAAAGCGTAGGCGATGGAAAACATGTTAAAATTCATGTACCTGGTATAATTTGTTTGATTATAAGGAGGGACGCAGAAGTGAAAGTCAGCCACCTGTCGGATTAGGTGGTTTAAGTATGTAGGCTTAGAGAGTAGGCAAATCCGCTCTCTTTTAAGGCTGAGATACGAACAGGAGAGCTTGCTCATAAACTGACTGTAATCATGCTGCCAAGAAAAGCTTCGTATAAGAAAATTGTATCAGTCCGTACCGCAAACCGACACAGGTAGACGGGATGAGTATTCTCAGGCGCTCGAGTGAGTCGTGGTTAAGGAACTCGGCAAATTAGCTCCGTAACTTCGGGAGAAGGAGCGCCCCAATTAGGTGAAACTCTTTACGAGTTTAGCTGAAAGGGGCCGCAGTGAAAAGGCCCAGGCGACTGTTTAACAAAAACACATGTCTCTGCGAAGTCAATCAAGACGATGTATAGGGACTGACACCTGCCCGGTGCTGGAAGGTTAAGAGGAGGGGTTATCCTTTTTTGGAGAAGCTCTGAATTGAAGCCCCAGTAAACGGCGGCCGTAACTATAACGGTCCTAAGGTAGCGAAATTCCTTGTCGGGTAAGTTCCGACCTGCACGAATGGTGCAACGATCTGGGCACTGTCTCGACCACGAGCTCGGTGAAATTGTGGTACCGGTGAAGACGCCGGTTACCCGCAGACGGACGAAAAGACCCCGTGAACCTTTACTGCACCCTAGCATTGGGTTCGGTTAAATCATGTGTAGGATAGGTGGGAGACTTTGAAGCCGGGGCGCTAGCTTCGGTGGAGTCAACGGTGAAATACCACCCTTGGTTTAGTTGGATTCTAACCGCGGTCCATGAATCTGGATCCGGAACAGTGTTAGGCGGGTAGTTTGACTGGGGCGGTCGCCTCCCAAAATGTAACGGAGGCTCTCAATGGTTCCCTCAGCATGGTTGGTAATCATGCTTCGAGTGCAAAGGCAAAAGGGAGCTTGACTGTGAGGCATACAGGCCGAGCAGATACGAAAGTAGGACTTAGTGATCCGGCGGTAGCGAGTGGAAGTGCCGTCGCTCAAAGGATAAAAGGTACTCCGGGGATAACAGGCTGATCTTGCCCAAGAGTTCATATCGACGGCAAGGTTTGGCACCTCGATGTCGGCTCATCGCATCCTGGGGCTGAAGAAGGTCCCAAGGGTTGGGCTGTTCGCCCATTAAAGCGGTACGTGAGCTGGGTTCAGAACGTCGTGAGACAGTTCGGTCTCTATCCTCTGCGGGCGCAGGATACTTGAAAAGATTTACTTCTAGTACGAGAGGACCGAAGTGAACAAACCTCTAGTGTACCAATTGTCACGCCAGTGGCATAGTTGGGTAGCTACGTTTGGAATGGATAAGCGCTGAAAGCATCTAAGTGCGAAGCCAACTTTAAGATTATGTATCCCTTCCGTCTTAGACGGACTAAAGACTCCTTGGAGATTACAAGGTTGATAGGTTGTAGGTGTAAGTACGGTAACGTATTTAGCCGAGCAATACTAATAAGTCGTGAGGCTTAACCATTAATTTTTTTTATTAAAACATTTTGTTGGCTCAGAACACTCTTCAATATTCAATTTTTATGTAAAAGTTTTCTGGTGGTTATAGCCAAGGTGAAACACCTCTTCCCTTTCCGAACAGAGAAGTTAAGACCTTGAACGCCGATGGTACTGCATGGGCAACTGTGTGGGAGAGTAGGTAGCTGCCAGGATTTAATTTAAAAACCCTAATCGATTTTCGTTTAGGGTTTTTTTATTTTAAATAAAATATAATTAGCATAGAATTATTTTACTTGTTATTATTGTTAAAATATTTTAATTCATTTCGTAGAGGTAAAAATGTCATTTCCTAAATCTTTTTATAGATGGCGCCCGCATCCTTGGCATGGGTTGGAGGTAGGGGAAAATGCTCCTGAATTTGTAAATGCATATATAGAAATAACGCCATTTGATTTAGTTAAATATGAAGTAGATAAATATACTGGATTTATGCATGTAGATCGTCCTCAGAGAAGTTCATCGCATCCCCCTGCATTGTACGGTTTTATTCCTAGAACATATTGTGGTGAGCATACAAGCCAGTTAAATCCGATTGCTGATAAGGGTGATAGAGATCCATTGGATATTTGTGTTATTAGCGAAAGACCCATTAGTAGAGGTGAAATTATTTTGCGTGCAAAAGTTGTTGGCGTTATTCAGGGTATTGACAATGGTGAAGCTGACGATAAAATTGTTGCAGTATTAAAAAACGATAATATATATGGTGCTATTAGTGATATTACCGAATTACCAACTGTAATTGTTGAACGCTTAAGGCATTATTTTTTAACGTATAAATTGATTCCAGGGGAAGAAAGCAAATTTACAATTGCAAAAGTACTTGGCAAGGATGATGCTTTCAAAGTAATAGAAGCTGCAATGAAAGATTATGATGATGTTTATGGTGGTTATTAAATATTTATTTATATTCTTTACCTCCAAGTTCATTAATAACTGCATTAATTAAAGAATTTTCTTCTTCTGATAAATTGGTATCTACGTTAGAAAATTGGTTATTTAGTTTCTCTTGCTTATTTGGTAACTGATCTTTGCTTACTTTTTTTAGTGGAATAGGTTTATCATTTATTTCAGTTTTTGGAATTGGTTTATTAGTATTTTCTTCTTTTGGAAATATTCCCTTCTGAATATTTTCCAATAATTGGGATATTGTTGTAGTTGACTCTAATCCAATAAGATGGCTTAAAGCAATTTCTATAAATAATTTTTGATTTTGGGAATTTCTTAAATCTTTTTCCACCCTGCTTAAATATGTTAAAATTCTTAATACGTCAGATTCTGAAAAACTCCCAATATAATTTGAATATAATAATTTTATTTGCTCAGATGATTCTACAAATGTAGTATCTTTTTTTAGAATAGTCGTTAAAATATTTCTAAAGTGTTCAACTAATCCAGTCGTAAAATCTATATAATTCCATCCATTATCATAAACCACTTTTGATATTTCAAACGCTTGAATAAAATCTTTATTCAAAATTGAATCTGAAATTTTAAAATATAGCTCTTCATCAATAAGATTTAACATTTGTGCAACAATAGCTGCGTCAATATTTTTTCCACCAAATGAAATTACTTGGTCAAAAAGTGATTGTGCATCTCTTAAAGCTCCATCGGCTTTTTTAGCAATAAATGTTAGTGCTTGGTCATCAATTACAATTTCATCAGAAGCAGCAATTTTACTGAGCTGAACTTTAATAGCATTTAATTCAATTCTTCGGAAATCAAATCTTTGGCAGCGAGATATTATAGTTAGTGGAACTTTATGTACATCTGTCGTTGCAAAAATAAAAATGGCATGGGCTGGTGGTTCTTCCAAAGTTTTTAACAGAGCGTTAAATGATTCTGTGGTTAACATGTGAACTTCGTCAATGATAAAAATTTTATAGCTGCCAGAAGTTGGGGAATATTTTACAGCTTCACGCAGCGAACGAATTTCCTCAATTCGTCTGTTTGAGGCTCCATCAATTTCAATTATATCAAGTGATTGTGAGGAATTAAATGAATTACACGTTTCACAATTATTGCAAGGTTCACCATTTATACTGTTTTTACAGTTAAGTGCTTTTGCAAGTATGCGTGCAGTAGTAGTTTTACCAATACCGCGTGGACCCGCAAACAAATATGCATGAGCAATTCTATTATTAACAATTGCGTTTTTTATTGTTTTTGATATGTGTTCTTGTCCAACAACTTCTTCAAATTTTTGTGGACGCCATTTTCTTGCAGATACAACATAATTCATTTATTATCCAATCTAATTTGTCTATCTTAATATAAATTTAGTAAAATCTAATGTTGCTATTAAAAAATCAATTTGTTTTTCTAAAAATAATTTGTCTATTTCTGTGAAAGAATTTTTGGAATTACTATCAATATCAAGTACACCCCAAATTTGATTGTTTATTATTATTGGAACAACTATTTCGGACTTAGAGTTTGAATCGCAAGCAATATGACCAGGAAATTCATTTACGTCCTCAACAATAATAGTTTCTCTTTTAATAGCAGAAGTTCCACAAACACCCTTTCCAATTAAAATTTCGGTGCATGCAACATTGCCTTGAAATGGACCAAGTAATAATTTGTCATTTTCAATTATGTAAAAACCAATCCAACTTATTTTAGCAAATGATTGTTTCAAAAAGGCAATATAATTTGACATGTTACTAATTAGTTTGTCCGTTTTAATTATTAAATGTTCCAAAATAGCTAAGCAATCTTCATATATTTCAATTTCTGATTTATTATTATTTAGTTTTATATCAATCATTATGTCATTGCCTTTTTTTTAGAATTCAAAATATTTCCAAAAACATAAGGAAAAGCTTGTTTAATAGATGAAACAGGAATTATTTTCATTCCTTCTTTTACTTCAGCTTTAATTTCCACCAAATCTTTTTCATTTTCTGCTGGAATAAGAACTGTTTTAATTCCCCCTCTTTGTGCAGCTAATAATTTTTCATTTAGTCCACCAATTGGTAAAACTTCACCCAAAAGAGTAATTTCGCCAGTCATTGCTACATTTGGTTTTGGTGCTTTCTTCTTAAATGCAGAATAAAGTGCCATTGTTAATGTAATTCCCGCAGATGGACCGTCCTTTGGAATAGCACCTTCAGCTAAATGAATATGAATTTCTTTTCCTTTATGGAAATTTGGAGCCAAACCAAATTCTTTTGAATTTGTGCGCAAATAACTAAGTGCAGCTTGTGCAGATTCCTTCATAACATCGCCAATTTGGCCAGTAAGATTTAATTTTTCGGTTCCACTCATTACTGTTGCATCAACTCTAAGTAACTCACCACCAACATTTGTCCAAGCCAAACCAGTTATACTTCCAACATTGGTTTTTGAACTTGAGTTATTCCTTTTAAATTTCTGAACCCCAAGAAATTTTTCAATTATTGTTTCATCAAGGTTATATACCATTTTTGATTTATTGGACTTTCGCGATTTAATATCTTTAAGAACTAAGTTTCGTGCTGTTTTTCTAAAAAGTTTTGCAATTTCGCGTTCAAGATTTCTAACACCAGCTTCTCTTGTATATTCAGAAACTATTTTTTGAATTGCGTTATCAGTTAAACTAATTGAACAATTTTTTAAACCATGTTCCTTTAATTGTTTTGGAATTATAAAGTGTTTTGCAATTTGTACTTTCTCAAAATCCAAATAACCTTGTAGTTCAATTATTTCCATCCTATCAAGCAAGGGTAGTGGAATATTATATTTAACATTTGCAGTTGTAATAAACATTACCTGAGATAAATCGTAATCCATATCAAGATAGTGATCATTAAAAGAATGGTTTTGTTCAGGATCCAAAACTTCAAGCATTGCCGAAGAAGGGTCGCCACGAAAATCAGTACTCATTTTATCAATTTCATCTAACAAAATCAAAGGATTTACAACACCAGCTTTTTTCATGGATTGAATAATTTTACCTGGCATTGAACCAATGTAAGTACGTCTGTGTCCTCTTATTTCAGCTTCGTCGCGTACACCACCTAAACTAATGCGAATAAAATTTCGATTTAAAGCGCGGGCAATTGATTTTCCAAGCGAAGTTTTTCCAACTCCAGGAGGTCCTACAAAACAAAGAATTTGTCCACGCATTTGCTTAACAAGGTTTAATACTGCAATATGTTCAACAATTCGTTCTTTTGGATGCTCTAATCCAAAATGGTCTTCATCTAAAATTGCTCTAACATTATCAACATCCAAATTGTCTTTTGTCCTTTTACTCCAAGGTACATCAATTATCCAATCGAGAAAATTTCGAATAACAGTTGATTCTGGGGAGCTTGGTGGAATTTTTCGTAATTTATTAAACTCCTCGTTAGCTTTATCACGAACTGCTTTTGGAATTTTTAATTTATCTAATTTCTCTTTTAGCTTAATTAAATCTGGAGAGCCAGAATCCTCATCGCCCAATTCATCTTGTAAAATACGAATTTGCTCTTGGATAATAAACTTACGTTGTGATTTTGAAATATTTTCTTGAACTTTGGATTCAATTTCTTTTTCAATTTTTAATATATCTACTTCGGAAAGTAAAATTTTTATAATTTCATAAATTTGGTCTCTAATAGTAAATTTTTGCAAAATTGCTTGTTTTACTTCTATTGATTGATTTATGTTAGCAGCCACATAAAATAATTTTCTATCTGGTTCGTCAATATTTGCATAAGCATTAATTGCTTCTGCCGGTATTGAGCGATTTATTTTTACATATTCCTTAAAAAGATTCGTCATTTGCCTAATAAGGGCTTTCATCTCCCTATGCTCATGATCGTTTGGAATTATTAAAGAAACTTCGGCTTCAAAAAAATCTTTATTTTCAGTAAACTTATTTATTTTGCCATGAATTATTCCATCTACCAATATTTTCATTAATCCATTTGGAAGTTTCAATATTTGAATAATCTTTGCAATTGTACCTTCTTCGTAAATATCTTTAATCGTTGGATCTTCAACATTTCCTTTTTTTTGAGCAGCAAGGAATATATACTTTGAACTTTCCAAAGAAAAATTGGCAGCCCTTATTGATTGTTCTCTTCCAATAAGAACCGGAAAAATCATATAAGGAAATATTACATTATCTCTTAAAGGTAAAACTGGTAATATTTTTGGAATTTCATCAACTATTGATTCATCTACTGTACTATTTGACAATTCAGCCATCTATTTAAATTTCTCCATTCATAATAAATTTAGGGACTACAAAAATAGTAAAAATTCATTTCAAAGTTTATTAATAGTGAATGTTTATTTGTAAATGTATATCATGAATAAATGAAAAAAGCAATTAGAAATAGATAACGTCTGTAATTATAAGCCAAAAGAGTGTGGTAGAAAAGTTGGTGACAAATTTACTAATTTGAAATAAACTAATCATTTCAATAAAAATAATAAACCTAATTATTAATAGTCAGAAAACAAAAGTTTTGGTATTTTTTATTATTAATTGTTTTAAAATGTTTAAAGGAATTATATGATAAATAAAATTATGGGAATATCCCGTGAAGCCGGCGAAATAGTTAGAGAAGGTTTTGGGAAAAAATTGCAATTAGAATATAAAACAAATATTTCTGATTTTGTAACAAATGTTGATAAAGCTTCAGAAAGTAAAATTATTGATTTTATAAAAAAGGAATATCCAAAACACAACATATTGGCGGAAGAGAGTGGCTCAGATATACTAGATTCTGAATATACTTGGGTAATTGATCCACTTGATGGAACAATGAATTTTGCACATGGACTTCCAATATTTTCAGTTTCGATAGGACTAATGAAGGAAAATGAAATTATTGCTGGTGTCGTTTATGATGTAATGAATAATATTATGTTTT
>Ga0210039_1002415_pt1 | contig 15443 bp, 12 predicted proteins | sample CryGeyCG2114_250_3_FD_185460 | JGI IMG/M metagenome (GOLD analysis project Ga0210039, IMG submission 185460) | Groundwater microbial communities from aquifer - Crystal Geyser CG17_big_fil_post_rev_8/21/14_2.50 (SPAdes) (version 2) | ecosystem: Environmental > Aquatic > Deep subsurface >...
TATTTAATAATATATAAATAATTTAATAATCTATATATAATAAACTTTAATTATTTAATAATATATAAATTATTTAATAATTTATATATAATAATTATTAATTATTTAATAATATATAAATTATTTAATAATATAAAAAAAAACTTAAAATGAGAATATTAAATTATTTCTGATTTAAAAATTTATTTTAAATTAAAAATTTTATATATATATTTTTTATAATAAAATTTTATATTAAAAATAATTAATATTTTATATTAAAAAAAAATTAAAATTTTTATTAATTATATTTAAATTATTAATTAATATTGTGCCAGCATTTGCGGTTAAACAATAAATAAAATAAATTAATTTATTAAAAATTATAAAAAATTATAAAAAATTAAAAATTTATTAATTTAAGTAAAATTTATTAAATAATTAATAATAAAAAATTTATAAATTAAAAAAAAATAAATTAAACTAGGATTAGATACCCTATTATAAAATTTTTAAAAAAAAAAATTAAATAATTTATTATTAAAAATTGTTGAAATTAAAAGAATTTGGCGGTATTTTAATCAATTTAGAGGAATTTGTTAATTAATTTGATGTTCCACGAAATATGTTATTTAAATAAAATAAATTTATATATTATTGTTATAAAATGATTTTTTAAAAATTAAAAATTATTAAAGTTAAAAATTTTAGTTATATCAAATCAAAATGTAATTTAAATTTAAATTTAAATGAATTACAATAAAAAAAATATTTTTATTTATATTTTTAAAGTTTAAATTTAAATTAAAGTGGATTTAAATGTAATTAATAAAATATTTTTATTAATGATTTAAGTTTTAAAATATGTACATATTGCCCGTCGCTCTTAAAAATTTGAAATTTAAGGTAAGTCGTAACAAAGTAGAAGTATTAGAAAATGTTTCTAGAAAAATGGATTTTCAAATTAACTAAAAAAATTTATTTACAATAAAAGTTTTAATTGTTATACAATTTAATTTGAGGTAGTGAATTTTATAAGAATATAATTAATTAATTTTTAAATAAGATTAAAAAAGAATATTTTAATAAAATTAATTTTAATTAAAATTATATAAAAGTATAAAAAAGTAAAAAAATTAATATAATAATTGTTTAATTGAGAGTAAATTAGTAATGTGAATGAAATTAATTTAATATTAGTTTATTTTAAAAAAGTAAATTTAATTTATTGTATCTTGGGTATCAGAGTTTATTAAAAAAAAAAAAATTTATTAGTCTCGAAAAAAAAAAAGAAATGAGTTTAATTCTTTAAATGTGAAAAAATTTAATTAAATAAATTTATAGAAATGATAAGTTATTCGATTTTTTTGATATCTAGTTATTTAAGAAAAAAATTAAATTTTAAATTTATTTTAAAAAAATAATTGAATGAATTTATTTTGTTAATTATTTATAAAATAAATTTTAATATAATTAGGGATAAGTTTAATTATAAAAAATTAAATTAGTTAAGTAATTTTATGTTTAAATATAAATTTATAAAATTAATATTATTTATTAAATAAAAATTTATAATAAAAAATTTATAAAGAAAAAAATTATTTTTAATTTAATTAATGATTTATTAAAAATAATTTGTAATAAAAAAAATTAAGGAAGTATGATAAAATTAGTAAATAAAAAATTAAATTATATTAGGTAATGAATTTTAAATTTAATGAATTAGGCAAATATATATATATAATATATATATAAATAATTACCTGTTTAATAAAAACATGTCTTTATGAATAAATAATTTAAAGTCTAATCTGCCCACTGAAATAAAATTTAAAGGGCTGCAGTATTTTGACTGTACTAAGGTAGCATAATAATTAGTTTTTTGATTGAGAACTTGAATGAATGATTGGATAATTATTAACTATATAAAATTTATAAATATTGAATTTATTTTTTGAGTAAAAAAACTTAAATTAATTAATAGGACGAGAAGACCCTATAGATTTTTATTATTTTAAGTTTAATTTTTAAATTTAAAATAATTAGGTTGGGGTGATTTATAAATTTATAAATTTTTTAAATTTTTTTGACATTTTATGAATGAATTTTATGAATTAAAGATTATAATATTAAAGTAAGTTACCTTAGGGATAACAGCGTAATTAAATTTTTTAGATCTTATAAAAAATTTAGATTGCGACCTCGATGTTGGATTAAAATTTTAATTTAATGAAGAAGTTAAATTGATTAGTCTGTTCGACTATTAAAATTTTACATGATCTGAGTTTAAACCGGTGTGAACCAGGTTGGTTTCTATCCATTAAATTTATAATAATATTTATAGTACGAAAGGAATTAGATATAAAATTAATTTAATTTAATTTTTTTTAGTGATTAAAATTAATAAGGTTAAATTATTTAAGCAGAATTAATGCAATGAATTTAGAATTCATGGTTAAATAAGATTTTTATTTAAATAATAGTTCAATTGAGAGATTTATTTAGGTTTAGGTTAGGAGCAATTATATTAGTTTTGAGAGTTTTAGTAGGGGTAGCTTTTTTAGTTTTAATAGAACGTAAGGTTTTAAGTTATCTTCAATTACGAAAAGGTCCTAATAAATTAGGAATTATTGGAATTGTTCAGTCTTTTAGTGATGCTATAAAATTGTTAAGAAAAGAGTTTTTTTTTCCTTTAAAGTCTAATTTTTTAATATATTTATTTTGTCCAGTAATTAGACTTATGATTTCTTTATTAAGATGGTTTATTATACCTTATTGAATTGGTTTATATTGATTTAATTTATCATTTATATTTTTATTAGTTTGTTTAAGATTGGGGGTTTATTTTTTGATTTTTTCTGGTTGATCTTCAAATTCTAATTATGCCTTTTTAGGTGGTATACGGGCTATTATTCAAACAATTTCTTATGAAATTAGATTAATTTTTTTGTTAATATGTTTTTTACTATTAGTTAATGATTTTATATTAGTTAAATTTGAAGAATATCAAAAGTTTATTTGATTTGGATGGATTAATTTTCCTGTAATATTTATAATTTTTGTGTCAATGTTAGCAGAAATGAATCGAACTCCTTTTGATTTTTCTGAGGGTGAAAGAGAGTTAGTTTCAGGTTTTAATGTAGAATATGGTAGAGTTAAGTTTACTATGTTTTTTTTATCTGAATATTCAAGAATTTTGTTTATAAGAATATTATTAACTGTATTTGTTATGGGAATACGAATTAATTCAATTATTTTTTATTTTAAAATAATAATTTTAGTGTTTTTTATTATTTTAGTGCGAGGAATTTTACCTCGATTTCGATTTGATAAATTAATATATTTGACTTGAAAGATTTATTTGCCTTTATCAATATTTTTATTTTTATTTATAGTGTCATTAATCAATTATTTGTAGAAATTTTTTTAGTTTAAATTAATAGAAAATTTATTATCTTTTTTTTGTTTTCAAAACAAAAGCTTATTTTCAAGCTCATTAATTTAGGCAGAAATTTTGTCTCAAAAAATATAAATTAAAGGTGTAATTAAATAATATGAAAAATATATAATTGAAGATAAAGTTCCAATTTGAATAAAAGGGTATTCAATTGTTATGGCTCCAATTCAAGTAAGAATAATAATATTTCTGATGAATAATCAAAATCAGATTTTATTTAAAAAGTAATTTTGTAAACCTTTAATTTTTTTTATAGGGAGAAATGGTATAATAAAAAGAATTATGATGGATATGATTAGAGCTAATACTCCTCCTAATTTTCTAGGAATGGATCGAAGGATTGCATAAGCAAATAAGAAATATCATTCAGGTTGAATATGAGGGGGGGTTATTAAAGGATTTGCTGATATGAAATTATCAGGATCTATTAATTTAAAAGGATATATTAAATTAAAATTTAGAAATATTATTATTATAAATATAGCTCCATATAAATCTTTAAAAGTAAAATAGGGGTGAAAAGGAATTTTGTCTAAATTTAAGTTAATTCTAATGGGATTTCTTGATCCTGTTTGGTGAAGGTAGGTTAAGTGAATAATTATTAACATTAAAATGATTAATGGGATGATAAAATGTAAAGAAAAGAATCGATTTAAAGTAATGTTGTTAATTGTAAATCCTCTTCAGATTCATTGAGTTAAATCATTTCCAATATAAGGAATAGCAGATATTAAATTTGTAATGACTGTTGCTCCTCAATAAGATATCTGTCCTCATGGTAATACATACCCTATAAAAGCTGTTATTATAGTTAAGAAGAAAATTATTACTCCAGTTATTCAAGTATGAATAAAGTTAAATGATTCATAATATAAATTTCGTCCAATATGAAGATAAATGCAAATAAAAAATAATGAAGCTCCATTAGCATGGATTAATCGGTATAGTCATCCATAATGAACATTATGGGTTAAGTAAATAATTCTTTCGAAAGCATAATGAATTCTTGGACAATAAAAAGTAGATAAAAGGAAACCTGTGATGATTTGAATAATCAGGCATAGTCCTAAAAGAGATCCTATATTTCATCATAGTGAAATTGTAGAGGGTGTAGGTAGAGTATTTAAAGAGTTATTAAAGATTTTTAAAATAGGGTTTGATTTTAAGATTTTCATTAGTAAAGTTTCGAAGATCGAAGAGGTAAATTATTTAGATTAGTTATTGAACTAATTATAGGTAGAATTAATAATAAAAGAATAATTAAAATAAGAATTAAATTTATTGTTAAAAAATCATATATTTTTGAGTTATTTAATTTAATTTCACTATTTAAGTAATAAATAAGTTGAGTGTAGTTGTTAGAGTTTACTGGGTTTCAAATCTTGTAGGATAATGAAATTATGATAATAAAAAGAAATATATATATGATTGTTTTTAATGGAGAAATATCTAAAATTTCATTTGAGGAGATCGAACAAAAATAAAGAAAAATAATTAATAAACCCCCAATCATAATTAAATAAAAAATATAAGTAAATCAATTAATTTTCATGAAATTATTTAGAAATACGCATGAAAAAATAATTTGGATTAAAAGAGATAGGCCTATGGAAAAAGGTGATGTTAAATTTATTATAAAAAAAGTAATAAAAATTATACTTATTAAAATTATTGAGTTATTTATATTCAAAAAATAGTTTATTTAAAATATTAATTTTGGAGATTAAAGTTATAATTTAATTATTTTTTTGAAGTTTATAACTTTTTTTAAGTATATTTGATTTACAAAATCAATATTTTTTGTTAAATTATATAAACTAATGATTAGTAATTTAGGGTTATTTATTGGTTTATTTTTAGTTAGGGGATTTTCTTTTTTTTTTAAGCGCAAAAGTTTATTAATACTGTTAATTTGTTTAGAAATAATTATATTAAGATTATTTTTATTCATTTCTAATTTTATTTTTATCGATAGAAATGAATATTTTATTTTATTGATTTTTTTAGTAATAATAGTATGTGAAGGAGTCATAGGGCTGACTATTTTAGTAATAATGATTCGATTGATAGGGACTGATTTATTTTTAATTTCTAGAATTTTTTAAAAAAAAATGTTAGGTTTGATTATTTTTTGTAGATCAATATGTATTTTTTCTTTAGATTATTGAAGAATTGGTCTGAGATTAATAATTATATTTGTATATATTTTCATATTTATAAGAAGTAATTTATTTATTTTGAGAGAGTTGAGATATATTTTTGGAGTAGATTATATTAGTTATGGTTTTCTTTTGTTAACTTTTTGAATTTTGATTTTAATAGGATTAGCTAGTGTTAATTTAGCAAATAATATTTTTTTAAATAAAATATTATTTTTGTTTAATTTGGTTTTATTGATGATAGTTTTAATTTTTATTAGAATGAATTTTTTTTTTTTTTTTTTTTTTTTTGAGTCTAGATTAATTCCTTTAGTAGTTATGGTAATAGGTTGAGGAAATTATCCTGAGCGTATTCAAGCTAGAATTTATTTAATTTTTTATACTTTTTTAGCTTCCTTTCCTTTATTAATTGGAATCTTTTTTATTTTTGAGAATTTAAAGTTAATGGATTTTTATTTAATAGTAAATTTAAATTTTTTTTTTTTATATTTTTTAATAATTTTTTCTTTTTTAGTAAAAATGCCAATATATTTGTTTCATTTATGGTTACCTAAGGCTCATGTAGAAGCTCCTATTTTTGGATCTATGTTATTAGCTGGGTTAATTTTAAAGTTAGGGGGGTATGGAATGATTCGAAGATTTAAGGTTATTCAAATAAGATGTATAAAATTTAGTTTTATTTTTATAATTATTTCTTTAGTGGGTTCTTTTTATGTAGCTCTTATTTGTCTAAATCAGTTTGATATGAAATTAATTGTTGCTTATTCTTCTGTAGTTCATATAGCTTTAGTCTTATTAGGAGTGATAAATTTAAGATATATGGGTATTTTAGGGTCATTTATATTAATAGTAGGTCATGGATTATGTTCTTCAGGTCTTTTTGTTTTAGTTAATTTAGTTTATGAGCGTATAGGTAGACGAAGTTTAGTATTTGTGAAAGGTTTGTTGAGTAAGTTTTCTAGTTTAGTTTTGTTTTGATTTTTGTTAATTAGTTCGAATATAGCTGCTCCTATATCTTTAAATTTTATTAGTGAAATTCAGTTATTTATTAGTATTGTTTCTTGGTCTAAAAATTTTATTTTATTTTTAATATTGGCTTCATTTTTTGGAGCGGTCTATAATTTGTATTTATTTATAGTAAGTCAATATTTAGGAGTTTTAAGTTTTTTTTTTTTTAATTTAAAGGTAATTAATTTACGTGAATATTTGTTATTAATTTTACATTGATTACCATTAAATATTTTATTATTAAATTTAACTTGGTTTGTGGGTTAGATTTAAATATTTTAATTAAAATTTTGATTTGTGGGGTCAAAGATATAGAATAGTAGGTCTATTTTAAATAATTAAAAATTTTGAAATATTTTATAATTTAGTAATTTGGATATTTTTAAGAATAAGAGGATTTAGGTTGATCTTAGGTAGTATAATATTAATTTTTAATATAGAATTTTTTTTTGAATGGTTATTTTTTTGGTTTAATTCTTTGTGGTTTGAAATTTATATTTATATAGATTGAAAATCAATAATTTTTATATTTATTGTTTTATTGATTTCTTCAATAGTTTTATTTTTTAGAAAATTTTATATAATTAGAGAGATATTTTTAGATCGGTTTATTATCTTAGTTTTATTTTTTATTATTTCTATATTTATATTAATTTTTAGTTTAAATTTAGTTTTTATTTTATTGGGCTGAGATGGTTTAGGATTGACTTCTTTTTGTTTAGTTATTTATTATCAAAATGTTAAGTCTTTTAATTCTGCGGTTCTTACTTTTTTAGTTAATCGTTTAGGAGATGTTTTTATTATTATTAGAATTTGTTTTATAATAAGTTATGGAAGTTGAAGTTTTATATTTTTAAGATTAAAAAGAATGGATTTTAATTTGAAATTGATATTTAGTTTAATTATTTTAGCTGCTATAACTAAGAGAGCTCAAATTCCTTTTTCTTCATGATTGCCTGCAGCTATAGCTGCTCCTACCCCAGTTTCAGCTTTAGTTCATTCTTCAACTTTAGTGACTGCTGGAGTATATTTATTGATTCGATTTGGGGAATTTTTATTTTTAGAGTTGATTTATTTTCTGTTAATTTTAGCTTTACTTACTATATTTATAGCAGGATTTAGAGCTTTAATAGAAAATGATCTGAAGAAAAATATTGCTCTTTCTACATTGAGTCAATTAGGCTTAATAATAAGATGTTTAGGATTGGGGTTTGTTAATTTAACTTTTTTTCATTTAGTAGTTCATGCTTTGTTTAAGTCTTTAATATTTATAGGAGCAGGGAGAGTTATTCATAGATTCAATAGAGTGCAAAATTTAAATTTTATAGGGATGGTAATATTAAATTCTCCTTATGTTTCTATTTTAATAAATTTTTCTAATTTAGCTTTAATTGGATTTCCTTACATATCAGGATTTTATTCAAAGGATTTAATCTTGGAAAAATTTATGATAATAGATATAAATTATTTAATTTTTTTCCTTTTTTTTTTTTCTATTAGATTGACTTTTTGTTATTCATTACGAGTTTTAGTTTTAAGATTATTTATAAAGTTTAAAGGAAATTCATTAGTATTATTAAATTTTCAAGATAAATATATAATGATAAGTATATTTATTTTAGGAGGAATATCAATTTTTAGAGGATCTTTATTATTATGATTAATATTTCCGTATCCTGATTTAGTATTTTTGTCTTTATCTTTTAAATTAATAGTTAATAAATTTTTAATTGTAGGTTTATTTATATCTTTAATTTTAATAAATTTAAATTTGTTAAAATTAAAAAAGTTTAAAAAAATTTTTTATCTAAGGGGGTTAATGTGATTTCTTTCAAATTTATTAGTTTTAAGTTTTAGAAAACTATTTTTTTTTTTTAGAAAGATTTTAAGTAAGTTAGAGTATAGTTGAATTGAAAGATTTGGCGGACAGGGGTTGAATAAGTTTATTTTAGGTTTAAGAAATTTTAATATTTATTTTTATAGGGAAGATATAAAAAGATATATTTTAATTTTTTTTTTATTTTTTATATTAATAATTTTAATTATTATAATTATTTAATTTAAATAGCTTATTATGTAGAGTATTATATTGAAGATATAAGGGAAATTATTTTTAATTTTTAAATAATTTATAATTTAATTGGGAATAAATTTTTTTACTGTGAAAGAGTAAAGTTTTATATGTATAAACTATATAAATATATCGAAATAATAATGAGTTCACACTAGGATTTAAATTAGAAGTTTAAATAAATATTTATTTCTTAAAAATTAATTAATTTAATTGAAAGTTTTGCTTTAATATTATCATTAACAGTGATAGACCTCTATTTTGGTTTCAATTAAATAATTGAAGAAGAGAAATCTTCTAATTTTAGGTCGAAACTAAATATTAAATTATTTTTCAATTAAGATAGAAATTATTTAATTTAATATTTGAATGCAAATCAATAGTTTTGATTTAAACTACTATCCTAAAATTTTCAATTTAGTAAATTGTTATTTCATTCGTATAAAATTCCAATAATTAAAATTAATATGAATAAGGATGTTAATATTGATCAGTAAAATATATTAGAAATATTTATTGATAGAATTAAAGGAAAAATAATTGAAATTTCTACATCGAAAATTAAAAAGGTAATAGAAATAATAAAAAAGTGGATAGAAAAAGGAGTTCGATTTGAACATAATGGGTTGAATCCACATTCAAAAGGAGAAAATTTTTCTTTATAAAATATTTTTTTTTTTGAAATTAAATTTGTGATTAAAATTAATAGTAAAGTTAATATGAATAAACTAGAAATTATTATTATGATTAAAATTATATATTTATATTAATAATTAATTAATCTTTTTAATTGGAAGTTAAATATACTGAATATATTATATAAATTAGATTTAATTAAATCATCAATAAATTACTGAAAATAAAAAAATTCATACTACGTCAACAAAATGTCAGTATCAAGCAGCTGCTTCAAATCCAAAATGATGAGTTATGGAGAATTGTTTTAATTTTAATCGTAATAAGCAAATAATTAAAAATAAAGTTCCGATAATAACATGAATTCCGTGAAATCCAGTACTTAAAAAAAAAATTGAACCGTAAGATCTATCAGTTATTGTGAAGTTAGCTTCTTTGTATTCTATTATTTGTAAAAAAGAAAAGTATATACCTAAAAAAATTGTAATTATTAAGTATTTTTTTCTTAGGGAAAGTTTATTTTCTAAAATAAGGTGGTGTGTTGTTGTTACGGAAATGCCTGAGACTAATAAAATTAAAGTATTTAATAAGGGTACTTGGAAAGGATTAAAAGCAATAATTCTTAATGGAGGTCAGGTATTACCTAATTCTATATTAGGTGAAAGTCTTATATGAAAAAATGTTCAAAAAAAAGAAAAAAAAAAAAAAATTTCAGAGATAATAAATAAGATTATTCCTCATTGAAGATTTATTTTTACTTTAAAAGTATGTAACCCTTGAAAAGTTCCTTCTCGAGAAACATCTCGTCATCATTGATAAATTGAAAGAAGAATGAGTATAATTCTAGTAATTAATAAAAATGTATTTAATTTGTTATATTTAAATCATAAGGTAAAGTTAATTATTCTTGATATTACTCTGAGAGCTGAAGTTAAAGGTCATGGGCTAAAATTAACGATATGATAGGGATGGTTTGAGTGGAGGGACATTAGTTTATTTCAGAGATATAAAGGGTTCTAAGAATTGAAAATACATATGCTTGAATAACTGAAATTGCAGATTCTAAAGTAAATAAAATTAATTCAGTAATAATGATTAAAATAATGATTATAATAGATGAGGAAGGTCCATTTTGTCTAAGAAGAATAATTAAAAGGTGGCCTGCTGTTATATTAGCAGTTAAACGTACAGAAAGGGTGATTGGTCGGATAATATTACTAATTGATTCAATTAATACTATAAATGGCATTAAGATGAAAGGAGTTCTTAAAGGGATTAAATGTGTAAATATATGTTGAGTTTTTTTAATTCAACCAAAAATTATTAAGGTGAGTCATAAAGGGAGAGCGTAAGTTAAGTTGAAAACTAAGTGACTAGAAGATGTAAAAATATAAGGAAGGAGACCAAGAAAATTATTAAATATAATTGTTAAAAATAAAGTTAATATTATTAAATTGATTCTTTTAAAGAAATTATTATTTAAGATAGAATAAATTTCTTTATTTATTAAATTAAAGATTAGGTTAAAAAAAAATTTGATTCGATTAGGTGAATTTCAGTATATTAAAGGTATAAAACAAATAATTTGTAAAGATCTAATTCAATTTAGTTTTAAGTTGAAAATTGATGATGGATCAAAAGAATTAAAAAGATTGGTTATCATAGTCAATTTTTAAAAATTAAAGTGGAACTATGTGAATTATTTTTATAATTAATTTTGTTTATATTAATAGGTTTTATAAAATAAATTAATGATAGTATAATATTGAAAGAAATTACGAATATTAGTATTAATGTTAATCAATTAATAGGTATTATTTGAGGGATAAAAGATTATTTATGGTTTAAATAATTTAAATTTGACAAATTTATGTTATATGCTTTGAAATTTAACTAAATCTTTGATATGTAAGATCATTAAAAATAGTTGTTAATTATTATCATTTGGTTTAAGAGACCATTACTTACTTTAAGTTATTTAATGAAATTTTAATTCATTTTAAGAAGTTGATTAAATTAATTGATTCTATTCTAATGGGTATAAATCTATGATTTATACCACAAATTTCTGAACATTGACCAAAATAAATTCCTGGACGATTAATAGAAAAAAAACATTGATTTAATCGTCCAGGTAGGGCATCTATTTTTACTCCTAAAGAAGGGATAGTTCAGGCGTGAATAGTATCTAGGGAAGTAATTAATGCTTGGATTTGAACGTTAAAAGGAAGAATAATTCGGTTATCTGTATCTAGTAAGCGAAATATACTGTTATTATTAATTATATATGAATTGAATTCAATTTTTTTGAAATTTGTGTATTCATATGTTCAGTATCATTGATTTCCTCTAATTTTTAAGGTAATTAGAGGTTTATTAAATTCATCTATTAAATAAAGAATTTGGAGTGATGGAAAGGCAATAAGAATTAAAAAAATTCTTGGTAAAATTGTTCAGGTTAGTTCGATATTTTGATTTTCTGTTAGATTAAATTGGTATGATTTATTTATAGTTATGGAAATTATTATAAATAAAATTAAAATGGTAATAATAGAAAGAATTATTAAAATGTTGTCATGAAAGAAGATAAGTTGTTCTATTAGGGGGCTATTACTATTTTGTAGGGTTAGAGTTGATCAAGTTGGCATTTCTATAAAAAGATAAATTATAATCTTTATAAATGAATTTTAAGTTCATTACATAATTCTGTCATTATAGAATAAATTAAATAATTGAGGAGTTTCATTAAAAGAATGCTCTAGAGGAGGTGTTATTTGATTTCATTCTCTAAAAGAATTTATATTTATAATAAAAATAATTTTTTTAGGCCTATTAAAAGCTTCTCAAATAATATAAATTAGTATAAGTGAGCTAATAAGTGAAATAAGTGACCCTAAAGAGGAGATTGTATTTCATGATAAAAATGAGTCTGGATAATCGGAGTAACGTCGAGGCATTCCGTTAAGTCCTAAAAAATGTTGAGGGAAAAAAGTTATATTTACACCGATAAATATAGTATAGAATTGGATTATTAATAAGGATCTATTTAAATTAATACCAGTGAATAAAGGGAATCAAAATGTAAAACCTGCTATAATTGTAAATACAGCTCCTATTGATAAAACATAATGAAAATGTGCAACTACATAATAAGTATCATGAAGAATAATATCAATTGAGGAATTAGATAAAACAATTCCTGTTAAACCTCCAATTGTAAATAAGAAAATGAATCCGAATGTTCAATTTAGAGTTACATTATTTATTAAAGGGGATCCATTTAAATTAGCAAGTCAACTAAAAATTTTAATTCCTGTAGGAATAGCAATAATTATAGTAATAGATGTATAATAAGCTCGAGTATCTACATCTATTCCTACAGTAAATATGTGGTGTCCTCATACAATAAAGCCTAAGATACCAATTGAAATTATAGCATAAATTATTCTTAAATTACCAAAAGATTCTTTTTTTCTTCTTTCATAAATAGAGATATGTGAAATTATTCCAAATCCTGGTAAAATTAAAATGTATACTTCAGGATGTCCAAAAAATCAAAAAAGATGTTGATAAAGAATTGGATCTCCTCCTCCTGCAGGGTCAAAAAATGAAGAATTTAGATTACGGTCAAATAAGAGTATAGTGATAGCCCCAGCTAGAACAGGAAGAGAAAGAAGGAGTAAGACTGCTGTAATAAATACAGATCAACTAAATAAAGGAATAAGTTCAAAATTTAAATTATTAATTTTTATATTTATAATTGTAGTTATGAAGTTAATAGCTCCTAGAATTGATGAAATTCCTGCAAGATGTAAAGAAAAAATAGTTAAATCTACTGAAGAGCCTATATGGGATAGATTAGAAGAAAGAGGAGGATAGACTGTTCAACCTGTTCCTGAGCCTGAATTCACTAATATGCTAGTGATTATTAATATTATAGAAGGAGGTAAAAATCAAAAACTAAGATTATTTATTCGAGGAAAAGCTATATCTGGGGTTGTTATTATTAAAGGAACTAATCAATTACCGAATCCTCCAATTATAATTGGTATAACTATAAAAAAAATTATGATAAAAGCGTGAGAAGTAACTATTACGTTATAAATTTGGTCATTGTTAAGAAAATTATTTAGTGTTCTTAATTCAATTCGAATAATTAAACTTAATGTTATACCTAAAATTCCTGATCAGATTCCAAAAATAAAATATAATGTGCCAATATCTTTATGATTAGTAGAAAAAAGTCATTTTTTCATTAGTAATAGAATGACTGAGTTAGGTGATAAACTGTAAATTTATTTAAAAATAATTTAAAATTATTTTTCTATTAAATTAAGAATAGGTTAATTTTATAATTTAATAAAAATTTTAAATTGCAAATTTAACTTTATATAAAATAATTATATTAAGATTTAAATTTAAGTATAATTTAATTTTAATTTTGAAAATTAAGAGTTTTTTTAACTTAAAATCTTAAATTAATAAAGTTGCTAAATTAAAGAAGAAGATTGAGAAAACTATGAAAAAAGATAAATTTATTAAAAGATTATAATTTTTAAAGTATTTAAAATTTATTCATTTTATTTCTAACTTGTTAAAAAAAAGAAAAGGAGTAATTAAGCGTAAATAAAAGTATAAATTAATGAGAGAAAAAATAATTATAGGTAAAATAATTCAATTATTGGAAAAAATTAATGAATTTATTAATATTCATTTAGGGAAAAAATTAAGAAATGGAGGGATTCCTCTTAAAGTTAGTAAATTTAAAAAAATAAATAAAATAATTATTTTATTTAAATTTAATAATATAAGTTGGTTAATAGAATTTAAATTTAAATAATTAAATATTAGACATAAATTTAAATTTGTGAGTGAGTAAATAAAAAAAAAGATTGATCATAAATTTAAATTAATTAAAAGAAAAGATAGTATTCATCTTAAATTGAAAATCGATGAAAAAAATAAAATTTTGTGGGTATAATTTTGATTAATTCCTCTAATTCTTCCAAATAAATTATTTATAATAATTGCAAATATTATTATTTTTGAATTAGATAAAAAAAAAATTATAATTAAAGGTGAAATTTTTTGTCAAGTATTTAAAAAAAAAAAGGATATTCAGTTTAAATTTAAAATTAGTTTATTTATTCAAAAATGGAAAGGGGCTCTTCCTAATTTAAATATAATAGTTAAAAAAAATATTGATAAGACTGTAAGATTTATTATTTGGTTAGATATAGAAAAAATTAAAAAATTTAAAATTAAAATAAATAATAAATTTGCGGAAGAAATAGCTTGAATGATAAAGTATTTAATACAAAATTCTGAAATTATTTTATTTTTATAAAAAATAAAAGGAATAAAAAATAAGAAATTTAATTCAAGGCTTAATCAACATATTAATCAAGAATTAGAAGAAATTATTAGAATTGTTCTAATGATTATAAAATTTAAAAAAATTATTTTAGAAATATTAAATATAATTTAAAAAAAAAAGAATTTGTCTTTATAGTTGAAGTATGAGTTCAAAAGCTTTATTTAGCTTATTTTTTTAAAGAATTATAAAGGCGTAAAAATTGCTTTATTTATCCTATCAGAATAATCCTTTAATCAGGCACTTTATAAATAGGTGTGTAGACATGAGAAATTTTGAATTTCTAGTTTTAAATAATTAAGTTTAAATTTATAAAAAAATTAAAGTTAATGATTTTGTTAAATTTGTTATATTATTATTATAAACATTAATTAAATTTAATCATTAAACATTTAATAATATATAAATAATTTAATAATCTATATATAATAAACTTTAATTATTTAATAATATATAAATTATTTAATAATATATATAAACTTTAAAACCCTTTAAATTATTAAAAAATTTAGATATATGTAGAAAATTTAACTAATGTTATTTAAATAAATAAAGATTATAAAATATATTTATTATTAATTATTTAATAATATATAAATTATTTAATAATTTATATATAATAATTATTAATTATTTAATAATATATAAATAATTTAATAATCTATATATAATAAACTTTAATTATTTAATAATATATAAATTATTTAATAATATATATAAACTTTAAAACCCTTTAAATTATTAAAAAATTTAGATATA
>Ga0210039_1002417_pt1 | contig 15439 bp, 13 predicted proteins | sample CryGeyCG2114_250_3_FD_185460 | JGI IMG/M metagenome (GOLD analysis project Ga0210039, IMG submission 185460) | Groundwater microbial communities from aquifer - Crystal Geyser CG17_big_fil_post_rev_8/21/14_2.50 (SPAdes) (version 2) | ecosystem: Environmental > Aquatic > Deep subsurface >...
CCGCGCCTCGATCCAGGCCTGCTGCGCCATCGTGGTCACTTGGGCGAACTCCACCACCCACTCCGCAGGGACGCGGGTGGCGATATCGTAATCGCGGCTGACCACCTTGACCAGGCGAGCATCGTCCGAATCAGGATCGAGCGCCGCCGCATGGGGCTTGAGTTCTTCCAACAGCTTTCCCATCGCGGCTGAGGTCTGGCGTTCGTGGATCAGCCGCTGGAGGGTGCCCAACTGGTTGCCGCGCGCTTCCGCCCCGCCCGGCGGCATGTACGTTTGCTGATCCCAGCCAAGCAGGGCCACAGCCCCGCCCAAATCTGTTATTTCAGCCAGTATGGTCTTGAGCTGTTCGAGTTTTTGCTCCATTGATTTCTCCTGTTGATTCGGGGTGACAACGGCGCAATTATACACCGGCCTGTCCGTCACAGAGTGAGATACCAGCACAACATCACCTCATGCGCCACGGCTCGTCACTCGTCACTCGTATCTCAACGCCTCCACCGGCTCCAGATTGGCGGCGCGGCTGGCCGGGTAAATGCCGAAGAAAAGGCCGACCGCGGCCGAGAAAAGCGTCGCCAGCAGAACCGCATTCACGCCGATGGACGGATTGAAGGGCGTCCCGGAGTTGGCAGCGATGCGCCCGACGATGAACGAGATCAACCAGCCCAGGGCAATACCGATACCGATCACGCCGCCTATCAGGCTGAGCGACGAGGATTCGGTCAGGAACTGGATCAAAATGTCACGCTTGCGCGCCCCCAGCGCCTTGCGCAAGCCGATCTCGCGCGTCCGCTCGGTGACCGAGACCAGCATGATGTTCATGATGCCGATGCCGCCCACCAGCAGCGAGATGCCGGCAATCCCGCCCAGGAAGATGGTCAGCACGCTGGTAATGGTCTGCGCGGTGCTGAGAAAATCCTTCTGCGAGAAGACGGTGAAATCGTCCACGCCGATGGCCGTGCGGTGGCGCTGGCGCAAGATCTGGGACACTTCCTCGGAAGCTTGCAGCGCCGCCGCGGCGCTGACGGCCTGCACCAGCAGCAGGTCAATGCGGTTGCGTCCGCTGCGGTGGATGAGGCGCGCCTGCGCCGTGCTGAATGGGACGACCACGCGGTCATCCTCGCTGCCGAGCATACCGCCGCCCTTGGAGGCCAGCACGCCAATGACGCGAAAAGGCTGGCCTTCGATGCGCACTGTCTCGCCGACAATGCCTTCCTGACGGCCAAACAATTTATCGGCCACTTCCGAGCCGAGCAAGACAACCGAAGCCCGACCCAGCAAGTACTCCTCGGTCAGATACTCGCCCTCGCTCAAGGTGTAGTTGCGAAGCGGGAAGTAATCCGGCGTGGCGCCAACAATGGTGGTCGTCGTCCGTTTGCCGCCGGCAGCGATCTCGCCATTTCCCCGCAGCACTGGCGCAACCGCCGCCACCGAAGGCGCGGCAAAAGGGTCAGCAATGGCATTGGCATCCTCCAGGGTCAGCGGCTTGGGGTTGCGCACCTCCTGCATCATATTGCCCCTGAAAACGAACAACAAATTGGTGCCAATGCCGCTGATCGAGCCGGTGATGGTCTGCTGTGCGCCCTCGCCGATGGCCAACATGGCGATGACTGCCGCCACCCCGATGACGATACCCAAAATGGTCAGGCCGGAGCGCAGTTTGTTGGCGTTGAGGCTTTCGAGCGCCTCGAGGATAGACTGTGCAATATTCATACGAGGTGTTTCTTCATATCCAATTTTACCTTATCAGGAGAACCAATGGTCTCCCGATTGGATGTTATCAGGCAAAATTCACCACTGAGACACAAAGACACGGAGTTTCTTTTGGTCTTTTCAGAAAGCTCCGTGTCTTCGTGATCTATTCCCCCAGTTTTGCCAGGATGAGGGCTTGCTTCCAGGCAGTCGTTACGAAAAAGCCGAGCAAGAGCAGGGCAATGGCGGCTGTTACCACATCATACACGCTGACCGTTATTCGGTTGGCGGTCCCAAGCGCAAACTCGAAAGTTCGCACGCCGGCGAAGTACATGGTCGTGTTTAGAAAAATAGCAATCGCGCGGATTTCCGTCGGCCCCAGCCTGCCATACGAAATCTTGAACTCCCCGACAACGCAGGTGCGCACATACACCAGCACCGACAGCATCATATATGCGATCAGAGCCAGGCAGGCAATATTGAAACTGACATAAGGGGTTAAGCCAAGCCCCAGGAAGATGATCACCTGGCAGGCTGCATCTATAGTATGGTCAATGTAAAAACCGTACTTCGGCCGTTCGATATGGCGGTAACGGGCCAGCGTTCCGTCCAGGCTGTCGCCGAACCAGTTGATCACAAAGCCCAGCGAGGCCAGCCAGAGAAAGTTCTTATTCAAACCACTTAATCCATAACTGACCGCTATCACTACTGCACCCAACACGCCAATCACCGTGCATACATCTGGAGTCACCCAACCAGGCATGTGGACAGACAGCCACTGTAAGGCAGGCCTTTCAAGTGGACCTAACAGAATTTCGTTTACCCTTTTGTGTTTGCGGATATCCTGCATGTTCTTCCTCCCGAAAGTTACAGAGTACTGCGCAAATATCTGAACCAAAATCCCGTCATTTTCGAGCCGTTCGATACAAGCAAGTTCACAGATTTATGCAAGAAGCAGTAAAACCCCTGAATCAGTCCGGCCCCTCGGCTTAATCCGGGACCTGATCCAGAGCCTCGGGCCAGACCGGCAATGTCATTGACCATTGCTGCGGGGCTAGGCGGATGAAGCCCTCCGCCACTTGTAAGACCGCCTCGACATTCTGAAGCAATTCCGTTTGCCGGTCTGGATGAGGCTGCATCTCGATTAGGTCTGAGGTCAAGACATGATACGCTCCATCCGGCTTCTGGATAGCAGCCACCACCATGACCGGCACATGGGTTTTTAACGCCAGGTAAATATAATGGGTCGGGAGCGATGCCGGCCGGCCGAAGAAACGCGGTCGGCATTCAGGTGCAGCAACCGGACGGTCTACCCCGGTCAGGACTGCTCCCCCCGCCTGGAGATGTTTCACCGAATGCCACAGCGCACTGGCCGAGGCCGGGACTAGATTCATGCCTGTTTTTTTACGCATTTCATATTGCGCGCGGTAGCCGCCTCGTGGCTCAGGGATAGTCAGCACCAGGGCACTCATCCCCTGCAGGCAGATTGCCTGGAGGACCAAGTCAAAGTTGCTGAGATGAATACCAGCCACCACCAAACCTCGCTCAGTGTATTCCGGACGCTGGGTAAGTTGTTGTGCAGTCTGGTTCAACACGATGCGGCGGTGCATCGCTTCGGGATTGTGGACGTAGTGATACAGGTCAAAGATCGAACGAGCCGTATTGCGAAAGACCTCGCGAGCGGCTCGTTCCAGTGAATCCTTCTTTAGTTTTTCTTCACTTGCTACCCACTGGTTTGCGCGGACGGCCCGCACCATCTTCCAATCCTGCCGCGCCGCAATCTGATCGGCAACCAAATCGGCGACACGGTAACCAAACCGTTGTGGGACCACTCGTCCCAGGATGGATGCCAGCCCCACGCCAAACCGGCTGTTAATGACCTGCTGAGGTTCAATGGGCACGTCTGTATCTCCTGACAGGTATCCCGGAGGGAAGTGGTTTATCCAAACGGACGTTCATTTACAGCATTCGAACATCAGGTTGAGTGAGATATTTCTCCAGTATGCGGACTGAATGTAGATTGCCATATACGGTCCCAGCGCCACTTCACCGAAGAGGCGGGTTTCAGTCTCTATTCTATGGCGGCAAGTTGTCTGACAATGCGCGGTTATATTAGCGACTATCTATTCGTATCGCAGCGCTTCCACCGGTTCGAGGTTGGCGGCGCGCGAAGCTGGATAGATCCCGAAGAACAGGCCAACGGAGGCCGAGAAGAGCGTGGCCAGTAAAACCGCATCGAGACTGATCAGCGGATTGAGGGGCGTCCCGGACGAAGCAGCGATGCGCCCGACGATGAACGAGATCAACCAGCCCAAGGCGATCCCGATCAGACCGCCGATCAACGTGAGCATGGACGACTCGGTCAGGAATTGGATCAGGATATCGCGCTTGTGCGCGCCAAGCGCCTTGCGCAGGCCGATCTCGCGCGTCCGCTCGGTCACTGAAACCAGCATGATGTTCATCACGCCGATACCGCCCACCAGCAGGGAGATGGCCGCGATGCCGCCCAGGAAGATGGTCATTACGCTGAGAATGGTTGTTGCAGTGGAAAGTATATCGGCCTGGGAAAAGATGGTGAAATCATCCACACCGATTTCCGTGCGATGCCGCTGGCGCAGGATTTGGGCAATCTCATCGCTGGCCAGCGGGACCGCCTCTGCGCTGACCGCCTGCACCAGGAGCATGTCAATCTGCCGAAGGCCGGAACGGTGGATCATCCGCGCCTGCGCCGTGCTGAACGGGACTATGACGCTGTTATCCTGGCTGCCAAACATGCCGCCACCCCTGGAGGCCAACAGGCCGACAATGCGGAAGGGTTGTCCCTCGATCCGCACGGTCTCGCCGATCACGCCATCCCGGCGGTCGAATAACGTGTCCGCCACGCCGGGGCCGATGACGGCTACCGAAGCGCGTCCCAGTTCCTGATCCTGGGTCAGGAAGTCGCCTTCGAGCAAAGAGTAACTTTGCAGGGAGAAGTACTCGGGTGTGGTTCCAGTAATGCTGACATCCATGGACTGGCCGCCGGCAGTGATCGTCCCATTGCCCTGGATGACTGGCGCAACCGCTGCCACGTCCGGCGCGGACAAGGGATCGGCGATAGCCTGTGCATCGGCCAGGGTCAGCGGTTTTGCGTTGCGCACATCCGCAGTCCTGTTGCCAGAGGAGACGAACAGCAGGTTGGTGCCAATGCTCGTGATTGCGCCGGTAATGCTGGACTGGGCGCCTTGTCCAATAGCAAGCATGGCGATCACCGCCCCCACGCCGATGACGATGCCCAGGATGGTCAGGCCGGAGCGCATTTTGTTGGCGTTCAGGCTTTCGAGCGCCTCGAGGATAGACTGTGCGATGTTCATGCTTCCTTCTCCAGCAAGCCGTCCATCAGGTGGATGACGCGCTGAGTCTGTTTGGCAATGGTCGGGTCGTGGGTGACGATGATCAGTGTGGTTCCACGTTCACGATTCAAGGTGAGCAGTAGATTCATGATCTCGTGGCCCGATTTTGAATCCAGGTTCCCGGTCGGCTCGTCGGCCATGATGATGGCCGGGTTATTGACCAGGGCGCGGGCGATGGCAACACGCTGCTGCTCGCCGCCGGAAAGCTCCGCCGGGCGGTGATTCACGCGGTCAGCCAGAGCTACCGCCTCCAGGGCAGCGCGCGCCCGCGCTTTGCGATCGCTGGTGACTCCCGCATAGCGCAATGGCAGCTCGACATTTCCCAGCGCCGTGGTGCGCGCAAGCAGGTTGAAGGTCTGGAAAACGAAACCGACCTTCCGGTTGCGGATGGTTGCCAATTGATCGTCGTTGAGCGTGGAGACCGCCTCTCCGTCCAGGATATATTCTCCAGAAGACGGCCGGTCGAGGCAGCCCAGGGTGTTCATCAGGGTGGATTTGCCCGACCCGGAGGGTCCCATGATGGCAACCACCTCGCCGCGCTCGATGGTCAGCGATACGCCGCGCAAGGCTTGGACTTCCACCTCGCCCATTTTATAAACTTTGGTCAGGTCTTTGGCAACAATAACAGGGGTCTCCATTAACCGCCTCCACCAAAGGGGCCGCCGCCCATGCCGCCGCCGGGACTTATTAGCGTCGTTGACGGATTGAGGATGATCAGGTCACCCTCCTTTAGATCGCCGGACACGACCTCGCTCACCGTGTCGGATGAGGCGCCGAGCGTGATCTTGACTTCCACCGGTTGACCATTGCGCAGGACATAGACCACCCGCTGGCCGTCCACCAGGCGCACGGCCCGATTAGGCACTAATAATACATCTTTCAGAGCATTCACGACGATATTGACCGCCGCGGTCATGCCAGGCTTGACCTGTTCGTCCGCAACGGTTATTTCGACCGTGACGGTGAAGTTCACCGCACCCTGGGTAACATTCCCCACCTGAGCCACCTGGGTCACCTTGCCGTGATATTCCTGGCCGAGGATGGCGTCGAAGGTGATTGTCACCGGTTGCCCAATCTTGACGCTGTTGATATCTACTTCAGAGACCTGCACGTCTGCCAGGAGGTGGGAAAGATCGTCAATGCGAAACGCATTGGAACCAGATCGCACTTGATCCCCTACCATCAAATTTACCTCGCTGACCGTCCCAGCAAATGGCGAGATCAGTTTTGCCATGTTAATGGTTGCCTGGATGGCTGCCACTTTGGCCTGCGCGACTTCAATATCGGCCGGGTCTGGGCCATCCTTCAAACGATCCCATTCACGCTGGGCATCGCCAAGTTTAGCCTGGGCTACCGCGACTTTGCCTTCCGCGACGGCAATATCTTGGGGTGAGGGCGGGTATTCATACCAAACCCAATTGTTATAAGCCTTATCCCGTTCTTGTTGGGCCGCATAAAGAGAATTGTATGCCACCGCTTTCCCAGAGTCATCCTCCGGCGCGTTAGCGAACTTATCATAATTCTCCTTCGCCCTATCCAACTTATCTTGCGCCAGAACGTAACTCGAGCGGTAATTCTCGATCAACGACGGATTCGCATGGGCGCGGACGTTGTTTCGACTCATTACCGCCGCGTCGTAATCTTTCTGCGCATTGGCCAGGTTTAACTGCGCTTGAGCCTGCTGCGCTTTGGAATCAAACAAGTCATCGAGCGCCTTTTGCGCATTCACAAGGTCGGCTTGAGCCAGTATGACGCTTTGGGGCAACGAAGTCTCAAGAAGCGTGGCCAGCACGTCGTCTGAATTGACCAAGTCGCCGATCTTGACTTTCACCGTTTCTACGCTGCCGCTCGTTTGCCAGGTCAGGACAGCGCTCTGGTTGGAGCGCACCGTCCCGGTCGCGCCGATGGTGGCGGTCAGATCGCCGCGCGCGATCTCGGCGGTCTGGAGTTGACTGGCAGTCGAAGCCTGGTTGCGCCCCCTGACATAGAATATGCCATAAATAACTACAGCGATTATGGCAACTGCACCGATGATGATCCATGTTCTTTTCTTCATTTTTTTTCTTCCTCCGTAAGGATGTTAGTGCCTATCCAATCAACCCCGGAACGCGGACTTCAGTCCGCAATGCAAGGCAGACTGAAGTCTGCGTTCCGTTATTCGGATGGCCCTCAACGCTCAGTAGAATGGTTCCAGCCAGCTCAATAAGACCAGATTACGCTGGCAGCGAAGCGGAGCGCTTTCGGATTGCGAAAGCACCACTCCGCCGCGGTCTATTATTGTGAAGCTGCCGCAGGAATTTCCTCCGGCAGGTTGGCGCCGAGCGCCTTGAATTCACGATAGGTCAGCGTCCAAACACTGGACTGGAATATGTGCATCCAGCCGCCAATCAGCAGCAAGGGCGAGCCAAGTACCAGGAAGAAAAAGGGCAGGGCTGCCAGGATGCCGATGATCCAGGCCAATGGTCCGCTGGTGAAGAGACTGGCAATGCCGAAGGCGATCAGGCCGGGGATGGCAGCCACGATCAGACCTGCCAGACCGGTGAGGATGAAAACCGGGATGAGAATGATAAGCAGGATGAACCCGGCAATGGCATAGCCGATCCCGATACCAAGCATGATCAGCCACATCAGAGCTGCGCTCTTCCAATTAGACTTGAACATCTGCCAACCCCGGCGGAATGATTCACCAACTGGCGCGTTCTCCAGGGCCGCCACCCGCATGAAAAACTGGCGCAGCAGGCCGAGGAACGCCATCAGGATGATAAAGGCAAACAGGAACAGGAACGTACATCCGATGGCAGTGATCATCCCGCCGACGGCCAGGCTGGTGTTGCCGCCCTCGCTGCTTTTGAAGAACAGCACACCCAAGCCAATCAGCAGCGCAATGAAGAGAATGGCCGGCAGGCTGATGACCAGGCCAATCACCCACATGCGGAAGGCGCGCCGCGACCAGCCCAACTTCCAGCCTTGCTTGAAGCCGACCTTTGTGCCGGTCTGCTCGTATTCGTCCACCATGCGGATGACGGCCGCCTCCGAAACATAGCGCAGGATGGCGAAGATTACGCCCGTGACGATGATGAGCAGCAGGATGGCTGCGCCGATCCAGATCAACGTGGCAACATGCTGTTCAGGATGCACGAACAGGGGGAGGATGTTTTTCTCGGCCCAGGCGCCGAACTCGCGCAGAAAAGGCCAGCGCGGGTACGTGCCGGGGCCAAAGCCGCCATTCCCGCCGGGATGGCCGCTGAACTGGAAGCTGGGACCGCTGTTCCCTCTGCCGCCGCCTCCGGCGGTGAGTGCCAGCAGGATGCCGAAGATCCACAAAACTTTGTAGTTCCACAGGATATGCCAGGCGCGTTTCAGGATTCTTCCATAGTCAATCATAGATGCTTCTCCTTTTCTTGTTTGATAATGTCACACTGTTACTGCTCAGCCTGACCTTTGAAATTTGTCTCCCAGCCGAGTTTTCCCTTTTTGAGATTAGGCGGCGTTCTCTCACGCCGCCGGTTGCGCAAGAGAGCGCAACCTAATCACATACTTTGGGTAAATTATCTGTAGGGCTGAGCAGTTACGTTAGAAGATTATTTTCATTGGACGCGGGGCGTGACGGAACCACCAGGCCGCCAGCCAGACCCAGTAGAGCAGCACAATCGCCGCCTGCCAGAGGAACCCGCTAAAGAGGTCCCCACCGAAAACGCTCACCTGATTGAACAGGGAAAGCGTGGACTGCTGGGCTGCGCTCATCTGGCTGCCGAACAGGCTGGTGATGGCGACGAACCAGGCCGCCTGCGGCTGACCGCCGGTGAACCAGGCGTTTGCCTGCTTGAGCAGTCCGGTCGCGTCCGCCGCTGTGAACACCCCGGTCGGCTGACCGCCGGTGAACCAGGCGTTTGCCTGCTTGAGCAGTCCGGTCGCGTCCGCCGCTGTGAACACCCCGGTGAGGGTGAGCACTGTCCGCAGGAAGAACCAGGCTCCGAGCAGTCCGGCCGGGGCGAGCCACCACCCCAGGGAGGCGGCCTTGCGGGGCTGGGACGCGTCAGGATGGCGCGGCAGGCTCAACATCAGGTTCGTAACGAAGCGCCCGGTGGGGGTGAATTCCGCTGCAGGGGGCGTCTCCCTCAGCAGGGCGGAAAGTCCCCGCAGGGCTTCCAGTTCGGCGCGGCAGGCGGCGCACCTCTCCAGGTGCTGTTCCACCTGGCGTTGGCGCAAGCCGCCCAGTTCGCCGTCCAGATAAGCGTTCAGCCATTCGCTGGCATGTTCGGTCATAAGTCGTTCTCCAGTAAAGTGCGCAGACATTTACGAGCGTAGTTAAGCCGGGACATGACCGTCCCGATGGGAATGTCGAGGGAGGCGGCGATTTCCTGGTAGGAGAGTTGGCAGTATTCGCGCAGGACGAGGACCGCCCGGTTGGGCGCGCTGAGCGACAGGATTGCCCGCTGCACCCGGGCGCTGCGTTCCCTTTGTAAAAGTTCCGCTTCCGGACCGTTCGCCTGGTCCGCCACCCGCACCGTTTCGAGGTCTGCGGGGGTTTCCCGCTCGCGCCGCAGGTGGTCCAGCGCGGCGTTGACGGCGATGCGGTACAGCCAGTTGCGCAGGGAGGTGCCGGGGCGGAAGGAATCCAGGTGCATCCAGGCGCGCAGGAATGCTTCCTGTGCTGCGTCTTCCGCCAGGGTCACGTCGCTGCACATGCGGTAGACGACGTTGACGACCCCTCGCTGGTATTGGGAGACGAGTTGCCCGAAGGCGCTCCGGTCGCCCTGGCGGGACATTTCGATGAGATTGGCTTCGATTTCCTCGGGCAGAGTTGCCAGCACGCTGCGTCCTTTCCACTTTCGTAATTTTTAACGAAGGATGGTGTTATTTTATTCGAGAGCATATAGTATAATCCCAGCCTATGAGTCCAGAAACACCCCCCTCAAAGACCAAACTCTGCCCGACCTGCGGCACGCGTCTGGCGGAAAACGCCTCGCGCTGTTCGGTCTGCGGCAGCGAATTCACCGTCGAGACCAAGTCACAGAAAGCCGTGCAAGGCTCACGCATGCCGGAGATCACCCTCGGCCTGCCGCTGGCGCTGGGCTTGTTGATCGTCATCCTGGCCATCGGCGCGGCGGCTGTTTATTTCGGCCTGCAAACGACCGGACACGTCACCTCGCCGACCGAAATCCCAACCGCCACACAGACGCCAACCAACACGCCGACTCCAACCGAGACGCTGATCCCGACCGAGACGCCCACCCCCACCCAACTGCCCCCGCTCGATTACATTGTCAAAGCAGGGGATAATTGCGGCACGATCGCCTTCTCTTTCAACGTTTCGGTGCAGAGCATTATTTTGCTGAACAACCTGTCTGCCACGTGCACAGACCTGCGAATCGGCCAGACGCTGAAAGTTCCACAGCCCACGCCGACTCCGCTCCCGGCGGCCACCGCGACCCTCGAACCGGCCGCCGCCACACGCGCCGCCTGCCAGACCGTACCCTACACCGTGCAGGAGAACGATACGCTCAGCAGCATCTCACTGAACTACAATGTGAGCATGGCGGCCATCAAAGAGTGGAATGGCTTGAGCACCGATAACGTGTACCTCGACCAGCCGCTCATCATCCCCCTGTGCATGAGAGCCGCCACGCCAGGCCCCACGCCGACCCCAACCCCTCCCGCGCCCTATCCGGCTCCCAACCTGCTGTTGCCTGCGGACGGCGCGCCCTTCACGCTGGCAAACGATATCGTAACCTTGCAGTGGGCTTCTGTCGGCACGCTGCGCGAAAACGAAGCCTACATGGTCACGGTGGTGGACGTCACCGCCGGGACGGGGCGCAAGCTCGTCCAATATGCGATTGACACGAAATTCATCGTCCCGGTGGCCTTCCGTCCGCTGGACAACCAGCCCCACGCCATGCGCTGGTGGGTCGTCGTCGTGCGGCAAACCGGCACGGACGATCAAGGCAATCCGATCTGGACTACCGCCGGAGCGCCCAGCGACCCGCGCGAGTTCACCTGGACAGGCGCCACTCCGGCCGCCACGCCGACTCCATGATAGTAATCAGTAATCAGTAGCCGCCTCTTCCAGCATCTTCGTCGTCAGCGACTTGGGGCGCTCGATGGGTTGACCCAGGGCGCGCGCCCAGACCAGGTTGGCGGTCACGCCCAGTGCGCGGCCAACCCCGAACAGCACGGTGTAGAAGTCGAACTCGCGCACGCCGTAATGGTATTGCAGCGCGCCACTGATGGCATCCACGTTGGGAGCCGGATTCTTGGCCTTGCCCTGCTCCTTGAGCACCTGCGGCACGACCTCGAAGACCATGTCGGCAATCTGCACCAGCGTATCGTCCGGAAACCGTTCTTTGGCAAACTTCATCTGCGCCGTGAAGCGCGGATCCGGGACGCGCAGCACAGCGTGCCCGTAGCCGGGGATGACCTTGCCGCTTTCGAGCGTCTCCCAGGCATATTTGCGGAGCTGTTCTTTGGTCGGCACGCCGCCGAACAGTTCGCGCACGCCGATCAACCAGCCCAGGCATTCTTGATTCGCCAATCCATGCAGCGGGCCGGCCAGTCCGTTCAAGCCAGCCGAGAAGGCGTAATAGGCGTCCGCAAGCGAGGAGCCAACCAGGTGCGTGGCATGTGCGCTGACGTTGCCGCTCTCGTGGTCGGAATGGATGATGAAGTACAGGCGCGCCAGGTCTTCGTAACCCTTGTCCTTCACGCCCATCATTTGGGCGAAGTTAGCGCCCCAATCCAGGCTGGGGTCCACCTGCGGGATTTCGCCGCCGTTATACTTCAGATTGTAGATAAAAGCCGCGATGACAGGCAGCTTAGCGGTCAGGTTCAGGCTGTCCTCCAGCATCGGCTCCCAGTACTCCTCCTTGCGCATACCTTCGTGATAGCGCCGGGCGAATTCGGACTGGGTCTGCAGCGACTGTACCGCCAGCGTGAAGAGCGTCATCGGGTGGGTTTCCTTGGGCATGGCGCGCAGCGTTTCGTAGACATACTGCGGGATCGTGCTGCGCCTGGCCCACTCGGCCTCGACGGCGCACGCCTGCTCTTGGGTCGGGATTTCACCCACCAGCAACAGGTAATACAGGCCGCCAACGTAAGGCATTTCAGCCCCACCCGGCTTGGGCAATTTCGACAAAACCTCAGGGATCGAGTAGCCGCGGAAACGGATGCCCTCCGCCGGGTCCACGTACGAGATGTCCGTCACCATGACCTTTACATCACGCATGCCCCCATAAATTTGACCAATGGTGACCTGGTCAACCACAACATCGGCGTGTTCCTTGACCAATTTCTTGACTCGCTCGCGCCACTCTGGAAGTTGCGCGGCAATCTTCTCATGCAGGATCATAACCATTACCTCCAAAAAAAAAACTATGACATAGTCTCCAAATTATGTGCTTGAGTGAAAAGAGAAGCCGAAATCTTGCCTCTGCTCGGCCTGGATTGCCAAATCCAGGCCTACTGCGCCGGATTTGGCAATCCGGCGTGAGCGGAAACTAGCCAAGCACATAATTTGCTACTATGTCAAAACTATATCTTCACCAAATTATGCAGCACGTTGATGCTGTCTTTGACCGAGGCAGCCGATTTCTGCAGGGCGGCCTTTTCGTCATCGGTGAGCTTATACTCGTGGATCTTCTCGACGCCCATCCGCCCCAACTGCACCGGCACACCGAAGAACATATCTTTCAGCCCGTACTCGCCCTGCATATAGGCCGCCGCAGGGACGATCAGGTGCTTATCCTTCAGAATGGCCTCGGTCATCTGCGCGATGGCTGCCGCCGGGGCATAATAGGCCGAACCAGTCTTGAGCAGGCTGATGATCTCGCCGCCGCCTTTACGGGTGCGCTCGACGATGGCGGCCAACCGATCGGGAGGCAGGATTTCGTTCAATGGGATGCCCGCGACGTTCGAGTAGCGGGTCAGCGGCACCATTTCGTCGCCGTGTCCGCCAAGCACATAGCAGGCGACGTTCTCCACACTGACGCCTAACTCCATCGCCACGAAGGCACGCATACGCGCTGAATCCAGGATGCCTGCCTGCCCGACGACGCGCTGAGGGGGTAGTTTTCCGGCTTTCATGGTCAGGTAAGCCATCGTATCCAGGGGATTGGTCAAAACGACGAATATGGCCTCCGGCGAATACTTGAGCGATTCGCGGGTTGCCTTGCCAACGATCTCGGCGTTGGTCGTCAGCAGGTCTTCGCGGCTCATGCCTGGCTTGCGCGGGATGCCGGCGGTGATGACGACGATGTCCGAACCTTTGGTGGCGGCGTAGTCGTTGCTGCCCACCACGGCGACATCTTTGCCGAGCACCGGCATGGCCTCCAGCAAGTCGAGCGCCTTGCCCTGCGGCATGCCCTCGACCACGTCCATCAGCACCAGGTCAGCGATCTCGCGTTCCGCCAGCCAGGCCGCCGAAGTGGAACCGGTCATCCCGGCGCCAATAATGGATATTTTTGCAGTCATTGTTCCTCCTGGATAAAATGAGTTTTTTTACCGTAAAACATCAGTCAACGAATGTCCAACGAATAAACGAATGAACGAGTAAACGGTAAACGAATACCTGTCTTTTTTTAGTCCAAAGTCCAACTTCTACTTCATTCGTAGATTCGTTTCCGATTCGTTGACGGGTTTGGTGCATAATGTTAGCTTAAGTGCAGCTACCATAAACGAAAAGTTCGAGTTATGGCCGTGCACAGTATAACGGATTTTTATTACAAATCAGCGTGAAAGCATTATTTGTTTTCATGTTCCAGGAACCGCGTTGCCATGATGGCCGCGGCCGCGCCCATTCCTGCCGAGGTGACTACCTGGCGGAAGGTCAGGTCGGCCGCCTCGCCGGCCGCATAAACTCCCGGCACGCTGGTTTGCATCTTGTCATCTACCTTGATGTAACCTTTCTCCATCGTCAACTGGCCTTCGAAAAGCTGCGTGTTGGGCGTGTGTCCAATGAAGATGAAAATGCCATCTGTTGGGAAATTCGTCTCTTCGCCGGTCTTCACGTTCTTCAGGCGCACAGCCTCGACCTTCTCCGCGCCGACGATCTCAGTCACGACCGTATCCCAGATGAAGTTGACCTTGGGATTTTCCTGCGCCCGCTTTTGCAGCAGCGTGCCAGCGCGCAGACTGTCGCGGCGGTGGATGACTGTCACCGAGGAGGCATAGCGGGTCAGGAACAGGCCCTCTTCCAGAGCCGAGTCCCCTCCGCCGACCACGACCACTTTCTTATCCTTGAAGAACCAGCCGTCGCAGGTGGCGCAGTAGGAGACGCCCTTGCCGGTCAATTCCGCCTCGCCCGGGATTTCGAGATGATTGGGGCGCGCTCCGGTGGCGACGATCAACGTAGCGGCAGTGTACTCACCGTTGTCGGTAGTGACTCTAAACGGGCGCTGGGACAGGTCAACCGCGTTGGCGCTATCGAACTCGACGCGCGCCCCGAAGCGTTCGGCCTGTTTCTGGAACAACTCGCCCAATTCCGCGCCGCCCACGCCTTCGGGGAAGCCGGGGTAATTCTCAATGGTGTAGGTCAACGCCGCCTGGCCGCCCAGCTCGAGGCCGGTAAGGACAACGGGATTCAATTCGGCGCGCGCCGCGTAGAGTGCCGCCGCCAGTCCCGCCGGCCCGGAGCCGAGGATGAGCACCTTGACGTGTTTGCCTGGGTTGGAAGATGGGGTGGAAAGATTGCCAAGATTGAACATGCCTGCCTCGCTTGTTGGTCTGATTGTCATTGTATCAGATGCAGGCCGGGGTGAAAAGTTGCAGCATCGAATTTTCACGAATTTCCCCCTGGCCTGATGTCAGCCTCTTGCTCGGCGCGGCCTGGCAGGCGCGTAAAGCCGCCTGAAAACTCAGACTTCCGAAGTCTCAAAGACTTCGGAAGTCTTTTTTACCGGTTACCGAACGCCGGCCTTATCCGTGATCTCCAGCGCCTCATCCAGCACCTCGAACCCTTCTTTCAACTGCTCCTCGCTAATGATCAGCGGCGGGATGATGAGCACGGTGTGCCAGTGCGTGTACAGGAACAGACCGTGATCGAGGCAGGTTTTGCGGAAAGCAACCATTTCCGGCGAAGAGCCGTTCCACGCGGCCATCGGCTCTTTCGTCTTGCGATCCTTGACCAGTTCGAGGATGCCAAACAAGCCAATCGAGCGGACTTCGCCAACCGAGGGATGCGCCTCGCCCAGGTCGGTCAACAGCCGTTTTAACACCGGACCCATGCCGGCCGCGTGCTCGACGAGCTTATCCTCCCTCAAGACAGTGATATTGGCAATCGCCGCCGCCAGCGAGACCGGGTGCGAGGTGTAAGTCAGCCCGGACTCGAAGGTGCGCTCGTCGAACGCGGCTGCGATCTCGGGCTT